>Ga0307517_10004827_pt1 | contig 20556 bp, 28 predicted proteins | sample 23_EM_MG_FD_194515 | JGI IMG/M metagenome (GOLD analysis project Ga0307517, IMG submission 194515) | Populus trichocarpa ectomycorrhiza microbial communities from riparian zone in the Pacific Northwest, United States - 23_EM | ecosystem: Host-associated > Plants > Roots > Unclassified | place...
CCGCCAAGGCACACCCCCAATACAACCACACGAAACGCCCACCTAGCTCTGGCTGTCTTTAGATGCTTTAGCTGTCCTAGAGCATCCTGAGACATCCTAGGATGTCTTAGGATGTCTCAGGATGCTCTATGACAGCTAAAGCATCTAAAGACAGCCAGAGCTAGGTGGCCTTTTCCTGATGCTATGACTGAAGTTCAGAGACATAAGAGCTTATCCATTGAAATCCATAGTGTAAGACTGTCAGCTGATCCATATTTCTTGATACATTGTACACCCATCAGCTACATCCACTGGACTCGTAAGTAATGATACATTGGCAGGATCCGCTAATATGTAGTATACAGGTACTATGGTACTATTATATGTGACTCCACGGTTTCCCACAGGACCACCTTCCAAAATGGTCAGGCTCTGAACTGGAAGTTGTGCAAGGCCCTGAAACAGCCTCATTATTTGAGGCTCGCAATCTCCATGGCGCCCTGTATCGCTTTTGCTTCATTGGAAAGATGGAAGCCCTAGAAGGACTTTCTTTTACAAAGGACTTACTCAAGGAGTTTTCAAAAGCGACTCCTGCACAACACCGTGACAAAGAACTCAGTGATCACCTTGTCGATTGTGTCAGCAGAGTCAAATCCTTTTGGGTTCGTAACTTTACCCCCGCCTCCAATTTTTTTCTTTCCGGTCGGCCGTATTCTGACTGAGTAATATTTATCCCCATGATAGGACTTTTATCAAGTTCTCGGATTCCGTAGTCTCTCCTAGACAGACTTCGATATATGTGATATGCCCATGGGATCATGATATATGAAGTCTGTGATTTACCACGCCCTCCGAACCATGTCAGAAAATGCTTATGTAAAGTGCGGACTTTGAAAATACAGTCGAACTCACTTAACAAGCTGAGGAGAACCCTTTTAAAAATATTTTGGAGAGAAATATTGTTTAAGAGTCCTAATAAACCATGTATCAAAATTTGAGGATGCGGCGAGATGATGTGGGGAAGTTAGGGAACAGATTGCACCAAGGCCAAAGATCATGTGATGTCATCCTTCTCAAACCCACTGATATGAAAAGAACAACGAAATATCTTCTTCACACTGTAAATTTTTTCAATTAGTCCTCTTTGAACTAAATATATATACTTTGTCTAAGGTAGGTGTCGTCCACTTTCTGCGAAGTCACGTGCTGTTATTGCCTGTGACATTGGACGTCGGATATATATGGAAAGTTTTTACAGATTGCACAATATCTGGGGCCTGCTCAAGATATCCTTAATTTTGGTCAATAGGAATTATGTATTGGGTAATTTATAGCATTCCTGAAAAAGTTTCACCCTTATCTGAATCGGCGATCTTGAGAGGTTAGCGTCGGAAGTGCACAGCACAGTGGTGGAGGTACTTGAAGAATAGATTCGTAAATATACAATGAAAACAATTACTTTCAACCTACTACTCAACGGGGGAATTCTCCTTGGGAATGTCAGCTTGTACTTCATTTGAGAAATGGCCACAGTGCGAGACCTTTCCTGTGGTAAAAACATCAAGCTGACATAGTACATCAGCATAATAGACAAATCAAACCCTGCTGAGACGAAATCGGCAAGCATAAGGGATACACTTGAACCAGTCCCATACATAACGCGGGTATCCTTGTGGTACCATCTGTCATAATCATCGTCGTCGACGTCGTCTGGCTTAATAAGCGCCATTTGCTCGGTCACGGTTACTGCGTTGCCGCCCATCTACTCTGCTATAAATTTAAATCGAGAACTTCGAGTTAAACGACACACCTTATATTGAAATTTGGAGAGAGGAATGTCGTTGGTGGTGGAAGGAAGGTGTAATCTACTTGATCTCTGCCAAATCTCTGCCTATGGAATCTTAATTTGGTAACTACACCCGAAATTTTGAAAAGTGAATAAATTTAGACGTGTTTATTGATAAATCAGTCTATTTAGAGTAATTCCTATTGACCATATGTTCCATAATCAGTTGACGAACGCGTTTTTGACACGCTTTTGACCTTAATGAGCGTGCACCTTCCATTTTGGAACATGTCACAAACCATACACGTGACTTCGCAGAAAGTGGACGACATCTACCTTACAAGAAATATACAAAGACCTACTTGACGCGACGATAATTAGAACTCCGCACTTTACATAAGCATTTTCTGACACGGTTCGAAGGGCGTGGTAAAAAAAGGACAATAGCGAACCCTACTCTGACCGGCGTCTCGTACAGTTTAGGGACAACTCTGTCACCGCACAGAAACTTCTGGAAGCTGCTCCAATTGAGCGGTATATCAAAGGGATCGCGTCACTTGGACAAGAAAATGCGGTTAAAAAGATATGGGCCGAAATCGATAAAATCACGAAAAAGCGAGTTTCTACGACAATCGAACAGGCGAGTTTTTTATTTATGTATTTTCAGTTTCGGTTTGAGGTGACTTAAATGGTCTTCGTAGCTCATCGGATACCAAAAACCTACTCCGCGATGGTATATCGCCCCTCGCCCGATCCCGATTCGCCCGACAACGCCGACGGATGCCAGTACCGTTCCCGCTAGGTGCCCACCCAAGGCCCCAACCGCACCATCGGCTGCGTCTCAGCCGATGGCAGAGCACGAACCAGTAAAGCTGAAACCGTATTCCTATCTCTCTGAGATCCAACCCGAAGCAGACACTGGCGAGAGCGCAACGACGACGCGAGTCGGGCCCAAGGTGAAGCGAACAGGAATCGCTGAAGACACTCCCTTGCTTGGACTTCAACCTACTGAGCCTCCTCCAGCCGAGGGATCGGATACTCCCGCTACTCCTGTCCTTTTCCTTGTCCGAAAGTGGGATTATGAAGTATTCGAAAAGATATTCAACTTGTCTGTGAAAGGCGTACTTAAACAGACCGATTTCATTCAGATTCAAATTTGATATCCAGTCCGTTTTTCGAACGGAAGCTGATTGTTAATGATTTTACAGGCCATGGGTCATATCGGCTTCTCTCTGCAACAGACTGAGGGGTCGCGTTTTATGATGAAGCCTCCTCAAGGAAGTGCGTATTCCTTTTTTTTCACTCGAGGTTATTTAAGTACGTTCCAAATTAACTCTAACAACCAATAGACCAACCATTCAAAGATCACTTGTGCGTTATGGGTTCCAACTCTTTCAGATTCTAAAACCTTCCCTGACTTGATTTCTTACCTCAACAATATCACAGACTTCACAACAGCGATGGCGAAATGAATGTTGCCCATCGGCGTGGATGTGCAAAGCGGCTTACGGAAGATTATGGGTGGACCTTGGCGTCTTTCCGTGTTGTTGTCGCCTAGCTAAGAGTCGCCTTTTGCCACATTGTTTTGCTGTACGTCGAATTGAAGACAAGACTCAAGTTTTCTCACAAGTGCCACCAATCCCTTCAGAGCTATCTCCCAATCCATGACTAGCAGTCCACTCTACCTTCCGTGGACCATGAACAAGCTCGCCTGTACGCGATTTCTGGCACAGAGAACGGTTCTAATATCCATGCGCAGTGATATAGCAGTGCCTTTCGCTTCCGTGGGTCGACTTTGAAGTGAATAAGTAATCAATTTTCTGCGAGCGCTTATCAGTAACCTTCTCATAAGCGCCGATTGGCTTCGGAAAGATTTGGATGACTTCATGTGACCCCAAGACTGGCTATTTGGGGAATTGAAAACACTGCGGCGTGGACTGCAGTGGTGATTGTGGGGTGGGAATTGCCCCGACGAGGTGACGTGAGGCCGAACGCCGGGCTGTGGGCACATACTCTCACATGAAGAGGTTCAGAGGTTAAAGGACATGGATGAGGCTGCCAAACTGAACAGCGTACTGGATGCGATCCGGGACGGTGGCTATCCTACACTACACTCCTTCATGACTGCGTTAATCAATACCAAGGACCAGATCAGATCCTCTCAGGTGTCTCGGTTACTTATCAATCATGGGAATGAACTCTTCGAGGACATCCGCAAACGTCAGCCAGAGGTGGCCGATGACTGGGCTCTTTCAACCGTTCGCCAGAAGGTGAAACATGAGGCAAAAATCCTTGCTGAATACTTCGTCCCGGAGGCCAAAACACCGATTGGACATATCCTGAAGAGATTCTCATTGAGCGGCTTTCTTAAAGAAGCAGACATACGTGCACCATCAATCTGTCAGTTGCTTCGACAGATTGGCTTCCCGGACGCCGCAGAGGAATCCAAGTTTAAGAAACGTGAACTCGTGAGATTCCTTTCCTCTCAATTTTTTCCGCTTCGTTGATTTCGGTCCTTAGATCCTGGCTACCACACTCTGTGCGCTAGCAAAGGCCCGAAATGAGCATGCTACCGAGTTCCAAACCACTATGTGCATGTACTTTCTTGCATGCGGCACGTCTCGTTCCATCTTTGATGTTCTCAATCATGCTGGGATCACACTGTCATATACACAAGCCATCGAAAAACTCAAGCGACTTGGGCAGGAACGCCTTCAGAAAATGAACAAGCTCGCTCGAACTCAAGCCTTCATGATTATCTGGGATAACCTAAACATTGCCTTCAAGGTTAGCGAGCAACGCCATGACTCAAAGGACCACTTCGACAACGGGACAACTGCCACGTTGGTCCCACTTTTTGATGTAGAGTTTGGTGGCATCCCACTCAAGCCACAACGCATGCACCGCATCCCTGTCCTTGATTACAAGGTGGAAGATCTTGTTCCCAGTCGCGAAGAGGCAGAACGCGTCCAAGCGGCTCAACTCTGGCATATTAAGGACATTCTCTACGATGCATATCCATCCCTTCGCACACGTCTAGGCTCCGCGATCACCCCAGTGCCTTCCGTCCTTCAGATTCCCATCCACAAAACCGAGCAATATCCCCTCCCTGCCATGCACATTGATGAGTCCAGTCTCGAAGGAACACTGGCCGTACTCGATAGTATTTTGCGAGGCACATTAGGGTTGAAGGAGGACGACATCAAGAAGCATGGTTTAATTATTTGTGCTGGAGATCAGCTCAGTTTGTCTCTCCTGGATAAGGTATGCGTTTCGTCTTATTAAATTCATTGTCTAATTTAATTCCCAGGTGTCTTCAATTCGTCGTGACGACGATAACTTTATGGATAATGTTGGTCTATACACAGAGGGCCAGGAAGGTCTTTTACATATCAAATTCGCCCAAACTCGCATGGTCGCAAATGAGCATTGGGGCAAGGCCAACTCGAAATCTCCGTGGTCGCTTTGGAAAGTGAACACACTTCTTGGTCGCAAAGCCATTAGCGCCGGCTGGAAAGCCAAATCTGCCCCCCCATTTCGCCCTATCTATGAGCTCATGCTTAACATCACCTTGCCTGCCAATGTCCTCGACGGGTTTAGAATCTATTGCCCACATGATAAGCTCGAGACCTGGATCGACCGTATACAAACTACCAAGGAAATCGATGCTGTTGCGCAGCAAGTCTTGGATCAGCTTTTCTCTGCGCGCCGCGTTGAAAGGCTTCGTCGTGCCAAGCCATCGCAGCGTGATGTGCCTCTCGAGAACATCTGTCTTTTCAATCGCGATTGCCTTTACCTCCGACAACTCAAGTACGCTATCAAACGAGGTGATGTTGGTGCTGTCCTGGATCTTATCACCCATACCATGCTATCATTTCGCGGCACAGGGAAGACACCAAAATATGCGGATGCCCTGTTCGGAATTGTGGTCCGCCTCAAGAAAATGGAACCCAAACTTCGGTGTGTTGGTATCGAATCTTTTTACTTGGGACTAACAAGATGCGAAGGAATGCTTGGCTTATGAACTGGCTTGCTAACCTTACGGGACGTGAGGACTCTTTTAAAGAGATGGATCTTCTTCAAGAACATCAGAATTTTTGGGATAAGGTACGATTGGAATTGAAATCGTCATACCTGGCTCATGATGTCGATGCACAGGTCGTTTACAATGCTAAGGGATCTAATCGCACATGGGAATGGTTGTCCATGGTCTCTGTGTCAATCTTTGCCCTGCGCGACGTCATCCGCACCGTCCAGAAGGAATTCCAAACACCATTCAATAGTGGATCGCACACAAGTCCATCAACTGAGGCAGACATCCAAGTCCTACGCCACTATCTCGAGTCGCTAAACCTTCAATCCTATCACCCTGAGCGTGAAAATAATGATGCCGCAACAGAAGTTCGAGATCTCATCGCCGTCGGCTCAGAATATGCAAACAAACCCGCAGCCTTCCGGAATTTCACCTACACTAAATCTGTGATGATCAACCATGGACTTTCTGAGGCGGCCCCGCGAGCCGCGCTGGATACACAAGACTTGACTGAAGAAGATACCACGTTTGATTATGATGTTGGGTCTGACTTGATGGTTGAATTTGATGACCTCGCTCTTGATGAGGATGAATACCCTGGCAGTGGCGATTATGTGGCCATGATACATGAGGTTATTGACGAATTATCACGTTATGGTTGATGGTGAGTCCACGGCGACATGATAAATAAAGATTTAATTATTGAAAGTCTTCAGGTGTCAGGACTTCAAACTGTAGTTGGACATCTTCCCAGTCCAACGGTGGCGCTTCTTCAATCGCCCCCTGATTGAAGGTACCTGGCTCGAACATCTGGAAATCCTGTTGGGTGTTTGCTGTGTACCTTGAGCTTTCGCGTCGTTCTTCTTCATCGTCAAGCTCTGCATGTATCTTTTTCAACTCCTCCACAAGCAATAGACCATTTTCGTTAGCATCATTAGTTGCCATGTCATGTCCGAGTGCCCACCGAACATGTTGACGTAGCTGTGAGTAGCTTTCAATTTGCTCTCCACACGTTGCGAGCTTTTCAATGATGTCATCACCCAGCAGTGTTCGTCCCGCTAGGCTCGTGAGTGGCCCGTATACCTTTGGAAGGAGAGTATTATCGCGCCAGTCAAGCAAGCAATCCCGAATATGGCCCTCGTCTTCTTCTGAAAACTTCCTTTTCTTGCCACGTTTCAGCCCCGGTGGCTTCTGCACTTCGATCCTCTCTACAGGAAACAACCGGGGTTCACAATTATCACAACACCTCATACCTATCATCGGCCGGAATGATGTGTTCGTCGGAAAGTCAAGTTGCACTTCGTGGACAGTCAGTTCGGTCAGTTCAAATTGACTTCGAATACGTACGCTTTTTAGCATTCTCAAAGAAATCATCCCAAGGCTTTCGACGACAACCTTTCGTACCCGCAAACTGTGAAAGTCCTTTGGCCTCATAAATGTTTGTATCTTTTCCATACCGTTTTTTCCTTTTGCCTTTTACATCAGCTTTCTCCTTCTCAGCATCCGATTCATCTGCCCCACTAATGCGAATACCCTCCGAGTCCAAAGCTGCGGGAATGCCATCAATCACCTCAGAATCAGTGGCCTCTCGGTTGAGTGCTTCCGAGTCAATAACAGCATCTGCTAACGCATCATCCAGGTCATCCGTGGAGAGCCCCTCATTGATGACGCTCTGTGGGACAATCAATATCGCTTCTCCTTGAGTTGTAAGATCTCGTCCAGCTCGTCCAGCCCGTTGAACCAAGGCACAAAAAGTAGGTGGAAGACCCCAAAGAATAACCCGTTCAATATTGCGCATATCACATCCCTGTAATGGTCGGTTTTAGCTTGATAATGAACGGTATAGTTCAGCTCACCATCCCAACAGCATCGGTGCAGAACAAAATCCGTACAATCCCCGCAGCGAGGAGAAACTCAAGCTGGCGCTTCTTATCATCCCCAATAAGAGCGTGGTAGAACGCGATAGACTCTCTTGGAATCCCCTGCTCCTCTGCCCAGTCTCGAGCCCGGTCCGCAGCATCCTCTGTCGTCATTCGGTGGTTGCAGTAAACTAAAGTAATAGGAATATCCTCTGCTTGGCGAGCATGAGGGGGAATTAGGAACCGTAGGTCTCCTTTTGAATCTTCTGAGTGTTGCATTACTCTGACAGAAAGTGCAACATTAGGTCGCGCGTTCGTAAGGCGAATCATACACGTGTCCTTGGAGAGCTGGAGCTTTCGACGTATGTCATCAAGGACATGTTCAGGAAGGGTGGCGGACGCGATGAGGAAAGGGACATTTTTGGGGAAGCGCCCACGTAGAACTCCAAGGTTAGCATAGTCTGGTCGAAAGCTTCCTCCCCAGATATTGATGCAATGGGCTTCATCAATGTTAACAGCTCGAAGGTGGTCGGTAAATATACTCTTCGACAGGACTCCCTTTTGAAATTCTGAAGAGGTCGCAATCTCAGGTGACACAAAAACCTGGCGGAATTTGCCGTCAACAACATCCTTCGGAATGGTAAGTTATGTTGATTCAGAGCTTTCCGACTAGATGCTTACTGCATAGAGTTTCTCAGGTCCTGCTTTCGCCAACGTCTCCTTACAGATTGGGATGCTAGATATTTTTGCATTCTCCGTCTATGAATTATTGAGTTTAACTTCCTTTAGAATCGAAGAGGCACTCACCTGATCTATCATGAGAGCTGTAAGTGGTGAAACTGTGATAGAAATATCCTTCTCATTGAGGAGGAGTGGCAGCGAGAAACACAGGGTTTTGCCACTTCCTGTTCCGACATCCAGAACCACATCTCGACCGCTTAATATGGCTGCTGCAGCTTCGAGTTGCCACCTAAATGGATGGACCCCAAGGGTTTGATACGACTTTTCTGAGATCATCTCGAGGTCTAGCTCTCCCTCTAGGTACTGCTTGACTTTTGACTGTATAGGTGCCATTTCTTTCGAGATGGAGGTGAAAATATGAGTACTGTTTGGTTTTGTAGAGCGGGATGTCGTCAAAATGTCTTAGAATTGGGGCCATTACTGAATTAGGGGTATTAATTCAGAGAAAAGAGTGGAAAAATGTATTAAGCAATGAACATGGAGTCCTTTATAAGCCTATATAGTACGCAGCGTCGCCTCAATGAACGTAGAGGCGCATACAGGAGTGGGGGATTTCCATTTTGGGCCACTGTTCGGAGCTTGAAATTGTTGTCGGTTCGGTTACGGTTAAACCCTACCAGACGTTATGGTAACAAATCTGATCCCGAATCGGTTTTATCCATAACATCTGGTTTCGAGACTATTGGCGGGCAATCCAGTAAGCGGATTATGCTCTTTTGTTCGGATTTGGCTGACGACTACAGGTGGGAAAAGTTCATTGGTTGAAGCCGTTAGCGGGGTAAGTATTCAATTTACCTGCACAATTTCTGTTTCTTGACTGAAGTGGCCCGTAGATAAATGTCCCTCGAGATAGTGGAACATGCACCAGGTTAGTTCTTTCCTTCGATCAACTCTACATCGCTTATCGTAGATCACAGATGTCCAATGGAATGTAGCATGTCGAGCAACGCCAACTCGTGGTCGTGCATGATTGAGATTCGCTACGAATATAACTCAGCCGGCGAGACGCAAACTCACATATTGGAGTCATTTGGTCCAGTTATCGAGAACAAATCCCACGTCGAACTTTGGATAAGGCGTGCTCAGGCCGCCGTGCTTAGTCCTCACCGCCCTCGCTCCGATTTTCTGGCCATGTCCGAATCTGAAATTCGCGAAAATGCACGGACAGATACCTATATCCTTCCATTCTCGAAGAACGTTGTTCAAGTCAGCGTGAAGGACCCGGCTGCGACAGATCTCTCTTTTGTTGATTTGCCTGGTAAAGTCCTGACTTCACTTTACACCGATGGATTCTTTTCACACCCGACGAACTACAGGGTTAATCCAGAACGCTGAGGAGGATCTTATCAATACGGTACGATCCTTGGTCGAGAACCACGTTTCAAAGAAGAATACGATAATTGTTATCGCCATGCCCATGAGTGGTACGTCGCTCGTGCTGCAGCTCATCCGATGTACATAAATTGAAGGCTTGTTTTACATAAATGATTGATCCTAGACGACATTGAAATGATGCAGGCTGTCGTCATTGCCGGAAAGAGTGATCCAGATAAGGAAAGGACCATCGGTTCGTAATGGCTGGTCATCCGTACGAGACTATGAGATTGACCTATCTGCAAGGTGTTCTCACCAAACCGGACACTCTTACGAAGGGGGCGACGGGCGGTCGCGAAAAGTGGAAAGCCGTTCTGGAAGGTCGTGAACACCGCACCAAGCATGGCTACTACTGTGTTCGACTACCTGACGATGACGAGCGCGCTCGTAAAATATCCCGTATGAAATCACAGCGCATCGCGGATGACTTCTTTACCTCGACCCCTCCCTGGAGCGAGATGTCTGATCGTAGGTGCTTCGGCATCCCTAATTTCGTTCACGATATCAGCGCCCTACTGGTTCAACTTATTGAGAAAAAGTGTGCATTTCTATCAAAACATCTTACCTTCTATTAATAACTATCCTCGCAGTCTTCCATCGATGTGCAAGGCTGTTGAATCCGAACTTCTAAAATGCGTCACAGAGCTCGGCGAGCTTCCACCACTCCTCACGAAGGAGCCTTCAACCGAAATTATGCTCCGTATCTCAGCCTTCTCCAAGGATATTAAAGATACGGTCCTGGGACGCAACCACTATGATTTCGTCCAAGCGAACAGAGAGCGATACTCGAGCTTCAAATTCGACATCGAGATGACAGCCCCTGACTTCCGTCCATTCGAGGACATTTCATCATCATCTCCTCTCTTGCATAGCCTCACCCAACCTCGGGGTTTATTGGACGTGCGAAATGTAATCAAAGAGTAAGTTTTTGCTCACTCCTCTCTTCCTTTCCTGCTAAATCGTTTCCATAGTTCGATCACTTGGGAGCTCCCTGGGGATGTCCCGTTTGAGGCCACCAAAGTCCTCGTGCAGGAATATACAAGCTTGTGGGGGGACCCTGCTCGCGCTTGCTTTAGGGATATCGTAGACAACACGACGCGACTGCTGGAAAGCTTGCTCAGTGAACATTTCGGCCAATTCAGTCAGCTTAAAGCATATGTCAAGTGGGTATCCTCATCAAATTATATTGCGATCTTGTCTAATGCCTCTTTATCTCCAGGTCTTTGGTCTTTGATGATCGATACACACGCGAAGACGATGCGTACAATATGCTTCAAATGCTTCTCAGACTTGAGACCAATCCTGTGTTTACCCAAAATTACCAGGATCTCGAAACGCAGGAGAAGCATTGGATTTCGACTTTTTGGCGCGCGAGGCCGCCTCAGGAAGTTTCAGACACTGGATATTCATCCCGTTCAGCCCGTCATTATGGCTCATCCACCCTCACGGAAGACTTAAGAGGAAATCTTCGGACTTGGTCTCTTGAGGATGAAGTAAGGGTAATGGCTAGGGTCCAAGCCTACTTCCACGTTGCGTACAAGGTAAGCATCACAATCCCTGACGCGATGCCTGCCTAACCGTATTCCTCCGGTAGCGATTCATCGACTACGTGCCTCTCACCATTGAACATGAGTTGAATCAGGCTTTCGCTTTTGGGATTGAGGAGGTTCTCTTCAGATCCATCTTCGAAGATTCAAATCGCGGTCGTTTGAATTTGCAAGAAATTCTTACTGAAGATCCCCTCTTGGGAAGAAAACGGAAGGAATTGGGTGAAAGAAAAGCGCGCCTCTTGCAAATCAAGGAGAAGTTAGACGCGTTTCTGCTGAAATCACAACTCCCGCAGTAGATCATAGAGAGGACTTCAAGTTATTGTACATATTCAAACTTTTCTTGCTGTATAATTAAATGCTGACTTTAAAGCGTGATATGATTGAGTTATCGTTCATCCATTCTACGTTCGTCAACACACCCGCGATTTCAAAATAAATCCATCCAGCCACCACCTCGACAGCGCCATTGGTACATAGAGGGGGTCGAAAATAGGGTTTAAGTTCATCCGTCGGCAACCGTAAATTTGTTATGTGCATCAGCGCCATCAAATAAACAAAAATAAGAATGCCGCGTACCCGGATTGAACGAATGACCTTCTCATTTCCCCTCGGTCCTCTGGACTCGTCGGTACAAGTGAGACGCGACTACGACTGCGCCAACGCGGCTTGTGCCGATTCGGGTTGTGTGATGATGGCCTTCGGTTTCCCTTGGGCATCACCCGAATCTCCCAGTATGCCAAAGCGATCATAACCTGATGCTGTTGTTTGAAAGTTCTAATGATATCGTACAGCATATATAAGTAGTACGATCATCAAGGAGGAAGATCTATCTGTGATGAACTTGACCACCCCTCGACGAGAATGTTGCAATTGGCAAGTACTGCTTAGGCGCTCACAACCAAATCGAGCTCAAGTATTTTGGAGCGATCGGACAAATTGAACTCCAATGTCTGGGTTACGAACCTTCCCCCTTGACCAGTTACGCAAATGTCAAAAAACAAAGTCGTAACCATCGTCTTCTTCGTTGCTAAAGGAAATCCGGGTCCTGCTAGCTTGGTCCCTCTTATAGCCACTGCATGACAATCAGCTCTCATCGATTCAAAGAAAGTGCGCTTTCATAATAGGAAAGACCGACTAGCTTGGAATCTCTCATGGCTGACCTGACAACGCGGTTTAAAACGACGTGTTGTCAGTGGCCCCAGAATATCTGAACTGGCCACCGTGAAATTTGGGGGTATATAAGGAGGCCATTTCGAACAGCCCCAGATCATATCGCTTTTTGAACTAGACCTCATTCCAGTAAGCCTCAGTCCTATCTATGATCTATAGTGAATAAGCCGCCTTTCTGATGCAAGCATTCTTATGTCTATAGCACAATGACTCGCCTGATGTCCTTCTCGGCTTTACTTTCATATCCTCTTGACCTCGACGATATCTCGGGCTGCTTTCGGTTCTCATTTCCATATGAACCCTTAGATATGGATCAGAAGCCGGGGTGGACAGGTCGAAAGTCTCTTCGTTCCGTTTGCGAGGCATCCATCGTTTTTCCGAAGAAGTTTCCTTTCCAGATCATTGGGCCCGAAGGCTCTCCTCTTAGGCTCGTTCAAGTCCAGTGCACTGTCGATCCCTGTCGGGCAACGTTCATCTCACGAAAAGCATTTGAAGATCACCTGCGAGATAAGAAAGGTATACACAGGTTTAACAGGAGGAATAGCGATCCGACATCTACCGTGTGTCTTTTCAAGCATGGATCCTTTAAATTCGAATGCAAGGCGAAACTCAAGGATGGCAATTCTGTTCGTCATTTAATGACACACTTCCCCATCATGCGACAATGCCTGTACTGCGAGAAAACGTTTGCTCGCAAGCATTTCTTAGAAAAGCGCGTTCAAGAGAAACATCAAAATATGAGGACTTCGGTTTCTTCGTGGTCGGAGAACGCCAATATCATAGACATCGACTCCGAATCGGATTATTGAGATTCCCTCTCTTTGTTTACGTAGGAGATTGAGTTGGTAAACCGTGATAAATAAATAAATAAATAAAGCGACCACAAGACTCGGAGACGGAAATACTCCAGGCGAAGATCGCTACTATCCCATTGACAACTCGCTGTACCACCAGAAAATATTTTGAAGAAGTTCCAAATCTGGGGAATTAGTACGGTAGAGAGACAGCCTTTGTGTGTTATTTAGAAAGGCAAAAATCACCGTCATACTTCGGTATTCCTGACGGACATGTTCTAGCCATACATCTCTTTCCAAATAATTAAGTGGTCCAAGCCTTGGAAATGAGCTCTGTGGGACCCGAACAGAGTAACGAGATGAAATTTGAGAGAAACGATACAAATAAATCGTACCGATGTCGTTTGTGTTGAACTAGTAAATACCAATGAGGTGGCAACAGTCGCTGTTCGCAGATCCTACTTGGAAATCTGCCCTGCGACAGGGGATTTTCGTGTGTGAAGATAGTCAACAATGCAGGAGTCGAACTATGGCAATAATGTAGTACTCACTGGGCATTTCAAATGCAGCGAACAGACCTCGAAGTGAGAATGCATGACCAAGCTGACTCCGAGAACACCATCAAGGATAGGGTGGCTGCTTCCCGACGTAATGAATGCTGTGGCTATCAACGGAACGAGATCTGCTGAGACAAGGCGTTCAAAGGATAGACAGCAAGAAATATTGTTACTCACCAACAAACCACCACGGAAAAGGATAGGGCAGGGTTCCACAGAAAAAACCCATGAAGTCCGCCAAACAAAGAGCAAGACAGTTCACGGTGCAGATTTCGACGACTAGGGAAAAAATGAATGACATATCAACCAGCGAGAGATATTGCTACATACCAGCGGGCGTCCATGACGAGATTAAACAAAAGTTTCACGAGCGCACAACGCCCCGCGGCAAGTTTCTACGACTGCCGGAAAAACCGTACAACGTTCAACAGACGAATACAAGAATGAACAACTACGCACTAAGGATTGAATAAAAAAACAAACACCAAGAAATGTTATTACTCACCAAGAAGCGACCACGAAAAAATGATCCAGCAAAGTTTCACAAGCGTAGCCCATAAATCACCAAACAAAGCGCAAGACAGTTCACGATGCAGACTGTCTACAACTAGTAAAGAAATATTGAGAGGACAAAAAACATAAAAACAGAGGAAGCAACCCGGATTTAAATGGCTGTGAAACGAAAAGCACAACATTCAGCGGAGAAAAGAGGATGAGAGTCACACCGTACACGTTGCACACTCCGATAGAGGTAGGCGAGAGGAAACGAAGGAAGTTCGGCGGAGAACTTAGAAGAGATTCAAGACGATTTGCACACGATAACGAGTGTACTTACATAACGGTTTTTTTCCGGGATACACAGACCGCACGACGAGTAGCGGATGAATTGAAGAGGGTACAAATTCATAAAACACGCGTACCATGACATTCCCGCTTTCCTGAACATTGTAGTCAAAAAGGGAAAGAAATGCAACTGATTTTATGGCGTGCATACCCCCATTGTATGCGCAACATCGAGTCGGGGACTACCTCATGTCAAATATGAAGGCATACCCCCAGACACCCAAATTCTCCGGTGCCATGGCCAACTGCTGACCTGCCGCCGTTGTGGAGATACTAGTTGAGGGTGAGGAGAGCACGGGGATCGTTGCTGCGGCGGCAGAGGGAGCGAGGAGGTACCGGGGTTTAGAGCGCAGAGAGTCGGATTGTGTGTTCGGTTATGTGATTAAAAATACCAGCAACGGTGGGCGAAGTCGCACGGCCTTTCTTCAGGGCCCTCGACATAGCCTGCTGCTGCGTCTCCTCTGAAGAAAAAGTAAAAGTTTTTGCCGTCGTAGATTCGACAGAATGTCCGTGGAGGCGAGCGCGGTTAAAGCTCGATGGGAGGCAACAGAACACGCCGGCAATTTTCCTTTCTAGCTCGCAGTCCAACACGAAATCCATGCTTCGTGGATCCATCTGACGATCCTCTTTGCACCACTACACCAACACCCGTTCTCCGCGAATGCGACCTCAGAAATGAAGACTTAGCCTCAAATACGGAGCTCGTCCCGCTGGGACTTGAGGAAATGAAAAACGATTTTCGAGATGAGATGGTGCTTCGTGGAGGCGAAAAGAGAGTTGACCACCCCAGGTTGGGAGGGGTGGGAGTGAATATCGCACTGAGGAACGCAGTGCAGTAGTTGAGAGGGAAGAAATCCCTTATCGAACGACTGGGCGACAAAGTACTCCAAATCTACGACTAGGACTAAAGGTATTTCGAGGTCTCCGTTCCTTGGGTCTGAAATTGGAATTGAGGGATACGCCGACGAGGTTTACGCGTCGCTCGCAAAAGCGGACATGAGGGTTGTTAGATGCGAGGTGCAAGAAAAAAAAAGGGCCATCTGTCTCCTCACTCCACAGTCGACACTCCCGATACGACTCGAGAAGCGAAGTGTAGTCTGGGTTTGGTCTGGGTCGTTGTTGGGGCAGAAACTGTTGGAACTGGGGAAGGGGTTGCCTCGGTCGATGGATTGAGCAACGTGCTGTCGGCTCAGGGATGCGGTTGTGAGGCCCACACAAGAGGCACATCCGATGTGTTGCAAACCTCCCGTTCTTCGTTGAGCCTTCGTCATCCGAGAACGAGTACTACCCGGTTATGTCGACAAGATCGACCTCAAACAATAAATAACCTGGAAGAACGCGAACGTTGAGGAAAGGGTTCAGGAGAAGGCATTGGTGAGGTTGGGGAAGGATTTGCGAGAAAGAGCAGCACGCACATCAGGACCAAGCAGGGCCCCTGTTTTTTGCGCCCAAACTCAGCGGGATGGTGGCTCCAACTCGGCACATCTCGTCTCTGGCTCCAATTATTCGTCCTGCTGTCCTGCACTGGACGCCGGGCCTGGCCTTCGAGATGTATTGTAGCGGGTCTCGACTCCTAAATCATATAATCATCCAGCAGTCTTCTGTTATCAAAGTCCCTTGTGTTTATTTGGCGCTTGTGGAGGTTGGTAGCAGGAGTATTGGGTAAACCGCATATTGTCTACATTCATTCGGCGTTTCAAATGGAACGAACCGACCCCAACATGAAAATGCGTGACCAAGCAGACTCCCAGGACACCATCAAGGATAGGGTGGCTACTTCCCAACATGACGAATGCTGCGGCGGTCAATGCAACGAGACTTGCTGAGAGAAGGCGTTCAAAGGCCCGAGGGTGTTAGGAAGGGCGCAGGTCATTCACGGTCCCCTTCATGATGGTCGAATATGCGTGTAAGCGTAAATTTCCGAAGGAGAGGAAAACGAGGGCGTATGATCACCGGGGACGTATGGGAACTTAGCCGCATCGTTGGTAGCACTGTATCGAGTTGTTCTCATTGGTCACAAAGTCATCCTCGTTGCTTGTGCAAAATTGTAGACTGACCTTGGGAGATGCATCCCACTACCATATGACGAGCGACGACTACTTAAATTGTTTGGCGGATAAAAAAGGCTCGAGGACGTCGTCGTAGGCGGTGAGATGAAGAATGGAGCTAATTCCTGTAGAGATTCAAACAGGAATCCATCGAACCAAAAGTAGTAGTAGTTGCCATTTCAAAATCAATCTCCGATTAAAAAGTTCAGTGATTTACAAACCCCTTGCTCATCTCCCACGACAATGGCCCACTAACCTCTGGCATTTGCGGGTGGTTTCAAGTCAAAATGACTCCTGTGAAGCTGGCAGTTATGGGTGGAGGACCTTCTGTCGCGTCCATGATCCTCGAATTGCTCCCCGACAACCTCTTCGTGTCCACCGTCTCTGCGCACCGTGACCACACGGCCTGGTTCGGTATGGTGTCGCTCCGGATCATCCAGAAGTAAAGGCAAGTAAAATTACTAGAAATGGGGGACACACAAAGCCAGGAACCGACGTATTTTCATCGACCTATGTGTGGTGCCTTGTTCTCTTCTTTTCAATATCGTGACTGATTCTTTCTGGTTAGAATTGCACCCATAAATTTGCCCAAGTGGCTGAAGACAATCGGTTCAAGGTCTTTGTCAACGTCGACGTCGGCGACACACGGCGCAACTCCCACTTGCGTTGATATTCAGCCACGTTCTTTTCGCCACGGGGTGCTCTACATGATGATCTTCCTCTTTCGCTATATTACATGCCAGTCCTTTCGCTTGTTCATTGGTACACACAATATCCAAATAAATCACACCCTCCAGCGCTCAACAAAGTGAGCCATGTTTCGCTTATCGGAAACAGGAACGTCTCATTAGATGTCGCCCGGATACTCCTTACCGACATCGATGTACTATCAAAGTACGATGGGCCTCATAACGTTTTCGAGGTGGCGCGGCCCATTAGAAGCTGCTTTCACGATGAACAAGCTCTGGGGGATGATAAACCTCCCAGAAGCATCCATGACCCTCTCTCTCGCTCGCTCCCTATCACTCCTCCGCCTTCTTCTCAACTTGCTCGCTAAAAAATGCGCGTCCTCCAGTTCCTCCACAAAGAATCAAAGGAAGCACCTCCAAAACCTGGTCTCTCGACTTTTTCTGCTCTCCGATTATTAGGTCTGGTTCCACCTATACCTACACGTCCTTCCCAGCTATGTTTGTCTCATCCAGCACGGACCCAGAGACGCAACGCGCCCTACCCACGGGAGAGACATCCACTTTATCCACGGACCTCATTGTCATTCCCTTAGGGCTCCGCGGCAAGCCCAGTGACCCAGGGCCTGCGCCATTTGCGCACAGTATCAGGGCGGAAAACCACATCGACTGGACCACATCGACCCTTAGCAACGTGTATGCCTCTGGCTGGGCCTCGACGGGCGCAAAAAGAGTATTGGCTTCAAAGATAATGGGAGCTTAAGATGTCATGAATACCATCATTGAGGTTTGGAAAACTGGGGATAACAACGCGATAAAGGCACTGGTAGGTGCGGACTACCAAGTGCATGATTTCTCGCCGCTGAATTTAGATCTGGTGTTACATATATAAGGTTCCTGAGGAGGTCAGGGAAGCCCGGAAGGAGGGTTTGGTTTCGAGTTTTGAGGATTGGAGACGCATTGACCAGGAGGAGATGGCAAGGTGGGAGATCATGTTAGTGGAGAAAGCACGAAAAAGGGTGGGTTGGGAGGAGGCTCGTCGATTTATGGGCCAGCGTGACAGCTAGAATTTAGTTCATACAATCCTCAATGTTTATGTATCCATTAGGTTATACCTTTATTAATTCCATAGATTCAAGCGACGTGACTGGGAGCCTAAAGATGTTGTATTGATATCAACTATATATTTCATTGTTCAAAGGGTGGCTTGCTATTAGATATATGGAACAATTGAAATGGAGGTAAGTATACCAAAGCCCGGAATCAATTCCCTATGTAGGATAAAAATACAAAACCGAGAACGCGATGTCGACGATGCTGTGACAAGCGAGGGAAATCATTTGATTAGATCGGCGATGTGATCAGATGGTGATTTGGCTTCAGGGACGTGCCCAAGCGCTCATGCCATTTCATCCACCTGTCCCTTGACTATGCTCTGGATATTTTTCGCTGTCGCCACAAAACTTGGCTCGGAAGATCCGCAGGCAATATCACTGTTTAACCGTTAACTCGAAACTTTCTTCACGTTGGATTGGCGACGCAAGGGAGCCTGAGTTTCCGCCTGCAGTTGCGTGCGATCCTGCCATAGAAATATCGGAGATCCTGTGAGAGGATAATTTAGGTCCATCGCAAATAGACTGTTTGTCCGAGATGTACGAACTGATCGAGTAACGAGTCGAGCCCCGCATAGTACGCCGAGTGCTTCTTTCTCCTCTTGACGGAACGTTCGTTCGAGGGAACAGACGAACCTTCACCGGTCGAACCTGTTGTCGAACTACTAACGCACGGTCAGCACCTTGTATACCGTATTCCTGTCACATATCTACGTACCGTTTCCCCCTTTCCTTTTTTTCGCGACATCCTTCGACCTTCGTCTCTTTTGATTGGCGCTTGCGTTTGAAGGGTGCCAGTGGCGGCTGAACAGACGGTTCATGGATGGGCTGCGTAACAGTCGCTGTGGGGGGAAGATCGAGACTTGTGCCACCTGCATCGTTGTGTGTTGAAGTTCTGTTCAGCACTGGCACTGGGATCGCCCGGGTTTGAAGATCAGACAAACTACAGATTAGGTCCGTTCAGCTCTATTCTGAAGCATCCATTTGTAAACTATCCCCACCTTTCTAGCTGGTACTGATTGGCGGCCAGAGGCTCGTTGTTATTTGGCATGGCTGGTGGTGGGGGGATATACGGGATATCATATGAGAAGTCCCACAAACCCTGGTTTGGATCTTTAAACAAGCTGTCCAACCCTTCGGAGCTATCGCTCAACCACTGGCAGAGAGTCACATTAGCTTCCAGGAATGGCGCTTTAAATACACCCATACTAACATCGTTCAAAGGGCTATTTGCAAGTAGAAGGTCGAGCTCTGATAATTGGCTCATGTCCGGCGGTTGCGCGAAGAGGTCTTTAAAAGATGATACTGTGTCCACGTCGAGTAGCGTGGAAAGGGCGGATGGTTGGTACACGATGATGGGGGATCAATGGGAGTGTGTATGTATCGGCCTGTTGTGTTCAACTAAGCATGGGCCTCAACTAAGCGGGCCCCAACTAAGCATGGGCCAGATTCGCCAGAAGACCAAATAAATCCAAGACACAAGCCATAATTAGGAAATTTTTGAGAAGAAGATTCCGCCACAAAGCACACGCAGAAAGTATGCGATGGAATCCCAGATATATGTTGAGAATATGGGTATTTGATTTGAAGAGCGAGGTGATTTCGACTCCTCTAGTCGACGGGCCGGTCAACCATTTCTCGTCATCTCAACAATCAGCCAGAATTAATGGGAAACGTTGTGGACCAACTCCAAGTGAAGACCGCGAGCGTCCTTTCCCGAAAAAAAAACAAGGGTTCCAATTTAATAAGGACTCCGGCTCCCTTAAACGCGTACTTGATATGATCTCAGGCCGTGTTTCCATTTCGCACCGTGGGCGATTAAGTCCAGGCCAGCAAGCGAACACCATGAACAAATTATTAGTAGTAGCTGGAGTGAATGAGTCGCGGAAATATCGAAGCTACATCTATCGGGTGAGAGTTTGGCGAGTATGGCTGTTGATCTGCACAAGTATTATTTCCGTTATATAGTTCGTATATTTGGTTATATATATGTAATTTTTGTGTTCCCAGAGATTAAAACAGCT
>Ga0307517_10004828_pt1 | contig 20555 bp, 19 predicted proteins | sample 23_EM_MG_FD_194515 | JGI IMG/M metagenome (GOLD analysis project Ga0307517, IMG submission 194515) | Populus trichocarpa ectomycorrhiza microbial communities from riparian zone in the Pacific Northwest, United States - 23_EM | ecosystem: Host-associated > Plants > Roots > Unclassified | place...
ATATATTTTTAAATTTTCATAAATCTTCAAAAAAAATATTTTTTATTAAAAATAAAATAAATTTTTATTTAACTAAAAAGTATTTTTCTTTAATTAATGTTTTTAATAATAAACAAATAATTTTTTTAAAAAAATAACATTCAAAAAAACTACTTTCATTAATGTTGCTCAAGTAACTCAGCATAGCCCCTCTATCTGCAATACAGGTATAAAAAAAAAAAAAAAAAAAAGAGAGCCAAACACCACTCTATTTTACACACCCAAACCCTTCCTTTCCCTTCCCTGCCCTCCCCTCCCTCCTTCCTTCTCTATTTCAGATCCAAATTAATCCTCTAAGTTCCGTTACCACCTCCAGGTAACCAACCATTAAACCCTAACTAATTTTATCTTAATCGCTATTATCTTTTCGATCTGTAATTTTGAATTTCTGTCGCAATCGCTCATTAATCGTAACATTATCGATTTCGATTATGTTCAGCATTCAGTTTTGATTCAGTGATTAGTAATGTAATTAGCGATGATTACGTTTGATTTTGTTTGAGTGCAGGAGGTAGAGGATTGGTCAATAAAAGGAAGGATGTTTGGCGCTAGCAATCGTAAGTTATTTTTTATGATTTTTAATTTTTTTTCTATAATGCTGAATTCGGATTTCTTTTGAGTTAGAGGAAAGAGGTGAAAAATAATGAAAGAAACATGAAATAGATACGGAATGGAAGTGAACTTAAAGCTGATTATAATTACAGTGCTGCCATTGCATATTTTTGTGATTTTTTGCGTCGCGAATAGATGGATGGATGATTGTTGACGTGCTATTTTCATAATTTTGGCTCATGTTCTGTTGGGAGTGTAATTTATTTGTCAGTGAGATTCCGTATGGGTAATGTGTGTGCTAAAGAGTTGAAATTTGTGTTTTGTAACAGCTTTTGGACAATCATCAAATAGTCCGTTTGGGACAACGCAGCCGGCTTTTGGTCAGACCAGTAATGCAAGTAATAATCCTTTTGCGCCGAAGCCATTTGGTAGTCCAACAACTCCTTTTGGTGCACAAACAGGGAGTTCTATATTTGGGGGCACTTCAACTGGAATGTTTGGCACACCCCAAACTTCTTCATTCTCTGCAACAAATGCTTTTGGTAGCTCAACGCCTGCTTTTGGAGCATCTAGTACCCCTGCTTTTGGTGCTTCGTCGTCATCAGCATTTGGTGGTAAGTTTTTATTTTTATTTCCTTTTCCACCGGTTATCTATTCCTGGGTTATGATTTTGCTATGTAGAAGTAAGATTGTTGTGCTTGTACAGTAAATGCATATGGATTGTTGACTAACTCAGAGATGTCGTAAACTTTTGTCTTGGAAGTCTTATAGCAGACAAGTTTTCAATTCCTTAGAAAAGCAAGTGTTCTAGGAGGTGATTTGGTTACACAGCATGTTGGTTATTTTTCTAAAATCTGAATGCTTGTTGTTGTTTGGCCCTAGTTTTTGAGCTCATTGTTTCATTATTGTTTGTTTTCTTCAATGAAATTGGTAGATGTTGAGATTTAATTAATTATGATACATAATGTTTACTATTTCATTTTTTACCTGTGCATTTGTTTTGACTACTCTCTGCTCTCTGTAGCAGACTTATACTCACTTGTTTTTCTTCTTAACTTGGTGATTTTCTTGCCTTTGTGTTCTTCCTCATCAAGATTTTACTGGCTAACTTCATCTGCCTTCCCTACTAGCATCTGTATATCAAGACAAACACATGCATGTGCTCAAACACTCATGCGTGCACACACTTTAAGTTTGTGTTAGTATCCTTTATCTGATTGGTTTTTTTTCCTGGTTTTACAAATGGACAGCACTTTCTCACTCTTTCTATATATTTATTTGCAGGTTCTTCTGTTTTTGGTCAGAAGCCTTTTGGAGGCTTTGGGTCTACTGCTCAAGCGAGTCCTTTTGGAAGCACAAATCAGCAGTCACAACCAGCTTTTGGGAATAGTTTATTCGGTTCCACACCTTTTGGTGCACCAACTCAGTCTGCATTTGGCGCTACAAGTACTCCAGCCTTTGGCGCTACAAACACTCCACCCTTTGGTTCCACAAACACCACTCAAGCCTTTGGCGCCACAAGCACCACTCCAGCCTTTGGCTCCACAAGCACCACTCCAGCCTTTGGCTCCACAAGCACCGCCCCAGCCTTTGGCGCCCCAAGCTCCACCCCAGCCTTTGGCACCCCAAGCACCACCCCAGCCTTTGGCTCAACGGCGACTCCTGGTTTTGGTAGCACAGGAACTACATTTACCAGTTCCCCGTTGTTTGGAACTGGTGGAGCTTTTGGAACTTCCACCACTTCAGGTTTTGGAGCTTCAACTACCACACCTGCCTTTGGGGCACCGACTACTTCTGCTTTTGGGGCTACTTCATCACCATCCTTTACGTTTTCATCCAGTCCAGGTTTTGGCCAATCAGCTTCTGCTTTTGGGAGCAGCCCATTTGGAAGTACTACATCAACTTTTCCAGCCCAGACTTCTCCCTTTGGTGAGCCTTTTTAAGTTTATTGTTTTGCAATTTGCAACAAGACCTGTCTTGATAACGAGAGTTGTTTTTCTAGAGTAAAAGGAACTTGAATGGCTTACATTGCTTGACTTGTATTTTTATGATATGGTATGTAGGAGCCCAGAGTACAACATCACCATTTGGGAACAATGGCTTTGCCCAGTCAGGTTTTGGGGCGCAACGTCCTGGAAGTAGAGCATCACCATATGCAGAAACAGCTGAGGCAGAAGGTGGTGCACAGGCTGGGAAATTATTGTCGATATCAGCCATGACTGCATACAAAGATAAAAGCCATGAGGAGCTAAGGTGGGAGGACTATCAATTGGGAGACAAAGGTAATTTGTTTGTGATTACGTTGGAAAGTTCTGGACATTTTTATTCTCATTGCTAATAACAATGAAAAACACACACCATGCATATTTTCTCCAACAACTAATGCTGTAATATTGAATTACAGGTGGACCGCTTCCTGCTGGTCAATCTCCTGGCGGGGGCGGATTTAATGTCTCAGCCTCACAGCCAAATCCTTTTGCTCCTCCAACTGGACTTGGTCAAACGTCTGCAAATATATTTTCTTCAACAACTACAAACCTGTTTGCTCCAAAAACTCAAACATCTACACCTTCATTCAACACAACCTCCTTTGGCCCTTCAACATCTTCCAATCTCTTTCAGTCATCAACAACACCTGCATTCTCAGCTGGTTCATCTCCGTCTCTTTTTGGATCAACAAGTACACCTAGTTTTAGTTCAACACCATCCTTGTTTAGTTCTACTGTAGGCCAAGGAACTGCTTCACCATTTGGTTCTAGTATGTTTAATAACACCCAACCATCTCTCTCATTCCCATCAACCACACCTTCACTGGGACAGGCTACTGCATTTTCACAGCCCAGTCCATTTGGACCAAGTACCACTAGTTCATTGTTCAGTAGCCCTTCCACTGGTGGCCTTTTCTCAAGCACCCCGTCTCTGATAACTCCAAATCTGGGGGGGTTTAATCAAATGACAGTAAGTAACAATTAATGTTGTCGAGTACTTTATCATCATATTTAATTTCTTCATTTTATGAGCAGAAATGATGGTATTGAGCATTATCAGTTTTAATACCTCCCAAGCAACTTAAATTCTCAGCTCCATCCCTCATTTATTTCAAGCTCTTTCTGCTTGTGTACATGGGTGGAAGTGGAATGAAAAACAAACATTCCAAATCAGAAATCCTTTTTGGCAATTTGTGTAGCTTGTTATGATTTGTATGCAGCGTGTGCATATTTGCGAGTGATTTAAGTTCCAGTGTTGGCACATCTGGTAAACTTTTATGACTAACTATAACTTTATCTGTAGCCATCTCAACCAGCACCTTTTCAAATGTCTCAGCCAGCTCAGAATGCAGGTACTTTTGCCTCGAACTTTAGTCAGACACAAGCAGGTATCTTTGTTTTTCTTTTTCATCATTTAGTTTTTAAGCATTTAATTTATGGTGCTGACATTAGTTGTGTGCTATTTTTCAGCTGGTATGAGTGGCTTTGCTGGTGTATCAAACAATTTGGGGCAATTGTATGTTTTTGCTTCACTCTCTATAGTAGTTGTCTGTATGCATGTGGCAGTTGTATGTCTTTGCTTCACTTTCTATATTTAGCTGCTGTGTGCATGTTTGTTTGATTTTTCATATCATGTATGCTAAATGTACATGCTTAGGAGACGTGTTCTCCTTCCTGCTCTGCAATGCTTATGTTGTTTTTATTAAGACAGGCTTCCTGTCTGTTCTTAACATGTGCACTCAATGTGAATAGTGTTCTGTTACCCCTCTTTCTTATCGTTCGTGAAAAGATTCAAGCTACTGGGTAATTAATCAATTTATGATGCATATAACAATGTTTTTTTGTTTAACAGGTCTACCCCACAAAGTGCTGTTGCTATACAACCAGTTCCTGTTACAAATCCATTTGGAACACTTCCTGCAATGCCTCAAATGTCTATTGGTCGAGCTGGAACTACACCTTCAGTTCAATATGGGATTTCTTCTATGCCTGTAACTATAACCTGTTCTGAACTGAACTTGTTTACTATAGGGTGTTACATTGATTTTTGACTTTTTTTTTTGTTTTCATAATGTAAATCAGCTTTGCCTTATCTTTACTATTATTCTGTGTTATTGCCATTGATTCTTGTGTCTATAAAATGTAATTGGAGAAATAGCGGTGACTTTTGGCTCTTTATTTTCTATCAGGTCATTGAGAAACCCTCTCCTGTTAGAGTATCATCCTTATTGACTTCTCGGCACCTGTCACAGAGGAGGATTAGGTTGCCTGCGAGGAAATATTACCCTAAGCATGATGGTCCAAAGGTGATTAGATTTGCAAAATTTGTTCCTTAAAATGGCTATTGATTGCCTTGTCTATAACTGGATTTATGGAGAGGTTGCACATTGACTTGCTTCTTTGCTCAACTATTGCATTCAGGTTCCATTTTTCAGTGATGAAGAAGAAACGCCCAGTACACCAAAGGCGGATGCTCTTTTCATTCCGAGGGAAAACCCAAGAGCTCTGGTGATTCGTCCTATGGACCAGTGGCCTTCAAGGGCAAGTGCAGAGAAAGCATCTCCAGTGAATGCATCTGCACCAGTACATGAGAATGGTAAATTTCCAATCTAACAATGCTACCTCAGGTCTGCAATATTTTTGTAGTGTGTTGGCATATTCTGGCTAACTTTGATTGACACATGGAAGGGATAGGCAATGATGCCCCAGTTATTCCAATGCTCTAGGGCTTTACTTTCCTTTCATTCTGTGTCATCATATTATAGCGTCATTGTTGCTGTAATTTGTTTTTTTTTAACAGTCCAAATTTAGCTTATTACCTTCTTTTATCCAGGAAAAAATTCAGAATCAGACTTTGCCAATCTCTCAAATGGTTACACTGCTGGTGATAAAAATAGTAAGATATTGTTACATTTGTAATATTCACCCTTTCTTCATTTGTGCTGAATGATTCCCGAAATTGACATGGCCAAAACTGCTGCTGCTAGTTTATGTTGAAGAGTTTGATCTTGCCCACTTAATAAGATCTTTTGGGAGGTTGCGGGGTATATTCAAACTTCTGACTGAACTTCATATGACAACCGATTTCATGACTTCCATCCGGTGAAGTCTACGCTTCGAATGTCATTTTCTTCAATAGGCACACTTTTCCATGGAAACACAGCTGTTCTCCATTTGTTGCATGTTTAAATTTACCGTATGACACATACGTCTTGTGCATTATTTTAACCTCTCAAACCCAAATATATTCTTGGGGTTTGTGTAGTTTTTTTTTTATTAATTTCTGTAGCTTATTTCAAAAGGATTTTCTTTGGGTATGGCTTCTATTGTCCCTGAATGGATTTTGTTTTTTTTTGCTTGTGCTCATCACTATTTATTATGCAGAAAATTTGGCTGAAAATGGTGTAATCAAGGAGCAAGCCCCCCATGTCAAAGTCAACCAGAAACCTAATGGAGTCCATGAGGATCATTCAGCTCAGAAAGAAGAGTCCTACATGACACTCAGTGGTCACAGAGCTGGCGAGGCTGCAATTGTGTATGAGCATGGAGCAGATATTGAGGCACTAATGCCAAAACTGCGACGTTCTGACTATTTTACTGAGCCTCGTATCCAGGAACTGGCAGCCAAGGAGAGGGCTAAACCAGGTTTCTGCCGCCATGTTAAGGATTTTGTGGTTGGAAGGCATGGCTATGGAAGCATCAAGTTCTCGGGTGAAACAGATGTTCGACGGCTTGATCTTGAGTCCCTTGTTCAGTTTAATAACCGGGAGGTTATTGTGTACATGGATGATAGCAAGAAACCACCTGTTGGACAAGGTCTCAACAAGCCCGCTGAGGTAACACTTCTCAACATAAAATGCTTTGACAAAAAGACTGGACGTCAGTTCACAGAAGGACCAAAAATAGAAAAATACAAGGAGATGCTCAAAAGAAAGGCTGAAGACCAAGGCGCCGAATTTGTTTCATATGACCCTGTTAAAGGAGAGTGGAAGTTCAAGGTCAACCATTTCAGCAAGTACATGCTGGAGGAGGAAGAAGAGGATCGGGATGCGCAAGCCTCCGCAGATTGTTGACAACTGCAGGCAGTCCTGAGGGAGTGATGCAAGGGTTTTTGTTTGTTTTCGAGGAGGCCTGGACTTGTATAGGATCTTTATCTAAGTTGTGATATATTAGCGCGAGTAATGTGGTTGTGTATCACTAGCTCTTGCTTCTTCCTTTCCTTGTCCAAGTTCTTACCCTTCATCTTTTCTGCTCATCGGGCATGTTGTTCTTTTAGTCTCACTGTTTCTGATCTTTGTAGGGGACAAAATGGAGGGATGGTCGATTTCCTTTTTCTAGTAAAATTGATTCCTTTATTGTGTTTGAAATTCCTATTCAAGTTTCTCTTCTTTGTGAAATCTCGTCTTTTACTAGTAGAAATCACAAATCCCACTCGTTGGTGATTTCATTTGTAATCTAACAAGGGGTGAGGATAGACATAACCCTAGGTATGGATTGCAGGCTGGTTTTCATAGGATTGAAACTTGGATCGGATTTCTTGTTGATTAGACAAGACATTAATTTAATTTTATAAAACATGGTTAACTCTAGGTTCCCTTTTAGGTTAATTCTTACATGATCATGAAAATAGTAATTAAGTTTCTACTAGTATCTCAAAAACGTGAACAAACTTGGAAGATTATAACAAAATCAAAATGGTATCATTATTCAAATTTCTTTTAAGCAAAAAATAAAAATTTAATTATATTATTTTTAATATAAAGCATATGCAAAATTTCCAAAATAATGGTTGTGTTTTTATGATGAAAAAGAATGATATTTTTTTATAAAAAAAATATTTCAATTCGATGACAGTGATAACTGTTATGGTAAGGTAGTACTAAGTGACGATATATCAATAACTAGAATTGATAATATTATAATGGTAACGATGAAAGTGATAATACAACTAATCATAATATATAATTTTTTGAAAAAAAAATCAATTTAACCATCATCATGATTATTTACTGAAAAAAAAACATTCCTTATATTATTTCAAAAACAAGTTTTTAAGATTTGAGGGATGCAACCCTTATTAACATGATGATCTAGAACCAATAAATTCCTTTTCAAGCCATTACTTATTTGGATTCTCACCTTCTATATCTCTCCTCTCATTCACTCAAAAAATATTTCCCAATACTTAAAATACTCTCTACACACACTTCATCTCCAACAAATTCATGGCTTACAAGTGGTGGATACCTTAAAAAATAGTTAAACTGTTAACTCTCATTATTTTCATTAATTTTAGGTGATTTTCTCTCTCTTCTCTCTAATTCAATGGCTAAAATGTAAAGAAATTAAACTTTTGGATTAGAAGTGAAAATACAAAAACTATAAAGACCGTACAAGAAAAAAAGAATTCGATGTAAATGGATAAAAATCAATCACCTAAATTTTTCCAAAAACTAAAACAAAATTCATCAAACAGGCTTTTACAAAAATAAAGGAACAAACAAGGGAAGGAAATGTGGGTTGGGCTGGGCTTCGGAAAGACCCATCCAGCAATTTCAAACTGGACCAAGCAAAAGGGCCTACATCACCATATCATATTTTAGGGTTTAGGCCCTAAAACACAAAAACTTTAGGGCATTTTTTGTAACACTCTACCCTGCTTTACTCTAAGCTGCCGCCCGCTGTTATATAATAAAAAAAAAATTCTGGTTTTGTGGCCTTGGAGAGAAACAATAGTTCGAGAGGGCTGCCGCCGACGCCGAGAAATCATGAAGACAATCCTCTCTTCTGAAACGATGGATATCCCAGATGGGGTTAAGATCAAGATCAATGCTAGAATCATCGAAGTCGAAGGCCCAAGAGGGAAGCTTACAAGGAACTTCAAGCACTTGAATCTTGATTTTCAGTTGATCAAAGACGAGGAAGGGAAGAGAAAGCTCAAGATAGATGCCTGGTTTGCTTCAAGAAAGACCAGTGCTGCTATTAGGACAGCCCTTAGCCACGTTGAGAACTTGATCACTGGGGTTACCAAGGGCTACAGATACAAGATGAGGTTTGTGTATGCTCACTTTCCCATCAATGCCTCCATCACTAACAGCAGTACTGCCATCGAGATCAGGAACTTCCTTGGCGAGAAGAAGGTAATGATTTCTTACTACTTTCGAGAAACCAATTGTTCTTTAAGGCCGGTGTTAGTGTTTGATACGTTTTTCTTCGAAAACTTTTTAATTTTAGGTTTAGAAAGTGAAAAAAATCTTATTGTTCAACTGTTGATAATTTAGCTGGTAGCTGATGGTTTGTGAGATTATTCTATTGGTTATTTTTAAATGATGTTGCTATTGTATGACAAATATACAAATATACAAAGATTATTCTATTGTTTATTTATTGCTGATCTAATGCAATTTTGATCTGAGAAATAGTAAATGTATTGAAATATTGTTGTGAGATTAATCTAAAGGAAGAACATTCATTTGGTTTTGGTGTAGTTCTGTGTTGAATTTTTGTCAATGGATATGGATATGATATGAGTAGTTGTTGCCAGTCAGCAGTGTTATGAGTTTTGACCATGTAAAAAAAACCTGATGTTTACTTTTTGCGGATGATTTTTATTGGTGGATCAATTTGGTAATGCTGTTTGTGTTTGGTTTCTTAAGGTGAGAAAGGTTGACATGCTGGATGGTGTGTCTATTGTTCGGTCTGAAAAGGTCAAGGATGAACTCGTCCTAGATGGCAACGACATTGAACTTGTCTCCCGGTCTGCTGCTTTGATTAATCAGGTTCGTGTGTGCGATGATGCTTGCGTACCTGAATGTGCACTTCTGTATCTGAATTTATTCTTTTGTTCAAAAAACTTAGGTGCACCTTATTTTATATATGAATCATGCATGCCCAGCAGCTTCCATTTTTCTTCATTTGCTGAAAAGGTTTTTTTCTTTGAACAGAAATGTCACGTGAAGAACAAGGATATCCGCAAATTTCTTGATGGGATCTATGTGAGTGAGAAGGGAACTGTTTTTGAGGAAGAGTGAGTCAAGGAGTTTTAGTTTTGTTCATCTGGTAGTTCTCTTCGTGCTCTATTAATACCCTGGATGCTTAAGATGTTTCATCGATTTTGTCTGGAGTTTTCATTTTATAAAATTTTGATTGTTCTGCCTATGTTTTCAATATTTGATGTGCCATGGGATTGCTGTCTTGCTCTCTTTTTAGCTACCAGCACCGATGCTATTGTTACCAAATCTTGAACATTGCTAGATAGTTTGGAGTCATAAACCATGGAACGGAGTCCAAAACTATTGACAGGATAGGAGACGCAAAATGGAAGAAATTTCTGAAATAAAAAAGTTGACCTAGGAGGTTGAAATTGAAAAATAAAAACCAAGAGCCAAAAAAAAACCAGGCAATTGAGAAAATAACAAAAATGTCACATGAAAGCAGCTAAAGAAATTGAAAATTTTACTGACACGCCACTTTCTACTAATGAAGACACCAAACTAGAAGACGAAGTTACCAAGTAGCACTGGTTTTCTTGCTGTGCTCTTGAAATAAGGGGGGAGTAGATTTGTACATCATTGACAATATTTATCTTTGCTGCATGAGAGTGGATGCTTTAGATTTATGAAATTATTCATGTGAAGAATCTACGTAGAGGATCATTGCTTTCTTTTTTCCCTCATAATTGTTCATGCAAAGGACCTGAATCGAATAAAAGCGACGCCTCAACCCTAAAGATAAAATCAAACATTTTCATGAGGGTAGTGGTGGTCACGTATGCTTTTCAAAACAGTGAGCATTCACAGAGAGATTACCATCCAACGAGGGTCAAATACAGAGGCCAAAGCAGCTTTCTCAAATAGAGGGTCAAAAAAGCAATCTCAAATGCTTTTCAAAAACAGAGAGCACCCGTAGAGAGACATTACCGTCCAAGAGGGCCAAAGAAGCATATCTCAAATGCTTTCCAAAACTTTGAGCAGAGACATTGCCATCCAAAGAGGGTCAAAGAAGCAATCTCAACTGCACAGTAGTAATGGCCCTGCTATCCAAATCAAACAATTCCAGAGCACGCACTTGTTTGTCAGTATAATTATTAATTTATTAGAAGAAACATCAAGGAGCTAAAATATAAATATAAAATATTTCAATTCTAACCACCGTGTCTCCTGGATAAGAGTACGAAACAACAGACTTTATGAGAGACGGTGCAACTTTAAAACAAAAAGAAACCTAAACCTATAAATGGAAAGTGATCAGACGTATAGCAAAAGAAGGGAAACGTCAACAATTTTGAAGAACACCAACCTCAAAAGAACACATCTTATAAATAGATTACTACTACATTTTCTCTAACTGCACAATGTGTGAAATCTTGGAAGAAGACAAAAACAGAACAAAGGATAAAAGTCAAATTTGGAGGTGGTTCGAACAGTTCGCTGGATATCTTTGATGTTCCTCTCAAGGAGAACACAGTGGAGTTTCTTTGGCACGATCCCTCTATATACAGTGGAACCTATAGTTGTGCCCTTTACTATAACAACTTACCTTAATCCATTTTATAGCATTTTTCTCTATTGCTGTCAATTCATTTATTCCAGTCTTGAATAATAATGTAAAGTAATATCAACTTGTAAGGGACTTGTATGTTATAATATTGGCTCATCCCATATCGTCGATTTTTGACTCACATGGAATTAAGAAAGTAAGAGGACATGATTCTGTATGCTTGTCCAGTCATTTCTAATGATCTTGAAGAGGGGGACACTTTCCACCCGCGAATAAATTACGTATCTGGTGTCTTTGAAAATGACAGGGATGCGATTCTCTGCTGACACTTCCCACAACGATGTTGTAGGTTTACTTCATTGCTAGTAGTTTTCACTTCCTTTATTTATATGTTGCCATTCGAGCGCTCTTCTTTATCCATCATGGCCTGCATAATGAAGCTTTACAAATCTTTGAAGGGTGCGGCAATTAGCCATCAAGTCCTGTTGGCAATGACTTTCATTCAGTTTGGTTTTGCAGGGATGACCTTAATATCAAAGGCAGCGCTAAATGCTGGGATGAACCCTTTAGTGTTCAATGCCTATCGGCAAATGATTGCCACACTTGTGTTGGCACTCCTTGTTCTCTTGATGGAGAGGTTGGTGCTGTTCTTCTCATTTCTATCTTGATCATTTCATGTTGTTTTGCTTTCATGTTTGGCTTGACTTCAGGTAAAATGATTCCTACATGTTTTTCATTCACTGGCAAGCGGTAAAACAGGGTGGATGAACTAACACTCTCTATCACTTTATCCCTGTAGGAAGAAGAGCGGATCGGTGTCATTCAGCCTCTTCTGCAAGATTTTTGTGGCTGCTTTATTAGGGTTAGTTGATGTATCGACAGCTTTTTCAATATAGAACTGTTTGCTTACACTTTTAACTTTTGTTTGACAGGGTTAAACTACTTTCAAATTCCTAACTAAATGGTGTCTTTTGTTAATGAAACAATTTGTAATCATCTTCATGAGTGAAGCTAGATTAATTTTTATGTGTCTGACTGATGAAAACGTAGGCCAACATTGAGCTTGGATCTATACTACGTAGCGCTCCATTTAACCTCAGCAACATTTGCAGCTGCTATTCTCAATTCCATTCCAGTTGTCACATTTTTCTTAGCTATCATTATGGGGTAAGATGGATGATTTTTCTTTTGCTGAAGAAAAAAAAAAAGTGCCAAAGATAGTTTGCAAAATTATCTGAAAATTTGAAATGGTAGGTTGGAGGCTGTAGGTTGGAGATCATTCTATGGTGGACTAAAGATCCTTGGAATAGTCATAACTGTTGGAGGAGCCATGCTGCTTAGCTTCTACCGAAGACCTTCGACGAGACATCCTAACTCACCAAGTCCTGGCAGCAACGATGGAACATTCTTTGTTAATAAATTGGAGGGTAGAACGAGATTGATCTTAGGACCTGTTCTAATGTTCCTTTCTGCCATAGCTTGGTCAACATGGCTTGTCGTTCAATCAAAATTGCTGGAGCTTTATCCAGCCAGGTTACGCCTCTCCACTCTACAGTGTCTCATCGGTTCTGTGCAATCTACTATTATAGCTGCAGCCTTGGAGCGAGAACGTAACTCATGGAAGATAAGATGGGATATTCAACTTGCTTCCCTTGCGTATTGTGTAAGCCTCAGCTTTCCATACACTACTTACTGTCATTACCATCTCACCATCATTAATATTTATATCCTCCTTTTGCAGTTCATATTCAATTTATAACTTGCTTGAACGAATTGCAGGGTGTATTCGTAACTGGGGCTGCATATGGACTCCAAATTTGGTGTATAGAGAAGAAAGGGCCGTTTTACGTTTCCATGTTTTCTCCACTTGCATTGCTTTTAACTGCCATCTTCTCAGCAATTTTATGGGCTGAACGATTGAACTGGCAAAGGTTTGTTGCTTTCAAGGGAAAGATACAAATAGTAATAATAACCACAATTAAAGTTTTTCTATTGTGCAGCCTTCTTAGTTTGTATCTTATGTTTTTGGTGTTCTTTCCACAGTATATTGGGAGGCATTCTGATTGTTGGAGGTCTTTATGGTGTCCTGTGGGGAAGAAGCAAGGCTGAGAAACAAGAAATACATAATGGTGAATCTCCAGATATTGAAAAACACTGACTGTTTTCTGTGCTTGTGTGTTTCTCTCATATATAAAGTAGTGTAGCAAGTTATATCTAGTAAATTCCTACTCAGACTGACAATAAATTACCTTTTCTTAACCTCGAATGTCCTTTTTTTCCCGTTCTTCTTTTTGTCTGATAAAAATATTCAGCAGAATGACATTAATTATTCTATCGCAAAGATGGAAAGGAATTGGATGCTCTCAACTCAAGTCTTTATTAACCAACCTTTTTTTCCTCCAAAGGAATCACTATCGTTTATGAATGTTGTTTCCAGGTTGCCAAGGGTGATATTCACCACTGTAGAAATGCAGAGTTAAGAGCATCCAGTTCTAGCAAACATACACAATTTAGACCACATACATAAAAATTCCCTTGGTATTTTCTTACATAGACAAACTAACAACAGGCTGATGAAGAACCTTACAAAATATTTTGTGAATTTCATGTCAACTAACCATAACCAATCGACAAGGAGCCAATTGGGTACTTGAAGAATAAAGACATAAAGTTGCTCCATCTAGACATCAGAATTGAAGCACAAACAAGTTGATCTATTATTCCCAGGAAATGAGGTTTAATCTTGAACAGAACATGTTCGTGTCACAAAATACTCTTAATATATATATTTCAGATAGTGGCCATAGAATTACAGCAGAAAATGTGGATATGGAAAAGGCAAAAGCATCTTCAGAAATAGCTGGCTACTGGTTCTTTAAGCATGCTCTTTCAGTAATAGTGGGGCATCCTTCTTATCTAGCATGTTGCTACGCTGATTGTGAATTCCACTAGCTTAAGAAAGAGGTGTCATTCTTCCACACGAGACAGAGAATTTATTATAGAAGAAGTGGCTGAGATTGATCCTTTGTTACTATTTAAAGGGAAAAATGATGAACTGTTTTCTCTTCCATTGCAGTGGAAGCAATTCTTAACCATGCAAGCCTGTGCTCCATATGCAGCGATGTTACTAGTTCAATTCGCTTATGGAGGATCTAATATCCTCATGAAAATTGCTCTTGAGAAGGGACTCAATCAAATAGTATTTGTGGTTTACCGTCATGTCATTGCAGTGATTTTGTTGGGCCCTTTTGCTTATGTAATTGAAAGGTAAACAAGTAAGATTGTCGATGCATGTATTTGTGGGAAATTAAGTTTTTTGATGCCTTGATGTACTCTAAAGCATATAACATAAGTACTAACAGAATGGTTTAAGACATCATGGATTCCTAAGGAGAATATGAGAAAATTTGTAATTTTTGGAATGTATTTGTAAAGCAGGAAGCAGCGCCCTTCGCTTTCATTGTCAGTGATCATAAAGATTTTTGTGCTTTCATCACTAGGAACTACCATCCATCTTAATGTTTACTATGCTGGTTTAGCATACACTTCTCCGACAGTTGCAAGCGCGTTGAGTAATGTTATCCCGAGCTTGACATTCATCATGGCAGTTTTACTCGGGTATGTATGTGCTCAACTGACCTTATAATGAATCAATTTTAAGTTCACCAGATCAAATTTATTGATTTGCTTCCATCTTACTCAGGATGGAGAAAGTGAAGACTGAAAGCCCTAGAGGATGGGCGAAAATGTTGGGCACGACTATTTGCATAAGTGGCTCTCTGGTTTTTACCTTCTGGAAAGGAGGATATCTGTTTAAAAGTTTTGAGAACAGAGCATTAATAAACATCTATAGCACCAAAGGTTCTGCTGGTGAATACATGCATGCTAAAGAAAACTGGATTAAAGGTTCTGCACTTATTCTTACCAGTCATGTTGCGTGGAGTGCATGGCTAATTCTCCAGGTAGTCATTCGTCTGTTTTATTTGAAGTGGATATGTTCATTAAGGTCTTGCTGATAATTCTCACCTGCTCTCTCAGGCTGTGGTTTACAAAGTCTATCCAGCTCGTTTATCGCTGAACACTTTGATTTGCTTCTTCGCATCAATCCAATCTTCTTTTCTTGCGCTGTTTTTTGCAAGAACTACTGCAATATGGAAGCTGGACTGGAATGTGCAGCTCCTGACCATTATATACTGTGTGAGGGTTTCTGAAATAACCATCTAACTTTGAGACTGCTAAATTGCTTGTTACTTATGTATATTATGTTTATAGGGAGTTGTGATCTCAGCATTAGGCTACTACCTGCAAACCTGGTGTATTAGTCACAAGGGGCCAGTTTTTGTAGCTATGTTTAGTCCACTACTAGTTGTCATTGTTGGACTATTCTCAGCATTTGCATTTGCGGAGAGACTTCATTTGGGCAGGTGAGCTTTTCAATTCTAAAGTTTCTCCACCCTTCCCGTTCATCAGTTAGTTACAGGTTGCCATTTCAAAACAATTCAAGCTGTCCATTCTTATTTATTCGTACCATTATTTGGCATTTCCCAGCTTGATTGGAACAGGTCTCATTGTAGTGGGTCTCTACTGTGTACTGTGGGGTAAAAGGCAAGACAATAGCGCTGCTCAGAAGCCTGATGAAGGAAGAGGCTTGGCTAATGGTAAAACAATGGAAATTTCCATAAATGACTACCCATTGACAAATCCTGACACAAGCGGAAGGAAGTGAAGTTTCAGACTTACCTAGACTAATTCAAATGCAAGACTGTCAGCAATTATCAAAGTGGCTTTTGAAGTCTCAGTGGTGTCTTGTATTTGAATAAACTTCACCAAACACACTTCTTTTCTACTCATCAACAAACAATGATAAATGGGATCTCTTGCTATTTGCTGACAAAGGATCCACCAAATACAATGACTAGTTAGTGGGAGTTAATGCCCTGAGGCATCGTCCATTTGCCTAGTAATAGTAACGTTGTGATGAATGGACTATTTCGTTTCAGTGTACTGGGTGGTATTCTTATTGATGGAGGTCTTTATGGTGTCCTGTGGGGGAGAAGCAAGGCTGAGAAACAAGAAATACATAATAGTGGATCTCCAGCAGAGAAATCTTCCGATATCGAAAAAGACTGTTTTCTGTGCATGTGTTTCTCTCATATATAAAGTGGTGTGGCATGTTATATCAAGTAAACTGCTTCTCTGACTGACAATGATTTTCTTTTTCTGTTCCTTTGCTGTCAAATTCTCTCTCAACCTCTAATATCAATTTTCCCCCCTTTTCCTTTCTATCTGATAAAAATATTCTGCAGCATTACATTGATCAATCCATTGCAAAGATAGAAGGAATTGGATGCTCTAAACTCAAGTCTTTATTAACCACCCTTTTGTTCCCACAAACGAATCATCATCGTTCACAAGTTTTGTTTTCCTAACAAGAATTGTAACAACACGGGATTTTTTTTCAGATATCACCGTAGAAATTTATAGTAAAGAGCATCCAATTCTAGAAACACACAATTTAGACCACATACATCCGAATTCCCCTTCTATTTTCTCACACAGACAAGCTAACATTAATAGGCTGATAAAGAACCTCACAAAATATTTTGTGAATTTCATGTCAAGTAACCATAACCAAACGACGAGGAGCTAGTTGGATACGTTGAAGAATAAAGACATAAAGGTGCTCCATGTAGACATCAGAGTTGAAGAATGAACAAGTTGAACTATTATTCCCAGGAAATGATCAGGTTTAATCTTGAACAGAACATGTTCGTGTCACAAAGTACTCTAATATATATATTTTCAGTTTGTGGCCATAGAATTACAGAAGAAATTGTGGATTTGGAAAAGGAAAAAGCATCTTCAGAGATAGCTGGCTTCTGGTTCGTAAAGCATGCTCTTTCAGTAATAGTGGGGCATCCTTCTTATCTAGCATGTCGCTACACTGATTGTGAATTCCACTAGCTTAAGAAAGAGGTGTCATTCTTCCACACGAGACAGAATTTATTATAGAAGAAGTGGTTGAGATTGATCCTTCGTTACTATTTAAAGGGGAAAATGATGAACTGTTTTCTCTTCCATTGCAGTGGAAGCAATTCATAACCATGCAAGCCTGTGCTCCTTATGCAGCGATGTTACTAGTTCAATTCGCTTATGGAGGATCTAATATCCTCATGAAAATTGCTCTTGAGAAGGGACTCAATCAAATAGTATTTGTAGTTTAACGTCATCTCATTGCGATGATTTTGTTGGGCCCTTTTGCTTATTTAATTGAAAGGTAAAGAAATATGATTGTGAATTCATGCATTTGTGCGAATTAAATTTTTTTGATGCCTTGTGTGCTTTTAAGCATATAACATATAAGTACACTTCTCCGACAGTTGCAAGCGCGTTGAGTAACGTTATCCCGAGTTTGACATTCATCATGGCAGTTTTACTCTGGTGTGTATGTGCTCAACTGACCTTATAATGAATCAATTTTATGTTCAACGGTTCAAACTTTATTGATTTGCTGCCATCCCATTCAGGATGGAGAAAGTGAAGACTGCAAGCCCTAGAGGACGGGCTAAAATGTTGGGCACGGCTATTTGCATAAGTGGCTCACTGTTTTTTACCTTCTGGAAAGGAGGATATCTGTTTAAAAGTTTTGAGAACAGAGCATTGATAAACATCTATAGCACCAAAGGTTCTGCTGGTGAGTACAGGCATGCTAAAGAAAACTGGATTAAAGGTTCTGCACTTATTCATTTTGCGTGGAGTGCATGGTTAATTCTCCAGGTAATCATTCATCTGTTTTATTTGAAGTAGATATTTTCATTAAGATTTTGCTGATAATTCTGACCTTCTCACTCAGGCTGTAGCTTACAAAGTATATCCAGCTAGTTTATCACTGAACACTTTGATTTGCTTCTTCGAATGCATCAATCCAATCTTCTTTTCTTGCGCTGTTTTTTGCAAGAAATCCTGCAATATGGAAGTTGGATTGGAATGTGCAGCTCCTGACCACTATATACTATGTAAGAGTTTCTGCAATAGCTATCTAACTTTGACACTGCTCAATTGCTTTTTACTGATGTATATTCTGTTACAGGAAGTTGTGAACTCAGCATTAGTCTACTACCCGCAAACCTGGTGTATTAGTCACAAGGGGCCAGTTTTTGCAGCTAATGTTTAGTCCACTGTAAGTTGTCATTGCTGGAATATTCTCAGCAATTGCTTTTGCGGAGAGACTTCATTTGGGCAGTTGAGCTATTAAACTCTAAGGTTTCTTATCTCTTCCTGTTCATTGGTTAGTTACAAGACAATAGTGCTGCTCGGAAGCCTGATGAGGGAAAGGGCTTAGCTAAAGGTAAAGCATTGGAAACTTCCATAAATGACTACCCGTTGACGAATCCTGACACAAGCGAAAGGAAGTGAAGATTCAGACTTACCTGGACCAATTCAAATGCAAGACTGTCAGCAATTATCAAAGTGGCTTTTGAAGTCCCAGTGGTGTCTTGTATTTGAATATACTTCACCAAACACACTTTTTTCCTACCCACAATAAAATAAAGTTTAAATGGAACGTCTTGCTTATTGCTGACAAAGGATCAACCAAAAACAATGACTAGTTAGTGGGAGTCAACGTCCTCCGGCACCAATATCCATTTACCTAGCAATAGTAAGGTTGTGATGAAAGAACTATTTAGTTTCAGTATTCTACTGCATGGCTTAGATTTTTGTTCTTTTCTGAACTGAACTATCAGTTCAGTTTAAAGTAACATCGCATTGCGTTGGCCATATCAAAAAAGCCATGCTATCACTTCTAAGAGTTCTTAATATCAATCACAAACAGGACTTCAAGTCATTCTTTACGTACTGAATTGGAATCACTTCAATCTTGGGGTAAGTTTTGCTACAGTAAGTTACCAAATTAAGGATTGCAGGGCTGAATCTGACTTGACTTGGGAACCCAACAAGAACAAAAACACCAGCAGGTCTTCAATTAAGACAGACATGTATGGATCAAAACGGTGATTCCCCGATACTGTGTTGATCATAAAGTCTAGTAATTTGGACGAGGCCTGCATAAAAGATATTAGACATCAAAGAAAAAAAAAAGGAAAGAAGGAAAGAGAAAGGAATATACTGTGTTGAATAGTGGGGCATCCTTTTAATTATTAAGCATGTTGCTGGAGAGATTGTGTCTTCCACTACCAAAAGAAAGATATGCCATCTTACACTTAAGTGATGAAGTGGTGGCATCAAAACTAGAGATTATTTTTTTGCCATTTCTTTTTATTTGTTATGATTTTTTTTATATTCTGATTTTTAGGCTTAAATTTAGCTAGATATTTGTTTGACTTAGAATAAGTCTATGTAGTTATGTAATCCATAGATAAATTAGATTATGGATGTTATGATTCCTTTTCTTTATGATTAAGATCTTGTAATCTTTGATTTTGCCTATAAATAAAATTTGAGGGTTGGCAATAACCTCCACGTTCTTGTTCCGCTCCTAGTTCTTTGTTCTTTGATTAAGCTAAGTTCTTGAAATACCATTTGACAACATTTGGTAACTTCGATGTTCTTGTTCTACTCCTGGTTCTTTGTTCCTTGATTAAGCTAAGTTCTCTTAATATCATTTAACAACATTTAGTATCATAGCCCACCTTTTATCTTTGAAGGGTTGTAAGTGAAACACATAGATTAGTGAGGTTTAAAAATAGAAGCTTCAAGCTTTCCAACAAAAACACCAATATTCACAAGGCAAGATTATGATGTATATGCTGTTAAAATGGAGGCTTATCTTATGGCCTTTGATTTTCAGGAGAGTGCGATAAGCAACCAACTTCACTAGAAAACAATCCCACAATTGCATAAATAAAGTTCTTTAATAAAGAAAAGAAAAAACGATACAAAGCTCTCACTTGTTTTCTTAATGCTGTGAGTGAAGAAATCTTCAGAATTATAGCTTGTCAAACTGCCAAATAGGCATGAGATAAGTTAAAAGTTAAATTTCATGGAGATGAGAAGTCCAAAAAAATACAAATCTTGAATCTCAAAAGACAATTTGAATGTCTGAAGATGAAGGAAATCGAGACTGTCAAAGACTTCTCAAATCAAATTTCAAAGATTGTGAATCAAGTGAGGCTATTGAGAGAAGATTTTCCCGATTCAAAAATATGAGAGAAAGTTCTGGTAAGTTTACTAGAGAAATTTGAGCACAAAAATTGCTCTCTAGAAGATTAAAAAAGATATATCAGAAATGAGTCTTCAAGAGTTAGTAAATGCATTACAAGTAGTGGAGCAAAGGTAAGTGTCACGACCCGAATCCCGGATCCATGACCGGCACACAGGCAAGGTTCCCATCCAAGGTTCCATACCTATGCGAACCCAAACTTACACACAAACTTATCCTAACTCAATCAGAGTTCAACGCAGCATTAACAACAAAATCAACTTCATAATATAATTGAATTGTCTTAATACAAGAGT
>Ga0307517_10004829_pt1:0-2500 | contig 20554 bp, 16 predicted proteins | sample 23_EM_MG_FD_194515 | JGI IMG/M metagenome (GOLD analysis project Ga0307517, IMG submission 194515) | Populus trichocarpa ectomycorrhiza microbial communities from riparian zone in the Pacific Northwest, United States - 23_EM | ecosystem: Host-associated > Plants > Roots > Unclassified...
TCGTAATGGCTATAGTAGGATAGGAATGCAAACTCATGTCTATGTATGTATATTTTTAATATGAACTTCTAATCATGCAACCATAATATTATGTGTTTATGTAAGATTCACTTTTAAATGAAATGTTAATTGTATGGATTGTATTTTGATGATGTGAGGGATCAGGTTCGCTGATTACCGGCACCATGTGTGTCAGGTATAAAAAAAATATTACTGTTGTTTTGGGCTTGAAAAGCCGGGTTGTTACAATTGTTGTGCTTACTCAGTGCTGCTCTGCTGAATATCTTCTGTGCAGCTCTGCTATTTGGCTTTGTGTTGTTTGCTGGTGTTTTGTCTGTCTCTGCATACAATGCAGGTCTTGTTCTCTCAAGGTTGCAGGCTCGTTCTGCTGCTGGTGATATCGGTTATTGGTTTTGTATTGGCTTTGTGGGAGTCTGTTCCCCTAGCATTTTTATTTTGGGAGGTTGTTCCCTTTCTTGGTTTTAGGCCGTGCTGGCTTTTTGGATTGTATTTCCCTATGCTTTGTTAGGTCCTAACTGTTGGCTGGTTTAGATTGCTTGATTCGGGGTCTATCCTCTGTTTCCAGGGAGTCTGTTCCCTATTATTGTATTTACTTGTACAGTTGACTTGCTGGTTTCTAGCGATGTTTTATTTTGATCTATTAATACACTTACATTTGATAAAAAAAAAAAAAGAGCTCTCAGTGAGAGAAACTGCTTGTGTGCTCTGACCCGAGAGTCATTCTCATCTCATTGTGCAGCGTCTTCTTCTCTTGTTCTCAGCTCGCTACGAAGCTCTTCTTTTGTCAGTTATGACTAAATCAAAGACCAAAACTTCGTTCCTTAAAACTGTCCAAGGTGATTCCAGTCTCCAGGTTCCCCGTCATGGGTTTGCTTCAGGAGCAACTAGGGCCTGTCTCGTAGCCGCTCGCCGGTTCAACAGCACATCACTTCCGCCTCCCCTGTTTCTACACCCAAGAAAAAGGTGGTTTTGGCTGATTTTGTTAATCCCTTAAGTGGAGTTAGGGTTTCATCCAAGCGTAGGAACAAATCCATGCAGAGGAACAGTTCCTCACACTCTTCCACTGCTCCTAGTACCTGTAATAAGGGTTCTTCTGGAAACTTTCAATCTCACATCGCCCCGAGTGCGTGTTTGGCTGGGTCTCACCTGAGACGTTCCTACTCGGGCTCTGGTGACCCGACCCGAGGTAAAGAATGCTCTACTTCCCAGCCTCCTGGTGGTGCTCCTCCCCTTGATGATGCCTATACTTCGGCATCTAGGGCTCAAGGCACGCCTCTGTCGGGTGGCCATAAATGCTCTGCTTCCGAAATCCCGACAGGTATTTCAAACTCAACGCCTTCTCCCCTTGTCCATTTTCCTAATTACACATTCTCTAAATCCTGTCAACTTAAAGAGACAGACCTAGGAGAAGCTATTCCCATGTGGCATTTTTGTTTGATTGGATACGTAGCTGGGAAATTCCCTAGCTATGCGTCTCTGTTACATTTCATTGGAAAGCATTGGCAGCATAAAGCAAAATTCACTATGCATGATTCTGGTTGGTTAATATTTGCTTTTCATTCTGAACTGGAAATGCTAGAAACTCTGAGTAGTGGTCCATACTTTGTGTTTGGCCGGCCCTTTATCTTGAAAATTATGCCTGAGTTTTTTGATTTCCAAGCCTCTGATATGACTAAGCTGCCAACCTGGGTAAAACTCCCCAACCTGCCTTGCGATGCTGGACTCCTTTATGCCTCTCAAAGCTTGCTAGTATGATAGAGAAACCCATACATTGTGATATTCCCACTGCGAATATGACTAGGCTTTCTTATGCCAGGATACTAATTGAGGTTGATTTGTTACAAGAGTTACTAGATGATATCCAAGTTGTTTTGCCCAATGGCACGCCTTTCTCCCAGCAGGTTACTTATAAATCCCTCCCCAGGTTTTGTAAGAGGTGTCGGGTTATAGGTCATTCTGAAAATACATGCAACAGGGGGCCCAGTTCCACGCGGAAAAAACGACCTCATGCAGCTTCTACCAATTCTATTACTGGAATTCCATCTGAGGATACTACTGTTGTTGAGAAGCAACAACCTTATTGTGCAGGCCCTCCTACTGATCCTCATGCTGATCCAATGTGCACAGAAGTTGGTACAGTTGATAACCTGAGGTCCCAATCCCCTGGACGCAAAAGATCCAAGATTGCTACCACTAACCTTACTGGTACCAAGCAATCTACTACTCTGAACTTTGTGCACATCTTTGAAGAAGTAGATACTCCTGCTGTGAAGGCTCCAAAGAGGCAGTACCTAACTAGAAGTAGGGCCGCTGCCACCTCTGGTGCGGTCCTTCAAGAGAAGCAAAAGCTCAAAGGCCCTGTTATAGCTTCCATGTCAATGAGCAATTCTGATGATACTGCTCCATCATCTACCTTTTAGCTGATTGTATTGTGGTTCTATAATTTGTATGGAGGTTTTCCCTTGCTAGTTGTATTGGT
>Ga0307517_10004829_pt1:7500-20554 | contig 20554 bp, 16 predicted proteins | sample 23_EM_MG_FD_194515 | JGI IMG/M metagenome (GOLD analysis project Ga0307517, IMG submission 194515) | Populus trichocarpa ectomycorrhiza microbial communities from riparian zone in the Pacific Northwest, United States - 23_EM | ecosystem: Host-associated > Plants > Roots >...
TGGGGTCAGACAAGGAGACCCCCTGTCCCCGTACCTTTTTATCTGTTGTATGGAATATTTTTCCAGAATGCTCAAGCTTGCCTCCCAGCAGGAAGGTTTTCGCTTCTATCCTAGGTGTGCGGTGCAAGGCATCAGTCACCTTGTGTTTGCAGACGATGTTTTACTTCTCTCTCGTGGTGACTTCACCTCAGTTCATTGTCTACCTCAACAGCTCACTCTCTTTGGCCAGACTTCTGGTTTGGACATCAACCCGCAGAAATCATCCATTTTCTTCGGGGGAGTTGGCAATATTCCAAAGCAATCTATTCTCACTGCTTCTGGCTTCAGAGAAGGGTGTTTTCCTTTCACATATCTTGGGGTCCCTTAATCCCCCTAAGCTGCTAGCCAGCCAATTTTCATCGCTCTTGCACGACTTGAAATCTTCAGTCCAAGGATGGATTGGCAAGCACCTTACATATGTTGGACGTTTGGAACTCATTCGGTCTGTTCTCTTTGGGAAAGTCCAATTTTGGCTAAATATTCTCTCCATCCCTGACGTTGTGATGAGGAACATTATTAGCATCTGCAGAAATTTTCTCTGGACTTGTGACGTCCAAAGAAGTACCTCAGCTTTGGTTGCTTGGAAGAATATCTGTATGCCTAAAACAAAGGGTGGTCTTGGTTTATTTGATCTTCGAGCCCGTAACAGAAGTTTTCTTGGCAAGCAATTATGGAATGTTCATTTCAAAACGGATTCAGTCTGGATTCGTTGGATTCATCATTTTTACTTAAGTAGTGGCACCATTTGGACTGTTCAAGCACATCACTCTACTTCTCTGCTGTGGAAAGCTATCATTTCTGTTAGGGACCTCATCTTGCAGCATTGTGGGGACTCTGAGTCGAGTATTACTTTGATGAGTAGCTGGTCTACTGGTGCAGGATCTTTTATGTCCCATGCATATGATTTCTTCAGACCTGTTGGTTCAACAATCTCACGGGTCCGAGTGATTTGGGAACAATGGTCTCTATCTAAATACAGCTTCATTCTCTGGCTTGCAGTACTAGGAAAGCTTCGGACTCGTGACAGATTGAGTTTCGTCCCTATTGATCCAAACTGTGTGTTCTGTAGGCAAGCGTAGGAGTCACATAGACATCTGTTTTTTGCTTGTGAATGGATATGTTGTTTGTGGAAAAGGATAAAATCTTGGTTGCGTATTGGGAGGACCATACAGACTTTGAACAGTGCTATTCGTGGGCTACACTCCTAGAGGAATAACATGAAGGCTCTGATGAGAAGGGTTTCCCTAGGTATCACGGTGTATCTCATTTGGAAGGAAAGAAACAAGCAGGTTTTTTATGGGAAGATTAAGGAGATTGATACAGTGTTCAGGAGATTCCAAACCCTCTTCTACATTGTATTCCATTTCTATGAAAAGGATCATTTCCTTCTGCAGGTTGGCTGATGGTCTCAACATGGGTAGCCTATGGTCTCTATCTGTGTTGCAGGCATCTTCCCCTGAGTTTTGTTTCTTCACAATTCTTGTGAATCGTCGCTATGTAAATGCATGGTCCATGCATATTGGTTTCTTATGATAACTTTTTGCTTCAGGGCCTACTTGTTTGTCTTCGAGTGGCTGTGGTCTCTTACCTTTCTATGTAAATGGTGATAGGTTTATTTGTGTAGGTGGTCTATAGATGGGTTTTGTTTTGCTGGTTATTCTAGGCACATGTCCTTGGGTTCCTAAAATAACTGCTGGTTTGTTTCTTTAGTGCTTGCTGGGAGCCTGTTCTCACTAGCTTTGTTTTGTACATGTGTAAACTTGGTTTACTGGCTTTCTAGTTAGTCTATTTTGATCTATAAAATTTCTAACATTTGATAAAAAAAAAGAGAGTCGTTAAGAGAGATCTAGAGAGAGAAATAAGAGAGAGATGCTCTCCTTCTGTATGAAGCTTTCCCCTCGTGTTTTTGATCTCCTGCCACTGTTTGCATTCTTTGTTTCTTTGATCTGTTGAATCTTGGCTCTTTCTTGTTATGGCTAACAAAAAGAAGAAGGCTGGGTCCCATAAATCTCAGCTGAAACAACAAAAGTTGCTGGCTGATTCTTAGCTTGTTAACGATTCCACTGTTCTAGCTTTAACGGCCCCGTCTCAGTCTCGTACTGTTCATGCTACAGTTCCCCCAAATTCAAATTCAAACCACAGCCCGCCTGTTGTCTTAGCCCCTGAAAGCCCTTGTCTTAATCATCAAGTCCACTCTTCCCCACATGGTTTTGTGCCTCAATATCATGCTGATCCATCCCCTAGTATCAACCATGTTTTTATGGAGGATTGTTCTAATGATGAAGATTTTGATGACGAGGAAGTGGATTTTGGCTCTTCTGAGGAGGATTATGCGGGGGGCTCTAAATTCTTCACCTCTCTAGTGTTTGCAACTCCACCCGTCCCTGTTGTTTCCCCTGCAGGTGCCCAGCCAGTCCCTATTACCTCCCCCATATATGTCGATTCAGCTCCGGTTTCTTCCCCAGCATGTGCCTCGTCAGCTCCTGTAGATCTCGTGGATGGCAATGTTCCTTTGGCTGCTATTGTAAGTGGAAATCCAAATCCTTCTAAGCCTTCTCCTAGCACTTGGCATAATCTTTTTGCGTCTAATCGCAACACTACCAGGTGCCCTAAGCTCATTCATTACTCTGCTTTCACTGAAACTAGAGGCTGTAATTTGGTTGATGATTATTTAGACACTAAATGTGACTATTGGAAGAAGTGTCTTGTTGGCTATATTGCTAGTCGTTCTCTTGGTTTTAAAGCCTTGCAAAACTTTATTGTTAACACATGGCACTGTGAGGCATCCTTGACTATTCATGCCTCTGGTTGGTTGATTTTCAAATTTGCTAATGATGCAGACAAATTGAATGCCTTATCTAGGGGTCCTTATCTAGCCTATGGCAGGCCTCTCATTCTCAGGGCAATGCCAGAATATTTTGATTTCTTTTCTTCTGATATGCACACTGATCCAGTATGGGTTAAATTTCCCAACCTCCCACTTAAGTGTTGATCTCTCAAATGTTTGTCTAAGATCACCAGTGTACTTGGTAAACCAGTTCAAAGTGACATGCTTACCTCTTCTATGTCAAGACTCTCCTATGCCAGGGTGTTGGTGGAAGTCAACTTGTTATCTGATCTGCCTTACTCCATTGAAGTTACTTTGCCAAATGACAGCTTACTTCATCAACAAGTTGTTTATGAAACTCTACCATGTTTTTTTGAAAGCATTACAGAACCCTTGGTCACATTACTTCAACTTGCACCAAATCCCCACCTTCTAATGTTCCAAGCAAACAGCAGGCTCACGACCCTACCCCTGTTCCCAAAGGTATGGATTTTGTTTTCAACCATTTGGGACCTCAAGAAGACACTCCTGTGGTTGAACACTCAGAGGTAACTCTGCCTGCTGATTGTGTTCCTAATCCAATGCAGGTTGAGGGTGAGCTTGTATCTACTAGGTCCCATCATGTTGAGCCTTGCCCAGCTCAAGGGACTTCTCATATGTTTCACAGGGAGCGCTAGCTTTCACCTCCAATTTCTATTTCTCACACCACATCAACACCAGCTATTAATGATTTAGCTGGTTTTAGGACTGATAAGGGCAAATTTGTGGTTGTATCAGGTGCTTCAGGTCATTCCACATCTCGTTCAATTGGTATGCCCCCAAGGAGTAGGGCTCAGCAGCGCACTGGTGGTGTATCTGGTAGGGGCAAGGGGTTGCCTCCCACCCCCCTCATTCATGAAGATCTACTACTGAAATGTGAGAAGGCTCAACAGCCGTCTCAAACAACATGAGGTAGTAAGCCTCATGAAGAAGAATAAGTTAGATGTTTTTGGTTTTGTTGAAACAAAGCTAGCTTCTTCTGCAGTTTCTTTCATGCACAAACTCCGGTTAAGGAATTGGAGGTTTTTGTCTAATGTTGCAGCAACTAACACTGCCCCCATTTTGGTTTTTTGGAACCCCTCTACTGTTAAGGTGGAGCTCATTGATCTTACTGCCCAGGGTCTTCATGTCACCATAAGTAGCTTAGTGAATCAATGTACTTTTATTGCAACTTTTGTTTATGGCTATAACACTGTTATTGCTCGCAGAGCTCTCTGGGAAGACTTGCAGAAATGGAGCTCAAATTCTCCCTAGATTATTCTGGGCGATTTTAACTCTCTTTTATCTCAAGAGGATAAATATAATGGAGAGCATGTATCCTCATACGAAGTTTCTAAGTTTAGAACTTGTTGCTCTGTGTTAGGTCTCTCTGATCTCAACTTCATAGAAAGCCATTTCACCTGGACAAATAGGAAGATATGGAGAAAAATTGACAGGGTTTTGGCGAATCCCCACTGGTCGAGTCTACAAAGATTAGTCCATGTGAACTTCAGGAATCCGGGTACCTTTTCTGATCATTCTCCCATATTAGTCTGCATTGGCCCTCAGTATCAAAGAAGACATGCTAGCTTCAAATTTTTCAACATGTGGGTTGAGTATCAAGATTATAAATCTCTCCTCTTGGAGCAATGGCATGTTGCGGTTTTTGGCTCTCCAATGTATGTATTATACAGGCAGCTTAAGCTTTTCAAGGGTCCCCTGAAGCAGCTCAACAAGCTTCACTTTAGTCACATTTCAGAGAGAGTCCGCAGGGTTGAAGCTGACCTGGAGCAGCACCAATCTTTGCTTCAAGACAACAAGGACAATGCGCAATTGCTGGCTCAGGATAACAAGCTTCGTCTGGAGCTTGTCAATCTTAAATCATCGGAGAAAATGTTCTATAACTAGAAATTGAAATGTAACTTCTTCAAGGATAGTGATAGAGGGACTAGTTTTTTCCATGCCTTGATGAACCAGAAACACAAGAAGAACTTCATTTATGCTATTCATTGTAATGATGGTTCCCTCATAACTTCAGTGAGTGAGGTAAGGGATGTCTTTGTCAGCTTCTTCAAGCAGCTCCTGGGTACTTCGCAAACCACATCCCCTTTGGATGAGTCTGTTGTTTGTTGTGGTGCTCGTCTTGATTCCACCTTGCATGCTTTTTTATTAGCTGATGTCTCAAATGATGATATAAAAAAGGCCCTCTTTAGTATTGGTGATGCAAAATCCCCGGGCCCTGATGGTTACTCCTCTCTATTCTTTAAGAGTTCTTGGGATGTGGTTGGTCAGGATCTTTGTGCTACGGTGCAAGACTTCTTCAAATCGAGCTAGCTTCTCAAGCAGATAAATCATTCTATCATAGCTTTGGTGTCGAAGTTTGCTCATGTTTCTAATGCCAATGACTTCAGACCCATTTCTTGTTGCAACGTAGTGTACAAAATCATCTCAAAAATTCTAGCTGACAGAATGGGGCGTGTCCTTGATGGCATCATCAGCCCCATGCAAAATGCCTTCCTGGGTGGTCGTCGCATGGCTGACAATATTGATCTTTTACAGGAGCTGCTCAGGCAATATGAAAGGAAAAGAACCTCCCTTAGATGCCTTATTAAAATTGATTTTAGGGAAGCCTTTGACTCAGTCCAATGGATATTCTTACGGTATCTGCTTCTCTTTCTTGGCTTCCCTGATAGATTTGTTCACCTTGTTATGACTTGTGTTGAAACAGCTTCATACTCAGTTGCTATCAATGGAGAGCTCTTTGGTTTTTTACCAGGTAGATGCGGTGTGAGGCAAGAGGATCCGCTATCGCCATATCTATTCATCATTTGCATGGAATACCTCTCTAGGATGCTGAGCTTAGCATCTCAGAATCCTTCCTTTCGGTTTCATCTGAAATGCAAGCCACTTGGTCTCTCTCACCTTTCCTTTGCTGATGATATCATCCTGTTATGTTGAGGGGACAGGGGTTCAGTTCAGGTGCTATTCCAGCAATTGATGCTTTTTGGGCAAACATCTGGCCTGAATATTAATATCTCAAAATCATCAATATATTTTGGTGGAGTTGCTGATCGTTTAAAGTAAGCTATTTGGTAGACATCAGATTCTCTGAAGGTGCCTTCCCTTTCAGATATCTTGGAGTTCTCTAAGCCCCCACATGCTCCTTGCAAGCCAGTATTCCACCCTCCTACACAAATTAGAAGCAGTTATTCAAGGATGGATGGGTAAGCATCTTACCTATGCAGGAAGGCTAGAGCTTATTAAGTCAGTATTATATGGGATGGTGTAATTTTGGGTTAGTATTTTTCCTATGCCGTGTGCTTTTATCAGGCAAATCACCTGCCTCTGCCGAAACTTCCTATGGACAGGAGATACCCACAGAAATAAGTATGCTCTTGTGGCATGGAAAACTGTTTGTTTGCCAAAGCATGAAGGAGGTTTGGGCTTGCTTGATATCCAAGCGAGTAACAACTGTTTCATTGCCAAACACCTCTAGAACATTAATCTGAAGCAAGATTCCATTTGGATTAGATGGATCCATCACTTTTATTTAAACACTCACTCCATTTGGAATGCCCATGCTCAAAAGACCTCCTCGTCATTGTGGAAATCAATCATTCTTCTCAAAAACCAACTTGTCGAGATATACGAGGGGCATCAACAAGTTATTGATTTGATGGCAGATTGGGAACATAAAGGAGGTGGGTTCACTTCTAATGCTTATGCCTCTCTCAGACCTCACAGCTCAGCAGTCAACTGGGAGAAGATAGTTTGGGAGCAATGGGCCCTTCCCAGACATAATTTCACCCTATGGCTAGCCATGCTTGGGAAGCTTCATACTAAGGATCGGCTGAAGTTCATTCACACTGACACATTATGCATGTTTTGTAGGCAGGCAGAGGAAAGTCATGGACATTTATTCTTTGGCTGTAACTAGACATTTTCTATGTGGAGCAAAGTGAAATCCTGGTTGAAAATAAGCAGGCGTATGCCTACCCTCAAAAGAGCAGTGCGAGGTTTACCCTGTAAAAAGAAGAACTTGGAAGCTAGAATGCGAAGAGTTTCTCTTTGTGTATTAGTCTACCTGATTTGGGAGGAAAGAAATAAAAGAATATTTGATGATAAGAGTACTTCACCTGCCCTACTCTTTTGGAAGTTCCAAATCATCTTCTACATGAATGTTCATTTTCATGAGAAGGATCATTCCTTCATCAATGTTGATTGGTGATTTCTCCTGTGGATGAGTCCTTCAGCTATTGTGCTTTTTGCAGGTTGATTTGGGCTATTTTGTGGCTCCTTGTCGTTTGGGTGATTTGAAGGGTTGGGTTGTTCTGTGGCTGCTTGATGCTTAAGGGTTATGGGTATTCTGTGGTTCTTCCTTCTTGATGGGAGAACGGGGTTGGTTTTTCCAGCAGAGACCCTGGAGAGCTGAAGTTTAATTTTTGGGTTGGTTGTTGTTACTTCTACATGACGCATGCATGCGTTTTACGTAGCAAGCATTAATGAATCTCTCATTTAGCTTGGATGGGTGGGAGTACTTCTGATTGGCTATGCTAAGTTTTTTGGACGTGATGATGAAAGGATTCTGCATGTGCTTTGATTGCTTGGTGATCCAGTTGCTGGCCGCTACTGTTGACATCGGTCCTTTGTTTTTTGGCTGTTCTTTGGACATCTGTCTCCTTTGATTGGCTCCCTTTGCATTTAATATGTACGAATGAGCTCTCCGTGTGCTGGCTTAAGATTTCTTTGTCTTTTCTTGGATGGCTGGTAGCTAGGTTGCTTCTGTCTCTGTATGGATGAGTTTACGTCTGCAATTTGGCTCAGCTTGGAATGTGCATCTCTGATTGTTGCTGTCGTAGCTAATTTCTTCTTCAGTGGCTTGCAGCCTGATTCCGTGATCAACGGCTTGTCTGTTCTTCAATTCAGCTTGTAGTGGTGCATGGCTAGCTTTTGGTGGAAGCATGTTGCCTGTTCTGTTATTTCTTGAAAGAGCTCTCAATGGTTCTCAGGATGTCCCTTTGTCCTGTTTTTTTGCTTTGTGTTAGGTTGGGAACTGTGTAATATTTGGTTCTTCTCATAACCATTGTCTATTTTTAAGCTGTTATTTAATTTCAGTGGTTTGCGGTAAAGGTCTCTAAGGGAGTTTGTTCCTTTTTTGTTCATTCTTGTATTTGAACTTGCTGGTTCACCAGCAATGTATATTTTTTGATCTATTTATACACTTACATTTTGATTAAAAAAAAAAAGAGCTCTCAGCGGATTCTTTCTTCTTCCTTGTTTATGTTCTTCTCCTCTTCTCCGTTTCCTTGTTTCCCCCTTCTTTTCTCTTTTCCCGCCCATTTCTCTTTTCAAATGGCTAAGAACAAAAGAAAGGCTACTTCCATAGTAGCTCGCAGACAAGACGCTTTTCATGCTCCTATTGCAGTCCCTGATGATCATGATCCCAATGGTGATGGTTTAGTGGTTCTAGCCCTCAAGGTTGATCCTAGTACCAAACATGTTACTGTTCCTTGTGAACCCTGCACAATCCTCTCCCCTATGTCTTCATCACTGCTAAGCGATATGTGTCCTAGTGATCCCCACCCTGCTTCTGTGATGGTGGTCGCTTCTGGCTCTAAGTCCTTGGATGAGACCCAGGTAAAAGATTGCTCTGTTGATTTTGATGATGCGATCCTGGAAGAGGATCGATTGGATTTCAATTTTTCAAATGAAGAGTATGTTGATTCTCCTAAATCTCCTATCTTGCCCCCTGCTGAGAACGTGTCTTCCCCCCTCCCTCTAGAGGTCGAGTGCCTGACACTACCACTATAGCAGGTAACCCTATTTCCCCTTCTCCTGGTAGTAACAAATGGCGTGACCTTTTTGTTTCAAATCGATCCTCTGTCTCTTGTATCAAACTTCAAAATTTCTCTTAACCATCTCACTAAAACTTGTGCCATCTCCCCCGAGGACATCCAACCAAAGTTTGAAGTTTGGAATTTTTGTGTTGTTGGATATGTATCTAGCAAGAGTCCTGGTTATAGGGCTTTAAATAGTATCATCTCTAATGTCTAGAAAAATGTGAGGCCACCCTCACGATTCATGACTCTAGGTGGCTGGTATATAGATTCAAAACAGAGGAAGAAAAGCTCACAGTACTTCGTGGAGGACCTTATCTTGTGTATGGTCGACCCCTTATTTTGCGGCCTATGACAAAAAAATTTGACTTCTCAAGGGAGGAAATGTCTCGGGTCTTGGTTTGGGTAAAGTTCCCAAATCTTCCTCTATGCTGCTGGTCACCCGTTTGTCTATCTAAGATTGCCAGTGTTATTGGGAAGCCTATTCAGTGTGATCAGCTTACCTCAAATCTTTCTCGTATGTCCTATGCACGAGTGTTGGTTGAACTTCATCTCCTTGAGGAGCTTCAACACTCTGTTGAAGTGTCTCTGCCAGATGGAATTACTCTGCATCAAAAGGTTATTTATGAAACTCTGTCGAAGTATTGTAATTTCTGCCATGTCCTTGGACACTCACGTCTCCTTTGTCCCAAAGCTGCTGCCAATGCCAACACAGTTTCTAATAATCATCTACAGGCTCAGACGGTTTAAGCTGATAAAGGAAATGTCTTTAGTAGATTGGGACCCCAACTTCCACACCAGGAGCCTTCTCCACAGGTGCAAGGTCAGTCTTCTGATCATCCAGTGACTCCTGGGATGGATACCATGTCAGCAACCAATAATGTTGTTCCTGATGGTTGGGTTACTGTGGAGTCTAGATGTAAGGCTAGTAGGCAATCCTATCTCAATTCAAAAGGGAAAGAAGTGGTTGTAGCAAATCCCATGCTTGATGTCAACACTTGTGTATCTCGTTCTCCCCCAACATGTGTAGGAGATGTTTGGAGTGCCTCCCCTCCTAGGCCTGAAACATTGGTGGAACATAACTGTGTTGCAAACATTCGTAGTGCCTCGCCTCCTGAAATTAAGACATGAGGCTACAAGTTCTATGCTTTAACGAGAACCCCGTTCTGCCTATAAGATAGTCAAAATTGCACATTAACAAACACTTTGACTGTTACTCTCCAACTGTTACTGTCTTGTTTTTGAATTGTTACTGTCTGACCTCTCCTTATATTTGTAACTATATCTGGAGTTATAGAACTCTGATTCAAGCGGGATTAATCTCGCTGGAAAGCTAACACATGAGGCTACAAGTTTTATGATTTAAGAAGAATCCAGTTCTGCCTCTAAGATAGTTAAAATTGCTCATCAAGAAACACTTGGACTGTTAGTGTCCAACTGTTACTGTCTTGCTTTTGAACTGTTACTGTTTGGCCTCTCCTCAGATATTTAACTATATCTGGAGTTCTAGAACTCTTCTTTAAGCGAGATTAGTGTCGTTGCAAAGCTAAGACATGAGGCTACAAGTTCTATGATTTAAGGAGAACCCCGTTCTGCCTATAAGATAGTGAAAACTGCACATGAACAAACACTTTGACTATTACTCTCCAACTGTTACTGTCTTGTTTTTGAACTGTTACTGTCTGACCTCTCCTTATATTTTTAACTATATCTGGAGTTATAGAACTTTGATTCAAGCGGGATTAGTCTCGCTGGAAAGCTAACACATGAGGCTACAAGTTTTATGATTTAAGAAGAATCCAGTTCTGCCTCTAAGATAGTTAAAATTGCTCATCAAGAAACACTTGGACTGTTACTGTCCAACTGTTACTGTCTCGTTTTTGAACTGTTACTGTTTGGTCTCTCCTGAGATATTTAACTATATCTGGAGTTCTAGAACTCTGCTTTAAGCGAGATTAGTCTCGTTGGAAAGCTTAGACACGAGGCTACAAGTTCTATGATTTAAGGAGAACCCCGTTCTGCCTATAAGATAGTCAAAATTGCACATCAACAAACACTTTGACTTTTACTCTCCAACTGTTACTGTCTTGTTTTTGAACTGTTACTGTCTGACCTCTCCTTATATTTTTAACTATATCTGGAGTTATAGAACTTTGATTCAAGCGGGATTAGTCTCGCTGGAAAGCTAACACATGAGGCTACAAGTTTTATGATTTAAGAAGAATCCAGTTCTGCCTCTAAGATAGTTAAAATTGCTCATCAAGAAACACTTGGACTGTTACTGTCCAACTGTTACTGTCTCGTTTTTGAACTGTTACTGTTTGGTCTCTCCTGAGATATTTAACTATATCTGGAGTTCTAGAACTCTGCTTTAAGCGAGATTAGTCTCGTTGGAAAGCTTAGACACGAGGCTACAAGTTCTATGATTTAAGGAGAACCCCGTTCTGCCTATAAGATAGTCAAAATTGCACATCAACAAACACTTTGACTTTTACTCTCCAACTGTTACTGTCTTGTTTTTGAACAGTTACTGTCTGACCTCTCCTTATATTTTTAACTATATCTAGAGTTATAGAACTCCGATTCAAGCGGGATTAGTCTCGTTGAAAAGCTAAGACATGAGGCTACAAGTTTTATGATTTAAGAAGAATCCAGTTCTGCCTCTAAGATAGTTAAAATTGCTCATCAAGAAACACTTGGACTGTTAGTGTCCAACTGTTACTGTCTCGTTTTTGAACTGTTACAGTTTGTTCTCTCCTCAGATATTTAACTATATCTGGAGTTCTAGAACTCTGCTTTAAGCGAGATTAGTCTCGTTGGAAAGCTAAGACACGAGGCTACAAGTTCTATGATTTAAGGAGAACCCCGTTATGCCTATAAGATAGACAAAATTGCACATCAACAAACACTTTGACTTTTACTCTCCAACTGTTACTGTCTTGTTTTTGAACAGTTACTGTCTGACCTCTCCTTATATTTTTAACTATATCTAGAGTTATAGAACTCCGATTCAAGCGGGATTAGTCTCGTTGAAAAGCTAAGACATGAGGCTACAAGTTCTATGATTTAAGGAGTACCCAGTTCTACGTCTAAAATAGTCAAAATTGCTCATTAACAAACACTTGGACTGTTACTCTCCAAGTGTTACTGTCTTGTTTTTGAACTGTTACTATCTTACCTCTCCTTATATTTTTAACTATATCTTGAGTTATAGAACTCTGATTCAAGCAAGATTAGTCTCGTTTGAAAGCTAAGACATGAGGCTACAAGTTCTATGATTTAAGGAGAACCCAGTTCTCCCTCTAAGATAGTTAAAATTGTTCATCAACAAACACTTGGACTGTTACTGTCCAACTATTACCGTCTCGTTTTTGAACTTTTACTGTCTGACCTCTCCTTATATTTTTAACTATATCTGGAGTTATGGATCTTCGATTCAAGCGGGATTAGTCTCGTTGGAAAGCTAAGACATGAGGCAACAAGTTCTATGATTTAAGGAGTACCCAGTTCTGCCTTTAAGATAGTCAAAATTGCTCATCAACAAACACTTGGACTGTTACTCTCCACATGTTACTGTCTTGTTTTTGAACTGTTACTTTCTGACCTTTCCTTAGATTTTTAACTATATCTGGAGTTATAGAACTCTGATTCAAGCACGATTAGTCTCGCTGGAAAGCTAACACATGAGGCTACAAGTTCTTTGTTTAAAGAGAACCCAATTCTGCCTCTAAGATAGTTAAAATTGCTCATCAACAAACACTTGGATTGTTATTGTCCAACTGTTACTGTCTCGTTTTTGAAATTTTACTGTCTGACCTTTCCTCAGATTTTTAACTATATCTGGAGTTATAGAACTCTGTTTCAAGCGAGAATAGTCTCGCTGAAAAGCTAACACATGAGGCAACAAGTTCTATGATATAAGGAGTACCCAGTTCTGCCTCTAAAATAGTCAAAATTGCACATCAACAAACACTTTGACTTTTACTCTCCAACTATTACTGTCTTGTTTTTTAACTGTTACTGTCTGACCTCTCCTTATATTTTTAACTATATCTGGAGTTGTAGAACTCCGATTCAAGCGAGATTAGTCTCGTTGGAAAGCTAACACATGAGGCTACAAGTTCTATCATTTAAGGAGAATTCAGTTCTGCCTCTAAGATAGTGAAAATTGCACATTAACAAACACTTTGACTATTACTCTCCAACTGTTACTGTCTTGCTTTTCAACTGTTACTGTCTGACCTCTCCTTATATTTTTTACTATATCTGGAGTTATAGAACTTTGATTCAAGCTAGATTAGTCTTGTTGGAAAACTAAGACATGAGGCTACAA
>Ga0307517_10004830_pt1 | contig 20552 bp, 12 predicted proteins | sample 23_EM_MG_FD_194515 | JGI IMG/M metagenome (GOLD analysis project Ga0307517, IMG submission 194515) | Populus trichocarpa ectomycorrhiza microbial communities from riparian zone in the Pacific Northwest, United States - 23_EM | ecosystem: Host-associated > Plants > Roots > Unclassified | place...
AAGGTTTGTTTTCTTGATAAGTTTTGGTTTTAATTGATTTTGTTTGCTAGTTTAATTGCTGCCATAGTTTAGATAATCACAAACCAAATCCCCCCAATTACATAACGTACAACATAAAAATCTGACTCGAAACTTTCTCGTGGGATCGACCCCTTGCTTGCTCTATACTATCTTGTATGTTGTGTTTGAAGCTAGGGTAATTAATTTGTGCGACCGCGACATCGCAACACTAACTTATGTCAACAACAAATCAAGTTCCTCTCATAACAACGATGTTGGCCAGACTATGAAGGATCAAACATTTATTGTACCAAGTGTTATACAACACAAATCTAGATTAATCATTTAACAAGCAAGGTATTAAGAATTAGTAAGATAAAAAGATAAGACATATTAATAACAAACTTTCTTGGATATAAACATTGAAATTCATGTTGAGTTTATATTATACATATTCTAACACCATTAGTGAAACCTTTTCACCTTGACATAATTAACTTAGTTAGACATAATGAATAAGAAGAACATATTTAAATAAACAAGATAAGAACATAAGAGTAGTAACTAAGAGTAGGAAAGGAAATGAAAAACATAAACAAGAGATTAATGAAAATAAAACATGAAATAAAACTTGAACATTACAAAGAGAGAAAGCAAGAAAATGATCTTGATCTAAAAACCAAGATGCCTAAATATATGACAAATGTCTCCTTTTATAGGCTAAAAAGAACTATTCATTTCGTAATTAACTATTGAATTAGTGGCCAACTAATGACTTAGTGGACTTGGTGGTTTAGGTATGGATTTGTTTTCTAGACGAAATGACATTGCCACAATCAACATTTGGCAAAGTGGTCTTCATGAAAGTTGTAGGAATTTGTATCGTCTTTCCACCAAGAGAAGAATGAGCTCATTTAGACTTCTAAAACTCGAGATGTGGATTGAAAACTAAACAGTGTCTGGGCTACAAGACAGATTCAGACTTCTCTTTTGATGCTAAGATTTGGACTCCAAAACGGCAGAATTGAGTTTTGGACTCTCATGAATGTTTTAGGCCTATGTCTTAGATTTCTAGCCATATAAACTAGACTGAAATCCAAGATCTACAGCTCCATATATGACCTAATTAATGAATGGTGTTCCAGTTTAAATTGAACTAGCATCTCTTCTCTAAGCCTAGCCCTTTCTTTGTCCTTTCACTTTCAATAGTTACTCACATCAATCAATCCTTTGAATTGTGAGATATGTCTGCATTTAAAATGAGCATTTACCATAAATTAAAGCTATCTTATATTATCACACTTGTTATTATAAAACATGCTTAAGTTAGGGAATTTAATGATACTTTAAGTGCAATATGATGATATAAAGCCTTAATGAGAATGCACTTTTAAGTACTAATCAGTTTTCAAGTTTAGAATGTCATCTTTCCAGATTATTTAGCCATGCATGCATTGAAGTTTTCTACAAAGAGTTATGTTAGTTTTAATTTGAGTGCTTCCTAAGTGTCTATTTGCATTTCCTAGACTGAAAAAAGAGTTTATTGTTATTTATTGTCTAAAATTCTACTAAATTCAATTATTAGGTCTCATTTACGTAGGTGTTTTCTAGACTTGGAGGGATGTTCCAAGTATATAATTATGATTCAGACCATGTACTGGGATCTTTAAGAAAATTTTGAATTGAAGTCTTTTGAGTTGGCCGATTAGCATTTATCAAGTTCTATATCTCATAGTGAGTGGTGGACTTATTTCCTTGACTTTGTATCTATAAAGTGGTGATTTAATTTGTATATTTAAAGTGGTGAGTTGTTTCCATCTATATATTTTGGGTTTGAAACCTTAGAGTGGTGAGCGAAAAACAGTTTCTTTTGTGTGAGTGGCCTTTGTTTTTGGATTTCATACCATACCGGTATCATACCAATTGGTATTAGAAGTTTTATTGTTGTCAAGAATTAATCAAGCCCTTCAAAATCAACTCATCAACCTGCCTTTGTAACTCTACATGCTTGGTTGGACACATTCGAAAGACTGCCTTGTTTGGAAGCATAACACCTAGAATGAAGTCAATACAATGTTGCATATCCCTTATTAGAGGAAGGCCACGTGGTATTCTTAAGGAACCACGTCAGAAAATTCATCAAGTAAAGGTTGCACTTTTGGAGGTAATTCATTTATTCCAACATTTTCCTAAAAAGCAATAAGAGCATAAACCAAATTCACATCATTAACAAGCTTTTCCATTTCAATATAAGTAATCAAAATTATTTCTGCCCTTTTAGAAGGTTTGGAAATAAATCCTAGTTTGGAAGGACCTAAAATAACCTTTACACCGTCTTTTATAAAGGAATAAGTATTCTTAAAACTATCGTGTTGAACTTTCCTATCATATTTTCTTGGACGATCAAACAACAAATAACATGCATCCATAGGTGCATCATCACACCAGATCTAATTTGAATACCGTTTTCCAATGGAAAATGAAACAAGACATTTATTTGTCATCTTTCTTTCGTGCTTCTTCTCCAACCATCTCAATTTGTAAGGTTGAGGGTGTGCTTCGGTCTTGAGCTGCAACTTGTTTGCCATATCAGTAGATACAACATTGGCGCAAACACCACTATCAATGATTACATCACTAACTTTTCCATTTGCACTACAATAAGTGAAAAGGATGCTACAACGAACCCAATCTTCATTCTCATCATAAACAATGCTTAAACTTATCTGAATGATAAGTAATTCACCTTGATCAGCTTAAGTCACTTTATCTTCTTGATCTTACTCATTTGGCAATCAAAATAATTCTATGAATTTGGACATTCAAAAGCAATATATCCACACCCTTGACACTTGAAACAGTTCTTTAAATTAAATTGTAAAGAACCCGTTGTTTTAGAACCAGGTCCTACATTACCTTTCTCAGGAGCCTTAATAACAAAAGGTTTTGCATCCAAAACTCCTTTGGAGAATGAAGTACCACCCTTGTTGGAAGAATCCTCTTTAGATGTTGATTTCTATCCAGTCTTTCTAACCTCCTTCTGCTGTTTTTCCACATTCAAAGCAAGTTTTCTCATGTCATTGAACGTCCAGTAAGGCTACAACCGAACCACATTAGAAATTTCTTCATTTAACCTTTCCAAGTATTGGACTATTGTTTGCTCTTAAGCCTTAACAATATCACACTTTAGTATGGGTAATTCAAACTCCAACATATACTTCTTCATGGTCAAAACATATTGCCTTAGGTTATGAAACTTGAGAAAAGTCTCTTGTCTCTAATGTTCAAGTACGAATCTCCTCTTAAGATCCCTTTTCATCTTCTCTCAAGACTTAGATCTTATTTATGCCCTTATGACCTCTTTGCTTAAGATTCTACCACCATAGGGAAGCATACTTTCTCAATTTTAAAGCCACCAACTTCACTTTTATATCTCCAGGAAACTCTTTGGAATAAAAATCCTTTCCATGGTTTGGAGTCAATCAATGAACTTATTAGGTTGTATTTTCTCTTTCAAATTCATGAATATCAATTCTCACATCAGATTCCTTATAAGGTTTTCTATTTCTTCTTCTTCGATGCTGAGATGAAGAACCATCACTATTTGATTCATGGTGAGGTCTGTGATGGAAAGGAATAACATCATCCCTATTGTTCCTAAAAGAGCAAATTTTAGTATCGTTCTCATCATCATCATCATCCTTATTGTTCAATATGCTCCTAAAGTTGCTAGATTTGCCTTCTTATTTTATCCATTTTAAGAGCATGAATATCCCTTTCAAATTCTTGCACATCATTCGCGAACAGCTATGATTGTAAAACAAAAGCTCTAATACCAACTTGATACTAGGATGGTATGAAAATTCAACAACAAAGGTCACTCACACTAAAAAAAGTGTTTTTCTCTCACTACTCTAAAGTTTTGAAGTGAAGAGATACAAATGCAAACAACTCACCAATCTAAAGATACAGATAAAATCACCACTTTATAGATATAGAGTCAAGGAAATAAGTCCACCACTCACAAATGAGATACGAAACTTGATAGATGCCAATCGACCAAATCAAAACACTTTAATTCAAAATTTTCAAAAAGATCTACGTACATGGTCTAAATCATAACTATATACTTGGAGTATCACTCCAAGTCTACAAAACACCAAATTAACATAAAATGAGACCTAATAATTGAATTTAGAAGAATTCTAGACAATAAATAACAATAACTTGTTTTTGACTCTAGGAAGGGCAAACAGTCTACGTAGGAAGCACTAAAATTAAAACTGACATAACTTTTTGTAGAAAACTTCAATACATGCATGGATTGATAATCTGAACAAATGACATTTTGAACTTGAAACCGCATAGGATAGATTCATTTTCCCATGCAATAAAGAGATGAAATTGGGCTCAAAGTTGACTATAGGATAACATCAAACAACCTAAAAAACATCCTCTGTTTGTAATTCTAACCTAATTGAATTTAACATAATTTTAACCTAAATTCAAGTAACCCAACTCCATTTGGACCTGTAAAGGGACACTCTTGTGTCAATAATGGTGCACCAATCCAACTGATAATAGTTCATTTTTTTTCATGATTAATTTTAATTAAGTGGAGAATATAGGGCATTAGAAAAAATAAAATATTTAACATTTATCAAACAAATATAATCATAGTCTTAGAGAAAAATATTGATATGATCCAAGTAAGGTCAGATTCATATTTTGGCATAAACTCTTCTATTATCCAGTTTTACGCTATCGAGCATTACTTTCAATTTGACCATTGGATCAGACTGAAATGTAACCAAGAGTTTTTCAAACATGTTTCTACGCTGGGTTAAAATTTCAAGTCAGTCAAAGTCCTACAAGACATTGTGATATATAAGTTAGAAAATACAATATGAATTTTGTTATTTGTTGCTTTTTGATTTGTGGATTTCCTATTTAGAAAGGATTTTTTTGCAACTAATTTTTGAACTTTTATAGTTCTACAAGGATCTTTAATGGGTAGCAATATAGTTTTCAAATATGGTAAGGATTCCTTTAATGTTCCAAAATCTTTTCTTACAATGATTATTGAGCTGATTTTTCATATTGCATAGTTTTACGCTAACAAGCATAATTTTTTATTCAATTGTTGGATCGGGCGGGATTTTTTACTAGATGTTTCTAGAGGTCATGTTTTATATCGTGTCAAAATTTCAGAGCAATTCAACTTTGGAAAGGCCTTATGATAAGATCCAGGAGCTACTATGCGAGATTTATATTCGTTTCCTAGTTGATTTATGATTCTTTTTTTTCTATTTTATTTAGAATTCTTTTATTTTTTTAGAATTGTTTAGGATATTTTTCATCTATTATAAATAGGGTTATTTAGATTGTACTTAGGTCTTAAGCTTCCAGTTATAATGTTTTGAATAAACATGTGTTTTACGTGATGCAACATGTTTTCTTTGCTAGGATAAAGAGCCAATTTGACTTATTAAGGTATAACTGACCTTATGATGTTCTTCCTTATACTTCTCATTCGCGAATTGATATTTGCAGGGTGGAGGTTTTTATTCTAATAATATTTGTGCCTTGAAACATGTTTTTATTGTGTCACACTCCTATCAGATCTATTTCAGCTTTCTAGGATTCGTTGTCAATCTTGTTGTGGGTGGTTACATGACCAAAACTCCTATTAGATCACAAGATTCGCATCAAATACACAAATTTATTTAGATACATATTGAAAAAATTACAAGTACAACAACATTTTTTATATATAAATTCATATATGAAGGTCTATCAAGTTGGAGGAAATTCTACCATTTTCTATACTCAATTAAGTTGGGTATTTCAAACCGTTAAGTCTCCATCCTCGTAGAGACAAAAGCTACTTCATACCTGCCTCCAGCCGGATAAATGAATGCCACCATTCATGAAGACAGTATAAATGTCATCACTAACCTAGAGTCTATGAGAGGAACGACACTATGATTTCAAAACCTGGTATACGAGAGAGGAGATCATGCAGAAACCAGAGATAAATTCTATGGATATGGAGATGGCCAATATTGAAATAGTGGTGAAGCTTCTGAGTTTCATGCAATTCAACGTATCCATGCTGCTCGGGAGACATTTGAGAAGGCACGACATATTCACATGTTCAGATCGTACGAGACACGGCACTCTAATTTCTTCCTCTTTCACCAATCAAAAAGAACCCATGTACAGAAATAAATCACGGTGAATAGCTTATAGCTGAGAGCATGTCCAGCTTGATATTAGCGCACCAATCCAACTGAGCTAGCAATAAGAAACCAGATAGCTATTTGGCAAACTAGCAACCCATCCTGGAAGTTTACAACCAGAGAAAAATAGATTGGAGGCATAGATGAATTCATAAAGAGAATAATAACAAACGATGAACCCCAAAACCATGATTTTTTACATGCCAAAAGGATTACAGTTAATCCAATTATCCACAACAGCTGAATTCACATCCTTGACAGTATTAGAAACTGATGAAATTTAAAGAAACAAAATCTATAGAAAATGACATGTTATGACTTGCATAAAAGACTAATTGATCAACCCCTAGCTTTTCAACCTTTAATTTACTCGCATTATCCATGTTTTAACTACAGCCAGTACATAGCCTGCTCAGGAATCTTCAGGTGGCTGCGGTGTTTGCTGTGGCCAAATCTGCTGTGCCACATAAGGGCGAGACTGTTGGCCATAAAGAGATTGATCCACCACAGGCTTTCCTACAGTCATCCCCGGAGCAGAGACCTGGGGAGCAAGCTGATGTGGCATGTAATAGTAGGGAAGAGCATCAGGTGGACCTCCAACTGGAAGACTCCCTCTTGGGACTGATGCTAACACCTCATCTTTCAAATCCTCCCTTGGGACAATATCAACCAGAAAATCAAAAATATCAGTTCTTGTAATTGCTGCAGCAATGTCATTCTTTTGGAGTGTTCTCCTTTTGTTCTCCTCTGTGTGATTCCAAGAACGCAATGTCAGTTCTAAAATAAACATCTCACAGGCCCTGGCAAATATGACAGGAGCTTCAGCTGATATCATCCTTACATCTTCATCTGCCTTCATAATCTTCTTAATCCTAGCCAAGGGCAGGCTATGGTTCTTAAAATCAGCAGTCTGCTCAATTTCTTGATACTGATTTGCCCAGAAAGTTTGAAGTTGTTGCTGCAACTGTTGCTGCTGTTGCTGGTGGATGTGCTGGTAAGCAAGTTGGTGTTGAGCAAGCTGAGCTGAAGCAGCAGCAAGAACTGCTGGTTGAGTAGGAGATTGAACTGATCCAGTTGCAGAAGGTCCCATCATCTGGTTAGGTTGATATGAAGCCATTCCATAAGGAACCGGAGCTGTCCTTCCAATCATGCCTACTGTTGGAGGCTGCCCATGGCCTTGCTGGTCCATTCCACCAGGGTTAGCTGGCTTGGCAATGTTGTTTATGCTACAATTTCCAGTTAAACAACCAAATACACAAAAACTGTCAAGCTGTGTTGTAGGAGATAAAAGTATCTACTTTCAATGCCAGATAAAGGTGATAGCTTCTTCCATTTATTTTTTCTTGGGACTTAAATGTGGTAGCCGCTAGCTTCTAACAGGCTAAATCAATAGAAACTCAAAGAACCTCGATTTACACCTTAGATATGATATAAACAATTAACATAGAAGACGTCTTCAAGACTGCTAAAGTGTATTTTTGAATATATATATATATATATAACAGTGCACCTTTTAGAAATACCCCTTCCTTTGAACTAGGTTTTTCCACGAGGTAATCCGGGAATCTGTTTTACTAAAAAAAAAAAAAATTTCCACTCTTCGAACCCAGATAACTCATAGACAGCCACCTGTGAACATCAATGCACTAAAATAGAAAATCGTGAAAGCAGAGCTCATCTAAACACAGATTTTCTGATAAATTGTGAAGCTCCTCTATATATTTTCCCAGCAACCTCCAGAATTTTACTAGCAATACGTGGAAAATGTTAATCAAAGCATTAAGGAAAAGTTAAACCAATCATCTACAACTTGATATTCTATTCAAGTTATGTTTGCCTTATGGCAGGCAATTGATTGCAGTGACAGAAAAAAAAAATTGCCATAAAAGACAAGAAGATTCCAGCCCCAACCCAAACTGCCCCTCTCTAAAATCAATACAACTCACCAGCAATTTGTACCTGGATGACCAGCAAATTAATCATGAATTGCAATTCATCTAATCATTCATTTGGACTCTAGGGTTTAAGAATCGCGCTGAGTTAACTCAACTTCAACTCAGTAAATCAAAATAAATAAATAAACACACAGCACAAACACCCTGTAATACTATAAGGATCAGAATCAGTTGCCTGCGTTCTTAAAACCGTAAAAAGAACACAACAAACTTCATTTAAGAAGAAAATCAAGACATTAACCTAACACATGATTATCTATTTTCGTAAAAAAGATAAAATAAAACTTAATTCGTTACCAGTCCTGTCCTGTATGATTCGATCGTTGAACTTGTGATCTTCCTCTTAAAGAAGCAAAAGAAACACGAACAACTGACAGTCAAGTCGAGGGTTTTAAAGATAAAAGGAGAAGGTTAAAAATAGAAAAGGGGTTTAAGTTTAATGTTAAAAATTTAAGAACTGATTACTTGCTTTAAAATCAAACTTAGTTTTTTTTGTTCATAGTAGTAAAATAATAAATAAAGGAAAGGAAAGAAAGGATCGAAGTGTATTAACGAATTTTGAAGGTTGGATTTTGATATCTGTGTCAGTCGCTAATTTATTTCTCTCGGAAGATGGTGGAGCCGACTCCAAGTCCAAGTCCACTATAAAAATAAAAATAAACAAAAACAAAAAAAACGCCAGTTCGGTTCCGCTGGTGGTCTGCAATTGCTAAGCATAGCTGTTAAATACAAACCCATTTGGCATATTGGCCCGAAAATATTAGAGTTAAAAATTATATTCTTAATTGAATAGGATAAAACATTAATGTTGTGAAATCTGGTTGATATAATTAGATTTTAATAAATTGATTCCAAACATGACCATGCTATTATAAAAAAATTATTATTTTAGTAACACGTGAGTTATTTCAATAATCCAATAACTTCAAGTTTTTCTGAGCAAGCTTTTAGAGAGGTTTACAATTATAGTAATGAAAGTATTTTGTTTTCTTTTTTATTTTACTCTTTATCAAATTATGATTTTACCCTTCTAAAGTGTTATTATTCTAAAAAAAAAAGTTTTTTTGTATAATATAAAATTTAGTCCTTATAAACTTCCTGTATTTGTACTTTGGTCACCATATAAAAACTAAAAAGTACATTGATATAATCCAAGGAATATCAAGACATCTATTAGAGGTTACAATTGGTTAAGTGATAAGACTTAAGGCTAAAAGGTTCAAAGAGACTTTCTATGAACTTCTTCAAGACACATAAACTAAAATAAACTTCAAAAAGATATTAAATAATGAAGTACAAGTCTTAATTAATTTAATTAATGTTTAAGAAGAGTTTGTAGGTGGACATTCAGACATTACAAAAAGATTGGAATAAAAAAAATAATTTGTCAATTTTAATTTCTCTCTCCTATATTTTGATCATAACTAGATCTAAAAAAGAAACTTTAATGCGATTATAGTTGTGTTGGAAAATACCAACGATAGTTTCACAGTGATATATGACACACCTTTTCATTCATTAGAAAGAGAGAGAACCGTGCATTTGAAGTTAGGATTTGATTTTACCAACAGATTATAAAAACGACTTTAGTTTCATTAAAATTATTTGGGCTATTGTTTTATTTGTCTTTTTGTTATTATTAGGTCTTTTGGAGATATTAAGAGTTTTATTTAAATTTAGGTTATTGGATTATTATTATTTATTAGGTTTATCCATATTCTTTCTTTCTAATTTCAGTTAGGGTCTTGTTTCTTTTTTTAAAAAAGCTTATTCTTAACTTACTATTTCAAAGTTTGCATCAAACCATGTATTAAAAAAATCATACTTAAATTCTTGATTTTGCCGAACACATCAAAGAAGAATTGTGTTCTTGATTTTTACCTTTTATTGTTATTGATTTCGGCCTAAAATAAAGAAGAAAGAAAAGAAATCATGTTCTTGCCAAATTGTGTGGGTAAAAAAAAAAGGAAAATTACAAAAATTGATTGATTGACATGTCTTCCTTTTGTCATTATATTTCACATGAATTTTCATTATTATTCATAAATGTGTCCTCAAATTTTATTTTGATTAGTTTCGTATGTTTCTTGATTATTATAAAATCATTACATTGTTTTGATTGATTATTTGAAAAGTTGTTTAGTTACATTTAAGAACCTAAGTAAGCGAATAGTGAGGTAAAAGGCATAGTGAGATTATTAGAATGAAAAGCCCAATTGAATTGTGTGAAACATGAGTGGAGTGACATTAAATCGAGTTAAAGCACTCAGGGGAGTGTGTGAGTAAATTATTATTTGCTACTCACCTTTATTATAGGTATTTACAATATCATCGAAAAGTATGACACAATCGAAGGTGAAGAATGATCTTATAGAAAAGACAAGATAAGTTGTAGAGGTAATGATGGAAGTTTTGATGGGAAAGATGTATAAATTGAGTATTGAGATGATTAATAGACATGATACGATCCAGGAAAGGTCATTCAGATTTTGACGTAAAATGGGCAATTATCCAGTTTTACGGCAACAATCATAATTCTCAATCCGATCGTTGGATCGAGCTGAAAGTTTACGTGGCATCTCCTGACAAGTTGTCCTACCTAGGTTTAAACTTTTAGGTCAATCAGAGTTCTGGAAGGTATCGAAACACGGGTCAACAGAGGTTGTATGAATTTTGTTATTTACTTTCTTTTGACTTGTGGACTTCCTATTTGGCTAGGATTCTTTTCCTAAAAGGATGTGGCAGCTTCTTTTGGGAATCTCCTAATTCTACAAAGATCTTTAATGGGCTGCAACATAGTTTCGAAGTGTGGCAAGAATTCATAAATGTTTCAAAATCCTTTTCTTACAAGGATTCCTTATTCATCCTAGTTACAAAAAGGAAAGAAAGCTTCGGAATAAATTCTACTTTCAGATCAGATTTCCTAGTCTATTTGGGACTTTTTAATGGTGACAAATCTGATTCTAGCATATTTAGGATGGTAATTTTTGGATTTTTATTATTATTTATTATTTTCCTTTAGTCTTTGGGTTATTATTATATATTTGGGTCAATTGTAAGTGGGCTTAATATAAGTCCACCTAAGGGAGGTCCATTAGGGTTTATTTAAGTCTAGAGTTAGTATAAATAAAGGCATAACCAGAAATGTAAGTTAGACAATTCAGATTAATAAAACTTCTTATTTGCCACACTTTGTGTGTGTGAGTGTTGGTGAGATAATCTCCCTTCCATGGTTCTCTAAAGAACTGAAAAACGACTTATCGAAGAATAACTGTCTTCGTGGCGTCATTCCTTATACTTTTCATTCGCGAATCAATATTCGTTGGGTGGGGGTCTCCGTTTCTAATACTGCTGGTGCCTAGGTACAAGTTATCTTTGTGTCACACTCCTATCAAACCTGATTTACTTTGCTTTCTGGGAATTGGTGTCTTTGCTTATGGGTTGCGTGACCATGTGATCATGAGGTTCGCATCATTTGGTATCAGAGCTTGGCTCCATTAATCAGGTTATATCCTTCTGAAATTTTCGTTTCTTGTTGTTTCTGCAAAAATTCCTTAGTGTCCAATTTCTTCTTCTCCTTGATTTTGCAGCATATCAAAAAAAAATAAGTTATTTCATTTAGTTCCTACCCAAAATATATCAGTAGCATAAAAAAAAGAAAAAAAAAGATAAAAGAAAAAAAAGTTGTTCAAAACGATATTTATTGGTTTCTGCCGCAGAAAACTAAACAAGGGAAACTTGGATCAAATCAACTTAGAATTAACTCAAATTTGAGAATCTGATTACTGGGGTCCTACTCACACCATATATTGATTGTGGGGTCAATTGGATATCGTTTGCTTTGGTTTTTAATTTCGGGTCTAATCAGGTCTGATTCATAATGTTTTTGCATTAGTATATCAAAACTTATCACAAATTGCTCAAAAGTTATATTCTTTCTATTTGGGTTGATATCGGACTATATCTGAAATTTTAGCTCAATTGGATATCATTCACTCTAGGTTCCAGATTCAGACTTAACTCGTCGTAAACGAGTCTGTTTTGCGTCAACTTTTGAAATTCGCTTTCTTTCTGTTGTTCTCATTTCTTGTAGTATATTTTCAACATATCCAACATATTTGGGTGCTATTTCATCATCCTTGCATATTTTGTTTCTGTTTTTATTCGAGTCTTTAGTTTCGTTCATATTTCGAATAGATTCGCTCACTACTCGCGAGACTATCATCGCAGTTTCGTTTTGATTGTTTTCTGGTTTTTTATTGCTTCTTGAGTCATATATAGATATTTGGATTGCGCTGCCAAGTTGGTTCTATTTGGTATTGGTTTGAGTTCTGCAAGAACCGCAAGAAGGTGAGACGAGAGGTATGAGCATGTGAGGATATTAAGAGTGTTTGAGCGAAACACGAGGGATGTGAGGATTTGTTTTACCACTAACCAATTTTTGCAGGTACTAACATGTCAGCGCAAAACAACACACCACCCCCTCCCGATGTAGAACTTAATTTCCAAATGCATGCCATGACGAAGATGATGGAAAGAATTAATTTTATGATTGGGAACGTTTGTGACAGACTTGAGAAGGTGGGAAAATATGGTAATGTGGATGAAACATGTACCCAAGACGTGAGAAAAGTTAGGGCTCAACACAAATCTAACAATGGCAGTGGGGCCGAAAGGCCAAGGTGAGCTGATTATAAGGAGGACATTGATGATATTGGTGATGGCGGTTTTAAGGATGAGATCATAGGCCACTGGGAAGGTTTTTGGCAGCCTAGAAACCAAAGGGATTTCATGTATTCTGATGAGGTGTTATGGCAAAAGAAAAGGAGGATTCAAAAGGAGAGGTGGTATCAAATGGAGAGAATTAAAGAGATTAGTATTCTAAACAAAGAATCCAAGAGTCTATCCTGTATTCTAGGGGAGATGAAGCAAGAACCTGATGTGTTAACGACATCAGTCAATGATGATACCACCAATGATGATATCCCAGCAAGCTTCAGATAGAGAGGAGAAAATACGCTACAATGATGATATACGAAATAGAACGGCTGCTACTTTCATCCAAAGTTGTTGGCGACAATTGTTGGCAAGAAAAGAACTCCAAAGGCTTCAAAAAGAGGCTATGGAATTGTCCATTCAACTTGTTGGTGATTCGAGGACGAATCATCTTGAAGAGAGAGGGAATGATATGATCCAGGAAAGGTCAAATTCAGATTTTGACGTAAAATGTGCAACTATCCAGTTTTACGGCAACAGTCATAATTCTCAATCCGATCGTTGGATCGAGCTAAACGTTTACGTGGAGTCTCCTGACATGTTGTCCTACCTAGGTTTAAACTATCAGGTCAATCGGAGTTCTGGAAGGCATCGAAACACGGGTCAATAGAGGTTGTACGAATTTTGTTATTTACTTCCTTTTGACTTGTGGACTTCCTATTTGGCTAGGATTCTTTTCCTAAAAGGATGTGGCAACTTCTTTTGGTAATCTCCTAATTCTACAAAGATCTTTAATGGGCTGCAACATAGTTTCGAAGTGTGGCAAGGATTCATAAATGTTTTAGAATCCTTTTCTTACAAGGATTCCTTATTCATCCTAGCTACAAAAAAGAAAGAAGACTTCAGAATAAATTCTACCTTCACATCAGATTTCCTAGTCTATTTAGGACTTTTTGATGGTGACAAATCTGATTCTAACATATTTAAGATGGTAATTTTCGGATTTTTATTATTTTTTATTATTTTCTTTTAGTCTTTGGGTTATTATTACTTATTTGGATCAATTGTAAGTGGGCTTAATATAAGTCCACCTAAAGGGGGTCCATTAGGGTTTATTTAAGTCTAGAGTTAGTATAAATAAAGGCATAACCAGACATGTAAGTTAGACAATTCAGATTAATAAAACTTCTTGTTTGCCACACTTTATGTGTGTGAGTGTTGGTGGGATAATCTCCTTCCATGGTTCTCTAAAGAACTGAAAAACGACTTATCGAAGAACAACTGTCTTCGTGGTGTCATTCCTTATACTTCTCGTTCGCGAAACAATATTCGTTGGGTGGGGGTCTCCGTTTCTAATAATGTTGGTGCCTAGGTACAAGTTATCTTTGTGTCACACTTCTATCAAACCTGATTTACTTGGCTTTCCGGGAATTGATGTCTTTGCGTGTGGATTGCGTGACCACGTGATCACGAGGTTCACATCAAGACATGATGTTCATAGTCGTAAAGGAAATGAGGTTAAAAGATCTACTAAATGAGTATTTTCTTCGCCAAATGAAAGTGTAACTGAAACATTTAATGATGATGATATAGTTAACTATGGAAGGAAATCTTGTACAAGATCAAATATTATTTAAAGAAAAAGAGGGTTTTAAACAAAAATAGGTTTTTGCTGTTTACACAAGGCTAATTTTATTTAACCAAAAGCTAATATTATCTAAAAGATTGACTTGGTGTGAAAAAAAAATTATTTTATTATTTTATTTTTATATTTAAGAGAATTTTTTATTTTTCTTTAAATATATAATATAAATGTAAAGAAAATGTCTTTAATATCAACTTGTTGACTTTGTTTGATGTACATTAAGAAGCAAAGGCCCTAAAATACCATTATTTGTCTTGTTCTCAAAGCAATTAAGCCCTGACGTATAACTAAGTTTTTTAATTCAGAGTATCTGAGTGTTGGGTTCATAGACATAGGAAATGATTTATTCATTTATTTATTTGATCCAAAGCATGTGTCATATATTTGGAAAAAAAATAGTGTAAATACTTTATTTATTTTACAAATAGTAATATAATTACTACATAATAGATATAATTTTCATTTTCATTTATTATTTATTGATATAATTTTTATATATTATATATTTTTTCTTAAATTTATAAATTATAAGTCAATACATAATGTTAAACTTAAAAAGAAAACAAAAGAAGTGATAGAATCAATTGGAGAGTTTGCGAAGCATTTTTTTGCGAAAAATAATAAGTATTTATATTTCACAGGACACCTCAACTCTCATCTTATATTGATAATACAAAAAAAAGATAGACTTTATTTTTCTAACATAACTAAGCAACAATGTAGAGCCTAATAAGTTCACCTCTCTCTCTCTCTCTCTCTTATTATCTATGTTGACTCTTTATATTGAGTTGTACAAGCTAACCTAGACAAGCTACCCTAACATGAATGAGCTACGAAATAGAACTGCCACTTCATAGTGAAACGATCCAGATCTTAAAGTCTTCGTGGTGAAAAAAACTAAAACATTGAGAGAAAGAGTTATTGGCTTACCACCATCCCCGCAAGCTCTGATAGACCTCTAATAGCTAGCTCTGTAGATGAGAGCACTCACAAAGACTATTCTAGCTACTCAATAACAGCTTAAGGCTCTCTTTGTCTATCCACTCAGCAAATGAGAGCACTCATACAGGCTGTGCTAGCTACCCAACAATAGCTTAGGACTTTTCTTATTTATCCACAAAAAATATCAGTTGTTATATAATTGTTTACTCCTTCTGTTACACTATTTACACCTCATGTGCAATGAAAACTCTAATTCCCCAAAGCGACTACCCAAAACAAAAAGAAAAAATATAAACACCATTCATTTACCCCTATAAATAGTAGATCATGTTACCATAAGGAACCTTCTCACATAGGATTATCTAAGTATGGTCTTCATAGATAAAAAAGAAAAAGACAAAGAAAAAGAAAAAGAAAAAGAAAAAAGAAGTAAGGCTCAGGGCTATAACCTTCGTTATCAACCCGATTCTCCCACCGAGTCTCCCTCTAGCACTCTAAAACTTAAATGGCTACACATACAAAAATAAAAAGTACTCAAGTCAGATACAAGCCGCTATGTGATAATGTATTGAACACTCGTCTTCCCATGAAATTTATAGTTGTCAAGATGAACTTGGACAACTACGATGGCTTATATAATCCTAGAAAACATGTTCAAATGTTAGGAGCAACTTGGAACTGGTGATTCAGGATACCAATGCCACGTATGAAATACTCATTACCACTTTTCAAGAATCTACACAAGCCTGGTACCATAGTCTGAAGTCTAGTTCCATATCTAGTTTTTATGACTTACATAGCAAACTAATCACTCGTTTCAGTATAAGCATTTATGCCAAAAAAAAATTTAACCAAACTCTTCTCCATCACTCAGCTAAAGAGAGAAAACATTAAAGCCTATTTGAAAAAAAAAATTAATAAAGAGATGTTAAATGTAGAAAACCTGTTGAAGCCAATGACGATAAAAAGCCTTGATCAATATAGTACACAACTACTTCAGATGAGAACATTTCTACACACTACCTGATTGAAGTCTCCTCAATGTGAAGCAAGTTATGGAAAATCATATTTGTGTGGAAGACACAAGTGTATCATGATAGGAGGAGCATCCTCTCTTTCACAAATAAAGAGAATCTTCAAAACATGCTAATAGGTGTCCCCCTCGAGAAAACTAATTATTTAGGGATAATCTTATAGTTTCTGCAACAGATTAGTATACCCAAAATTGATGACTACTCCATTGAATACAACTAAAGTTGAAGTGCTGACGATAATTATAGGAAAAGATTATGTGAAATACCCACCACTAATGAAGGAAGATGTAGGAAAGCAAAACAAAAAAAAAGAGTATTGCTTATTCTACAAGGATAAGGGTAATGGTACTAAGAGTGTTTTGCTCTGGAAAAAAAATGAGAGGTTCATAGCAAAAGACTATCTTCAACAGTTTGTGAAATAACAATAAGAGAAACAAAGAGAAGGATTAAAGGCTCCCTACAAGTCTCTCCTAGAAATCTATATGATTTTAGGATGAGATTCTGCTAGTAGAGATTCTAATGTAAATAAAAAGGCTTATGGAAAACATATGCTATTGTAAAAATCTAAAATTAAAGGGGTGACACTTTCCCATGAAGATGCCTTGATAACTTTCATGATACTATCCAACTATAATGTGTATATGGTACTTATTGATGATAAAAATGCTATGAACATCCTCTCAAAGGATGCAATGACATAGATGGGTGTGGACACTTCTAAGTTGACTCTAGTGAGGACCTATTTTATAGGAATTGAAACGAAAAGAGTGCCAATAAAGGGTTCTTTAAACCTTTTAATGACCATTAGAACATACCCAAAATGTCACGCGCTTCAACAAACATTCATGGTGATCAAGATGAACCTCTCTTATAATGTCATCCATGGTAGGCCCCTCATTCATAAGATCAATGCAGTTATCAACAACAGGTACCCAACTATGAAATTCCCTACAGACAAGGAAGTGGCTATTGTGAGAGAAAGTAAACTAATCTCTAGAAGGTGTACATTAACCTATTTGAAGGGAAATAAAATCTGTGTTGGGAACATACAACACCCATGAAAGAAAAGCCTAAAATAAAAACATGAGCTATGGAAGAGTTGAAAAAAATTGGCCTCTATCAAGAAAAAATGCCTACACCAAGATTGGGCACTGGACCCTGAGTAAGAGAAAACCTTGGTAGAGCTCTTTAATATCCACAAATAAAAAAAATCTTTAAGCCTTTAAATATGCTTGGTATCAGCCTTGTTTAGTAAAAAAGATAAATTTTATAGGATAATGATAAAAAACCATCTCAGAGGAGATAAATAAGTTGCTAAAGGTTAGGTTTATCTATGAAGTAATGTACCTAGAATGGCTTGCCAATGTGGTTATGGTGAAAAAACCATATGGAAAATGACAAATGTGTGTTAACTTTACCAACCTTAATAAAGCGTGCTCCAAAGATAGTTTTTCATTACAAAAAATATACCAGTTGGTTTACTTCATGACTAGTTTCGAGCATTTGAGTTTTTTGAATGCTAATTCAGGATATCATCAAATTCTTATGTATTCTGATGATGAAGAGAAGACATGTATGAATGAATGGTGAATAAGGTTTTCAAGAATAAAATAGGCCAAAACATGGAAGCCTATGTTGACGACATGTTGATTAAAAACATGAATTTTAAGAAACATCTTTAGGACCTGCAAGAGGTCTTCTCTGTTCTATAACATCAATGATGAGATCGAATCTAGCCAAATGTGCCTTTGCCATAAGAAATGTTTTAGGTTTCTTGGTTAGCATGAGAGGTGTTCAGCCCAATCCTAAAAACAAAATACAAGCTATCCTAAACATGATTCCTTCTCAATTATTAAAGGATGTCTAAAGGTTAATAGGAAGAATCACCACCCTTAATAGATTTATTTCATACCTTAAAGAGTGTTGCTTGCTATTCTTCAAAATGCTAAAGAATATCTCTAGTTTTAAATGGACTCTAGAGTGCCAGCAAGTCTTTAAAAAACTCAAACTTCATTTATCCTCCCTAAAAATCTTTTCATATCCTAGAAAAGGAGATGATCTTTTTCATTATTTAGAGGTTACAGATTTGGCAATCAGTGCATTATTAATACAAGATAAAGAGGGAAACTGGAAGCTTGTGTATTATGCATCAAGGTACTTCATGATGCTTTAATAAGATATATGAAAAAAAAAAAGTGGCCTTCGATTTGGTTAGTGCTGCAATGAAGCCATATTTCTATGTACACCAAATAATTATATTGATTGACTATCCTTTTAAGGTAAATTTTCCACAAACTTGACTTATTCATAATGCGAACCTCATGATCACGTGGTCATGCAACTCACAATCAAGATTAAAATCTGATTTTGGAAAGCTGAAATAGGTCTGATATGAATGTGACACAATGAAAACCTACTCCAAGGCACCAACACTATTAGAATGAAATATGTTATAACCCAATTTTGGCCCATTAACTTTTTAATTTAATTTTTTGGGAGTTAAAATGTAAAATTAAAAGATTAGGGACTTATTTTGATGAAAAGTGTGATTTGTCAATTTATGAAAAACTAAGGACTACAATGTGCTTTTGTCATTTTATCCTTATCATTAAGATAATGATAGTTATACTTTTTGAATTTGATTCTTAATCAAATTAAAATTTCAAAGAACAGAATGAGTTTGTTTGGAACATTGTTTCTCATTCGCAATGAGACTCTTTCACTATAAATACAAATCCTAGTGCATGTGCGCAAAGGGGAAGAAATTACAAGAAGACCTAAGCGGAAAAAAACAAAAAAAACCCAATCGGTTGCATGATTGAGCAACCCTAACAAAAAAAATGGCCACCACAACCCTATCTCCAACCTAGAACCATTACAGATCATTGATCCATCACCGAAGGTCGCAACTTCTTCTCCCATGTGGCCAGTTCCTCCACGTCTCAATTGGCGCTGCTCCAATTCTCTTCTCCCCATGGCAATAGCTCCAACTAGTGACTGCACCAGTCCATAAACCATTGTCATGGTAGATTAGTCAACCAACAAGAATACCACAAGGGCTGCCCGGTCATTCACCACAGGCGCAACCATAATACCATTCCTCATCAACCATAGTAGAGCTGCATGGCAGCCTCCAACTGGCAACAACAGCAACCTGTAAACTCCGAGAGTTATTCTCCTCAACTGAAATCAGCCTCCAACCGATAGCAGGGACGCCCTTACATAAGTCTCCATCTTCAGCAGCTACTGCACCAAAAATAGAGCATTCCAGGAGAAGGCTACAAAAAAAACTAGAGAACCAAGAAAATGAGAGGATGAACTGAAAGACGAAAGACAAAATAGAAACAAACACAGAAGGAACCAGAGGAGAAGATAGACATGGAAGAGAAGGAATGAAAACTCAGGTATAGGACGACAGAAGAATACCAGAGGGGACATAACAAACAGACAAAAACACAGGGACAAAGGGAGCAAAAGGAGAACAAAAGAGAGAACATAGCAAGCAGAGAAACAGAGAGAACAGGAGACCAAAAAAGAGAACATAGGGGAAGTGAATGACAAACGGCGTTGCTATCGTTTTCGACCCTTCGTCTCGAGAACCAGGCACGTTCGTTTTGCTTTGTAATTTGTATTTGACATTGTGCGAAAGTAATTTGATGATGTGAATCATGGGAATTATAATCTATCTTGTAAAGCTAAAACTAATATGCAAGAGGATTCAGATGGTCCAATGACAAGAGTGAGAGCGAAACAACTACAAAGGGCCTTGACGAGTCAAATTGGAATGATTGAAGCTGCGTCGGAGTTAAAAATTAGCAATCAGTTTGAAATTGGTTCAAGGATGTTTATTTGCCTACAATTGGAACTTGGAGATGAGAAAAGCCCTTAATTGTTCTTTTGATGCTGGGCTACTTGAATTTGGGTTGATATGCAAATAAGTGAAGGAATTGATGCTGTTTATGGTCAGAACAGCAAATGAATTTGAACCCGAATTTGAAGTCATCCATTGCATGTGAAA
>Ga0307517_10004831_pt1 | contig 20552 bp, 19 predicted proteins | sample 23_EM_MG_FD_194515 | JGI IMG/M metagenome (GOLD analysis project Ga0307517, IMG submission 194515) | Populus trichocarpa ectomycorrhiza microbial communities from riparian zone in the Pacific Northwest, United States - 23_EM | ecosystem: Host-associated > Plants > Roots > Unclassified | place...
AATTTTTTTTTGTTTTTTGTTTTCCCCCCCCCCCCCCCCCCCCCCACCACCTCCTCCACCTCGAAAATGATCCCGAGATGGCAAAAAAAAACGGGGGAATATGAGGATGAAATGAGGAAGGAAGGAATTATATCCAGGTGACTCACCCCAGTGAATTCCGAGCGCCTTTTTGCACTTGGTATCAACAAAAATTCGCACGGCGTCGTATGGATTCGCATGCATGGGGCTCATGACCCTAGGCACACAGTCCAAAGTTAGTTGGGTTCAAAATCTCACATGAGTCGAGAAATCATCTGCTCCGTAAAAGTCAGAAAAAGTGGGAAAAAGAAAATGTTAAGCCGGACGTTGTGACCTTCATTTCACCCATGCAAAAACGAGGGATTTCTGGAAGATTCCCGACCGAGCCGTCGCGCTGGGTATATGTTGAGGTGAAGTACTCGAGCACGGCACGCATCGCGTCTACCTTAGAGTACTGTACATAATCACACCTTACAGGCACTTCAATGTCATACAAGGGGGGGGACAAAATCTCATGCGTCAAACAGGGTGCAGCATCTGGGATATTCCATGCAAAGGGATGAAAGAAAAGCAAGGGTAGGAGCAAAAGGAAAGCCTTCGGTTGAGATGAAAATAAAAAATAAAAAGCATTGTTGGAAGAAGCATACCATCTTGGCATGTAGGCACCGATGGGTATCAGTCCAACATCAAACCTAGCCAAGGTAATCAGTTTGATGAATCCATGAAAACCAGAATGCCACTGTCGGATAGGCAAACACATACGGCCCTCTCAACTCCCCAATCTGCTTGAACGCCGGACATACTGGCAAGTCTTTGAACTCTTCGCCATAATCATCGACAGATTTCGGAAGGTCCGGAGGGACAGCACGATACCCGGTGTCGCTATGTATGGTATCCTGTCAGCCAGAGCTGGAAAGGGAAAAAGAAAAAACACCAGGTGGACTTGAAAATCAAACATCGAGGGAAAAAATAACTCGGCCTTTGCGGCCGTGACACAAATTGGGGTAAAGTAGTGGGCAACAGTAGCCTAGGGGTTATAATAAGGTTGGATAGGCAAACCCCCTTCTACCGGTACTCGAGTAACAAGTGATCAACAGAGGGAGCAAGGCAGGGGAGGCCGGGTGTTCGCAAGAATTATAAAAAAATACCCGGCATCGGAAGGGACCATGCTTCGACCCGATGGACAGTTCTATTTGGGAGGGTCGACTGCCTCATATCCCACTCAACGGGAAGCCGCTGACCGCTCCCGAACTGTAGGCTTCCGTCACCCGTCCGAAGCCATTGCCCCAGCCCAGTAAATCACTTGCCTATGCCCAAAGTATGAACAGCCTACTGCTAAGATTATTGGGGCCGTCGGTCGACCCATAGCTCGGGGACCCGGTATCATCTGGGAACCCGCCACCACCAAATAGCCAATATGAGGGGTTTAGCACGGGCAGTACCGGTAGGGGCATTTTGGTTATCAAAAGCCCGAGCCCTCGTGGGGGAGGAAGACCAACACAAGGGCGAGCTACAAGCAAAAAGAAATCATGGGAGAAAAAGGAAACACAACACCAAAGAGATAACACCCTGGGAAATAATATCACCACTCACCCTCCAAAGTAAACCTTCCTTCCACCGCTTTCTATGCTCCAACTGGCCCACAATGTCGCACCTCGATCAGTCAATCCCCTATTGCTAGTATGTTGGCATGGAAGACAGCCTATCCTCGCAGTGATGTTATTAGCCTTGGGACCTTCCTCTGTGGGCTCTGTTTGCACTTCCGGTGGTAATTCGTTGGAATCGGTAGAGGCAGAGACTCCGGCTGAGGTCTGAGAATTGGATGGAGTGAGCACAATATCTCGTTCCTCCCACCAGTCTAATTCGATACATTTCTCGACGCCGGAACAGGCAAACCTGTCGACACAGATGCATTGTCAGAAAAAGGCCTACTTCGAACACATGCCATCTCCGCTAGTGAACCGCATGTTGTAGAGGGGGGGCAAACCAAGCCTTGTTGCCTAACGGCACAAAGTACCAGGCATCTGGATGGCGCTTTTTCAATTTCATAACCGTATTATGATCCAAATGGTCATAATGATTATGACTAATGACCACAACGTCCACAACAGGGATATCCGCAATATCGCATGGCATCTTGGTGTATCTCTTTGGACCCATAAATTGTACGGGACTACACCTCTCTGAAAACACTGGATCAAACAGAACACGGAAGCCACCAGGGAACTCGACATAAAAGCAAGCATGACCGAGCCATGTTGCACGGAATTCGGTGGAGGAAGTGGAACGGGTTGGTAGGAATTGGGGGGCTACGACTGGAACTGTTGGCGGGGTAGTTGAGGGACCCCAAATTCCGTCGGAGTCAGGGCCCATGCGATGTCTAGTAAGGGAGGGGGGAAGGAGCAGGAGCAGCCAGTCAGGTCGGTATTCGAATTACGAGAGATAAAGTTAAGGAAGAGGAAAAATATTACCGAGCGACGGCTTTCAGAGCCTTGACCAGATCTAAATCTCTCCAACTTTGGAAGACGTCAGTATATTGCCGCTCAGTTTCAAATAAGTCTGCTTTTTCGCAAGGGAGGGGGGGATGGGGGTGAGTGGTCTTGCAGGAAGGAGGGATTTTGTGTACATTTAAATTTGTGTTGACAGGAAACATTGACAAAACTGCATAGCAGGAGCGTTGGAGCAAACAAGCAAACAACTCAAGAAAGAGTGGGAGGAGAGAATGAGGGGAAAAAGGCGTGCTCGAGCTTAGAATATCACCCGTCCTTGTAATTTTTTTTTACTCATACCTCGGCCAGGGATTTGTAAAGCCTTTTCCATTCTTCAAGTGGTGAGACTTGTCAGTTACGCCCTCTGGCGAGCTCGAGAGGTTCTGTGGTGTAGAGATGGAAGCGCTATAGACGCTGGCGATAATTGCTTGGGTGCTGGACATCTTCGTGGGGGTTATCGTGGGAGAAGAGACGGCACTGGAATGTGGTACGACGTTGCAGTAGATTTTGCTGTGTGAAGACAAACTCCAGGGAATGAAGCTGTAGCTCTGCAGCAAGCACGAACGCAAACTTTGCAGGAATCTGGAGAGACCTGAAGCCGGACGGGGTCGCATATAAGCCCGTTTATATATTTTATTATTTCCCTTCCACCCTCTCCCGCTCGCTTGTCTAATTGCTGTCTTTCACCTCCCAAGAGAGGGGGCCCGTGAGATGTTGTGATGAGAAAAGGTGGGGCTTGCCAGCGAAAAAAGTGACGGGGCTACCAATTTTGGGTTGCAATGATGATGATGGTGATTATGGGGAAGCGTAAAGGATGTTGGTGGAGGGGGAAAACTGACTGCGTGGCCCTGCAGCTATCCAGCAAAGCCAGCGCAAAACAATTGGAGTAAAAAGGTGATGTACTGTGCGACTTCTGGAAGTGGAAAGGTATCTGATTACCGTGAATACCGGAAGCGAAAAGCGGAGAAAGGAGAAAGCAGAAGTGCAATTTCCAAATACCGTAGAAGAGGAGAGGAAAAAGAAAAGAAAGTCGTGGTTTTACTTGAATGATCGTGATAATAACCTGTGAATTTTTACACAATTTCTTTCTCTTACACTCTGGCAGATTTCAATTTAGTTCACGGTACGACTGCTGGTACTGTATTGTAGTGTTAGAGTTGTCCTGCGCCCTCCACAGAGTCGCCCCTGCCGCTGTCTGGCGGCCCCCATCGAGAATAGTAAGCAGCCTCATCGACAGCACACATCACAACTACCACCACCACAGCAACAACGACAAACAACAGCGATGTCTGCAAAGCGAATACCAGTACTCTATCAAGGACGGGAGGCCTTACAGCCCCCCAGCGTGCGACTGGACACGGGGGAAAGAAAGCCCGTTTCGACAGGCCTATGATGGGTCTCGGATGCAACGATAGCATGATCTCGCAACGTGGAGGCCCATCCATGAGCACCGCTCGGATCAGCTATTGCTCCGAGGGAACTCTCGATCAATTGGGCGAGGCCGATATCTCCTTTAACTCCTGGGTGTACACCGGGAGCGTGTCTGCCGATATCCCTACCGTTCTCCACTCAGAAGAATGTATAATAGGATGGACTCATCCCTGAGTCTGTGTGCAGTTAATGGCTCTCTGGGTTAGCCTAAGATCTTTGCCGGAGGTGGTCCGGCCGGGGAACTCCTGCCGCAACCCGGCCTGTGGAAGGCACCTGCACGATTGTCGTGTTTGAACTATTCCTAATCTCGGAATACTCTAAGGAACCAAAAGACGACAAATATAGACGAAAAGATAGTATCTAGCTCAAATTGTTCGCTGGAGGGGATCGCGGGCTTCCAAATTGCGCTTCTTGACTGATCATTCCATGAACCTTCGACCGTTTGCGGGTGGGCACCCACTCATGCAGATGCATTTCCGGGCAAGGCATCATATCTCATCACTCGGGCATTAGTCCACCGGTCCCTAGCCCATCTGTCCGATCACAGCATTAACAAGAGAGCAATCAAGCCCATACACAGGCCAAAAATGTCACAAATTCCAGGCCCAATCATCGGTTTCGACATCCTTCTCTCCTAACTAGGAAAGAACGTTGCCAACTCATCACCTTTCCGAAATGATCAGCCAAGCCATCGAACGCGTTCTTGATGCGCTACCCGAAAGAAAGCTTGGCCCTCGTTTATCGTAGAAAACGGGAATATTTCCTGGTCTGATCTGAGATTACCCCTGACATTTCTGATTGAAGCAAAAAAAAGAGATCACAAGGGGGGACGTTTTTACCATATCGTACGGTTTCGCGCAATAATATCCGGTAATCTACGATATTGAAGTAAAATGACATCATACGTTATGGACCAGTTAACCGCTGCGGGAGGTAGCAGCAGTGGTAAGTCCCAATTCCAAAACAACAACAAAAGAAGGTTTGCAATGGGATTCCTAACCTCAACTTAGCGAACCGTCGCCATCATAGCGGGGGTGCAACAGACGCAGATGAAGTCGAATACGACCGCCTCCGCGCCCGTAAGTGGCCCTCCCTCACTCACTATTCACCGCGCGGCCTAACTAGCACCCTCCGCTCCGGTAGTCGCCCACGAGCAAGCCCGCCTGCGCACGGACTGCTTCACCCGCTCTCACGAAGCCTACGCCAACGGTGACGGTGCAGCAGCCCACGACCTGAGCGAGGCCGGCAAGCGCCATGGAGCCTCTATGGAAGAGTACAACGCCCAGGCCCGCAACTACATCTTCCGCGCCAACAACGCGCATTTACCCTCCGACACCATAGACCTTCACGGGCTGTACGTGGAGGAGGCCGAGGAGATCCTCGAGAAGAGGATCAATGCGGCAAGGGGTAGGGGGGAGAGGTACTTGAACGTTATTGTGGGCAAGGGGAATCATTCGGCGAGTGGGGTTAGGAAGATTGGGCCTGCAGTTATAGAGTTGTGCAGGAGGCAGGGCCTGAAAGTTGAGGAAGAGGCGGGGAATCAGGGGAAGTTGATTATTACGCTCAGAGAGGATGAGGCGGAGCATGGTGGGGGTGGAGGGCAGGGCTATGGGAGGTATGGGAAGCAGCAGCAGCATCAGCAGCAGCAACAGGGACCGCCAAACGGACTTGGGGAACTCGCCAAAACGGCTACTCCAAAACTTATCAAGAAGCTCCAGGGTTGCTGTATTATTTGTTGATCTGCCTGCAAAGCATGAGTGCTCGGATACCGTTATTACCACGGCTTTTTATATATATACACATTTATACACCCTCTATGAAGCTATGTATAATTTGCTTTTTATGTTTTGTTTTGTTACGATAGTCTAATTAGTTGCAGTAGAGTTGGGGGAAGTCGGTAAGTTATATATGAACGCGTCGATATATTGTGGGGGGTAGTGCGTTGTGCGTTGGTATGATCGATGTGAAGTTTCATGCACAGGATATATTATAGTAGTTTGCAAGTATATATAAGGTAATCTACGCAGAGGAATGAATTAGAGGGGGATGATTTCAGAGATCAAGGCAAACAATACCACTCTAATACTAGATCCCCAATTACCCTCGGGCGCTAAAGGGCTGTTTGGTTCGCCGCCATTTGAGCTGCTCGTCATCTCGGCACAAGTTTTGGGCCAAAACCTGTGTTTGAAACGACCGTACTGTTGGGATCGCTATTGTTTATGAACTTTCTCTCAGGATTGTTTTTAACATGCATGTTGGATAACACTAGAAACCTTTATAGCCCAGAATTTTCAAACCTAATTCCCCAATTGCCATCAACAAAAGATCCTTTCCTGTATCTATTTAAAGATTAGGAGTGAATGCGCAAACGCAATTAGCATGAAAAAACGCGGGATCTGGCTGGGAATTTAGCAGAACACTATTTGCAAAGCTTTGTGTAGAGAGGACTGCAGCGTTTGGCACAAAATGCAGTAGTGAATTGAGGATCGGCTCAAACAACCGCTGGCCAGACTGCCCCAAGGTATAATATATCACCTTCTCATGGCCACTGGCTCTGCGGCTGTAATATTCAAACTAACGCCGCCTCCCCTCTCTAGCCCCCTCAAGCCCCTCCCCGCCAAAAACCCCCACCTCCTACCCTTCGCCTCCCTGATTAGGAATATGAATACAGGGAAAAACCACCAGATATTCTTCATAGGCTGGGTAAAAAAACACTGCTTCCTCGTAAGGCACTAGGCTTTATAGTAGTAGAGAGCTATGGAGCACACAAGTGCGATGACTGGGGCCGATTGCTAATTCGTGTTCCTTCCTAGCGGTACCCTCACCTAGGCTATGGGGAACAGGTGGCCTCCTCCGGGGACAGTACTAGTACTTCCGGGTTTGCCCTGGTCACAGGAATCACCAAAGGTTTCTTGGATCTGAAAACAAGGCAAGTGTCTGCCTACTAGCAGTTATCCCGTGGCTAGGATAATGGAAACGTGGATTGCTCGTTATTTGTTTTCTTTTGGTAGTGTCTACTGGCAGTGCTTTCACTTTCTTCCCTCCTTGCCTACCGGTATCCTAGAGAAGGGCGTTTGGTCGGTCCAATACATACCAGAGGGATTATTGGATTTGTGGGCATTGAACACGGGCGGGATGTTTCCCCTTTGTTAGTACATGGGGCCCTTATGTCATAACTTGAGGTTGTACGCAGCGGATGAGCCCGCATCCTGTGCCCAGGTCAATCCACGGATTTAGCAAGGGGAAAGCAAACCCCGTTAACCCCGCGTAATTCCGACAAGCACGTTTCCAGCAGTGGTCCCATTATTCTCCACAGATACCCCTTAAGCCCATTCTCCACCAATTTACCGGTACCACGATCAAATTCCGATCAATACGGGACCCCCAACACCCCTGCTTTTGTTATCCCCATCAAGTCGCTCAAATATCCAAACATCCTAGCTTCCCATGAGACAAGCAGTGAATATTCACAGATTATCACTCGCAAAACCATTTCTATAAAAATAAAAATAACCCAAGCATGGTGTTAGTCTGGGGGATATGCCTTGCGCTCAGAGGGGTTGCTTTTCCTAGGTATCAGCAATAGGTGATTAAAACCTCTCTTATCTCCAGGATGTATCTGCTCTTATAGTGCACTCGATGTTTAAAATGTGACGCGGTTATCACTAACCTTATCGGAAAATAAAAGAAAGAGCTAGGATCTATTTACCTACCACAGGATAAGCACTCGCTTGGTCATGGTGATGTTACGTGAAATACTCGGGTAGGGTCATAAAGGTCGGAAAAAAAGATCGGCAGGGTCAGTTGGGGTAGTTAGGAGACCGGTTGCTTCAGTGGAAAAAATCTTGCCCTGAGGGACACCAGAAATCCGGATCGAAGGTGTTGATGTCTGGCACCTGTACATGACTATAAAGATGATTAAATTGCCAGTATGCAGTTCAATCTATTCATTTATTTGGGTCTCTTAGAAGGGCTACTGCTGTTCCAAAAGCCCTGCTTCCTTTTCCTCCCTTTGTCTCAAAGTTTTCCTCTGCGCTCTCAATAGAATTTCGCAGAACACAAATACATGCAGCATGGACAATTACTGTGCTCAGCTTCTCCAGATTAATGGCATTATGTAACAGTCCTCCCCTTTCCACCCACCTTCCATGATCAACAATGATCAACACGTCTAATCCTTGTCTCGCCACCGAAAGTTTTCCGACCTTTTTGACCCTACCCGAGTACATGGCTGGCGCAGCAGCTAAGATGTCAAGAGCAGATTAGCTTGGCAACCGGATTATTTTGCTCACCACAAGTACACCTCCTTTATCTTTCCCACCAATAGTTGCTCTCTCTTCCAGTTGTCCGGGATTGTCATTGATTTCTAAATTCGGTGATAAAATACCCAGTTTCTGGTATCATACTCTGAGGATTATTGCAATGAGTTATCTTAGACAGAATTCTACCAAATAGTCCGCCCGGATATAGATTGTGTGCTCCCTGACTGTTCGACTAGGCTGTTGTTATAAAGTGTGACAATGGGCAGATAACGCATCGGCAGAACGGTAGCGAGAGAATTCACTTAGAACCCGGGGGTCAACTCTGTGGAAAACGCAGGGGGGGGGGGGACTTCAATAACTTCGCTTCCGCTCCTAACTAAACCAAGGGTAAAGATAACCAAAGTATCCATGGATCCCCACACTTATCTCAGCAAGAGCTCTCCACACCCCCCCCCCGGGCACTCCCGCAATAACCAAGGGAAGACATGTCCGGAGAAGCCTCCCCCTGAATAAGCAAGCCCCCCAAAACAATCCATCAAGCGCCCGAAGAACAATCAGGAAGACTTCCTCCAGAGAATTAATCACAACGTCTAGCAGTCTCCACCCTCGTCCACGACCTAACGCTACTATTTCTTTCCTTCCTTCCTTCCTTCCTTCTGGCCTGCTTGCTTGCGTCCCGGGAATAGACATCCACCCAACGCCTGCCGAAGGCGGCCAACAACTACTACCCGGAAAGGCGAGCCAACTCCAGGTAAGCAAGCGAGAGAAGGAAAAGGAAATTTTATATTGTGTGCAGAGCACCACGAGGAGTAGTCTAACAAAGACATCACAATGGGGCAAAGCCTGCGAGGGGGGGGGCGAAATTGCAGCGCTTGAGGTCTCGAGTGGGGACTTGGTAGTTGCACTGCGCTAGACTGTGCTCATCCACCCAGCAGACAGCGGTAAGCCTGAAATACCACGTAGCGCCATCACCTATCCAGTGGGAGGAAAAAAACCTGCGAGAGCTGTAAGAGTTGAAGGTGGTAAGTGTGTGTGTGTGTGGTGGAAAGGTAAGAGAGAGCCGTGGGGGGGGGGGTGGACGTAGTGTAATGCTAGAAGATTTGATACCGTAGAAACTTGAATAATTGAACCGTCTGCTATGTCGTTGGACTTTCCTCTCTCAGTAAGGTCAAGAAATTTTAATTTTAATTTTTTCTGTCTCGGAAGGGGGGAAGGGGCTGTGTTTTTGCCGTATTTTTTGCCCCCGTTCCGGAGAAGGAAATTCTGGACTTCATAGCACACGGTTCAATTCGAGTTTTTACGGTATGTGAATACACGATGGCGATTCACGAATTATCACTCGGTGGATAGCTCGGCAGGGCAGAAGCAGATGGGTACTATACTCGCAGCTCGCTAGCTAAACTTTACTACCATGCAGTGGTATACTAGTACAGACTCTCCCTCCCTCTATACATTAACAAGAGTAATACTTGCGACACATGAGTATGATGCTATCCCATCCATCACCAGATCGACCCAACAAACTCCACACTTTACAAAACGACCGTGACAAAGATGAAAATGTAAGAGGAAGGAAGTTGCAACAAAGCGAATGAGAAACATTATATACGTGCATACACTCGGGATATTATTACAGGAATGGAGGGGAAGGGGGTAAAATACAAAGCAAGGTAAAGCGAATTAAAGTGAAGTAGAGCAAAGCATCGTAACGCCAACCAGGCCCCCACAACAGAGTAAAGAAAATCCCAGTCAAACCTCCAGCCAACCAACAATGCAAGCTCCCATACCCATTCAATGCAAAGGATTAAATCAAAGGAAAAGCAAATAATAGCAAAATCAAGCAAGCCTCTACTTACCCCCCAAACCATCCCGTCATACCATCATAAAAACCCCACCCCCTCATTCACCCACGAGCAGCCTTCCACAGATCCCTCGCCTCCTTAACGTACATGAACGTAACACCCAGCATCTGCACTTCATAGTACACATCCCGTAGGGAAATGACTCCCGCGCGCAAAAGGCTCTGCACGAATAGACACAACAGCTGCACCTGCCGCGCTTGCGCCCTCTTCCCGCTACCGCCATCGCGGTACTCGCCGTTGAGCATTTCCTCCGCCGAGCGCGTCCCGTTTGACAGAAAGTTGTGTATCAACAAGTTTGTCTCATCTTTTGTGAGGGCCGAGGTTTGGGTGATTAAGATGTTTATGGTTTCCAAGGCGTTGAGGGTGGGGGCTAGGAAGGAGAGGCTTGTGAGGATTTCCTGGCGGCGGTGAGAGGTAGAGGACTGTGATGGCGGGGTTGTGGTTGACGGTGGGGTGGGTGTGGTATTAGCAGGAGTAGTAGGAGTAGCAGTGGTAGTATTGGGCGAGAGGAGGAGGAGAAGGATCCCTCGAGCCAAGACTGGGTTGTTCGATATCAGGCCTGCGAGGGTAGGAGACGAGAGAAAGTCCAACGGGTATGCGGTGAGGAGGGACGGTGTGGATTTCAGAATTGCCAGCAGGGAGTTTACGACGTTCGGGCGGAGCTCTTCCGACATAGCTCTGACGAGGAAGGTTGAGACTTCGGCCGCTGTGTCTTGGACCAGTGGTGAGGGGCGCCCGTTCGACGGCGTTTGAGCGCCAGAGGTAAATCCGCTAGCCGAGGAACATCCACTTCCACCAACACTTGCTCCGGTCCCATGAACGCCTAATTCCTTCCCGTGGCCCCTTCCGGCACCCCCAGCGCCTCCCTTGAGATTCTTCCTCCCCTCCATCGGCTTATCATAAATCCCCTGCTCGTACAAAGCCTCTGTAAAAGACTCCACATCAACCACAAACTCCAAACCCCGACTAGCGAACTCGTGCGGTGAAAGCCCTGCCAGCCTATCCCCATGCTCGCCTAGAATCCCCTTTACAAACGCAACCCGAATCCTAAGTACCTCCTCACGAAGGCCCGACGATTCTACACTCCGATCATCACCCAGCTGTTGTTTCTTCTGCTTCTCCGCCGATTCATACTCCCGACAGACATCCACCCAATGCGCGAGCGACGGGTTCATGCGTAGCCCGTATATCCGGTATGCCTCAAACAGGATGAACTCTGCGTTTAGCATGAAACCGAGGTATTCTCGCGCGCTATCGCTAGCGGATTCGTGGCCGCTAGTGACTCGAGGCCCGAGGATTTGCATGAGGGTGCCTATAGGCTGGTTGACGGTCGAAAGGATTTCCAGGGTGTTGTGGAGCTCGCAGACGCGCGTGAAGACATGTTCCCGGACGGTGGGAATGCTGAGGAAGGTATTTGCGGTTTTCCGAAACTGGTCGGTGAAGATTGTCAGGGCGCGGACCAATTCGGCGGGTAATGGATCGGTTGAGAGGAACATTGTTGGAGTGTAGCGTGGTATAGGTGAGTAGATGTGGGGAAATTGAATTGGCTGGATCGGTTGGTGGATTGGCTGCCGGTATGTGTGAAAGAGGCGGAAAAGAAAGGAGAATGATTGGTGCCGAAATGAGTGGGAGACTTGGCCTGCCCTTATCCCGATAAGATAAGCGGGAGGCGACAGGATTTGCGGCTGACCACGCGTTGTGAACCGTAGATATTGCAGGTTACCGGGCGGAGAGATCGGAGTGAAGGAACTTGACGCAGGAAGGTGAGAAGAGAAAGAAAGGTTAGAAAGTGAAAGGATCAAAACATCTCTAGATATCGGCCGTCGATGAACCTGTCTCTCCCTCCCTCTCCCTTAGGGCAGGTGTTGGTGGGGCAGGAAACGGATGAGTGTGTAAACTTCAGTGCCAACAAGATCTACTTTGCTGTGCCTCCCGGAACCTAAACCCCGCGTGCATGCCCCCACAACGCAGCAAGCCACACCATCTCAATTAATTCAACTACATTACGATACCGTTTCATAAGTGCACAACTGCAACGGGAGAAATATTTGCGGATTTCAAGTCATCGCTATCATGATATTGTAGTCATACAACGGGAAGAGAAAAAAAGGGGGAAAGCGTAGCAAACCAAACCGAAAAGAGACCCATGCTCGCAGCCATAATAGAAAAGAGGGAAAATGGAAAAGAAAGAAAAAAAGAGCCCATTATTGGCCCAAAACACCCCTCAAGTAAAGACCGACCAACAAGCAATCATCGCCCTCCCAAACGATATCAATTCAAAAATTACCATCCCTCCTCAATTAACCGGTGTTGTTTACGTTTGGTGAAATAGGGATCGCGGGAGCTTTGGGTTTCTCTAGTATTTAAATATAATGTATCTGGTAGGTAGGAATTAGCAACCGGGACATTCCAAAAAGGACACGAAAAGAGAGAGAAGCTCACAGAGCGTGGATGATTCCGGGCAAGTAACCCAAGCAAGTGAAAATGATGTTAACCAACAGATCACCGCTGCATCCCCTCTCGAGAAAGACACCAAGGGGAGGAAGGAGGATGGCGAGAATGATCTTGCAAATATCACTAGACAAATAATCAGTATTCCGTTTCTCTTCTTTTCAACTCAACCTCCCCAAATTCCTGAAGTTTCCCCCGCCTCCTCTCCCCCTGTAACTAGAAAGGGACTGACCTGGCAGTGAAAGGCATGATGTTGTGGTTGCGGTTGTGCTGATAGTATTCTGTAACTTTAGGTGTTCGAAGGAAGCTTCGATGGAATGTCAAGCAAAATTGTACTGGGTATCTTGTGTTGTTGAAACGAATGAGGAGAAATGAAAGGGGGTGATGGGGAGGGGGCGCCCGGGTCTTTATTTGCAGTGTTCAAGGGAAAAGGGAAGGGGAAAAAGAAAAAGGGTGGGCTCACATAAAAAAAACGTCTCGAGACCAGACGTCATACCTGCAGCCACCCGCCACCTAACCTCAAGCCCGGTTATCCCAGTCCAATGTGGCTGGTGTGGATCAGGTCCATAGTAATGAATAGGTTACGTCACGCTATGCTGAAATCCTCCGTTATCCATTAATTAGCTGAGAAATCACTTCTTCATCCGCTCGCCGCTAACTTAACTACAATCTATCTATGGATAACTTGGCCCTTCACGCCTTGTCTGCATGTAAGGTAGAGTGTCATATCACCGTTTTCACATTTTTTCATATTTCTCATACTATCGATCACAGTGTGTCTCGTGATGGTCCTCAAGCACCCGTTGGCCCAGAGGCAACCCCAGTTTAGCAGGAAAAAACTTGGTTGGCCCCGACCCCGAAAAGGCATACATACCGGTATCATACATACAAGCAATAAAAGACGCGTAATGTCACCCAAAAATAAATGGCCGTCATGAGAAAAATTCTCACGTCAAGACTCTGTGCCAATGTGCTCGAGTAAGTTAACAGTTAACGCAGAGCTTCAGGACACAAGCATACGGTAAGTAGCCTGTAACCTATCACCAGCGGCCCTTCGAATGATCTTACACCCCATTGCCCCCCCCGAGTAGTATCACTATGTAGAGGTAGTGCACTGCGGTAACTCGAGGATAAGGTGATAGGTAATAGACTACCGCACAACCCTCCTCCTCAGGAACCGAGTTCATTATACTGCAACCTACCGTTCTCGTAGGAAAGGCAGGGGAACAAGCCCGATAAATGGTATCTGCACACGAACATCTCCAATGCAACCCATATCTGTAAATTTCTACGGAGCACCTTACGTATATTATTCGTAGAGAAAGCACGAATATGGCAGTACTGAACGGGCCCTCACTTCCCTATTCCGAGTCTTGCCTGGTGTTGTAGTACTCGTACGTGCAGGTCGCAGGTAGGAAATAGGCTTGGCGGCTTCTGCACAATCAAGGGCAGTTCTAACGGCGGAACCTTGCCAAGGACGGCAACGGGGTCCGTTCGAGAGAGGCTTGCTGCGGCAGATCCCTGGGCGGGGTGACTTAACATCATATCGTGGAGTAGAAGAGAAGAGAATCACGATAAACTCAACGTACTAGGGTATGAACGTGGGTGATCGGACAGACAGGGATCAAAATTCTATGTAGCTCCATAGGTTTCTAATCCCTGTCTGTCCGATCACCCACATCCATACCCGAGTAAGTCGTCTCGCTGGACCGAATCTTCACCCGCACGGGGGATGACGAAAGGTGATGAGCGCTCTGTGGCGATGTGCCTTCAGCTCAATTGGTGGTTTTGTACAAGAGAGCACCGCCACAGAGCATTCATCACTCACCATCGCCCCCCCTACCGGTATGGTACTTGCTCGCACCGTACTAGTACAGCCCCGTCCCAAAAGTTCTGGTATCTGGACTGGTGCCGTGACAAAAATTTATGGCGGATGTATTACAGCCCTTTATGTTATAGTACCAGCCTGGGTGCCGAACCTTTGGAATGCAACTGTACCAGTACTTGAGCACAGTAGTGCTATCTATCACTGCCCTGCCCTGCGCTTACTCGCAAGTAAATCCAGGGTGACGACGACTCGCCCCGCTCACTCGGGAGATCATCAAGCTGACCTCATAGAGACAAATACCGGTACCAGTTATCATACTCAAGATAGACTTAAGCTTACTGCGGGCGATAACATCCGATAGTCTGCCTCGACCTTACCAGTATCGTAACTGTATGACAAGGTACCGGCACGTGCAGGCCATTCCTTAATTCTCCCCCGCCCCGTCTAGTTGTTTTCTCCGTCATGGCGGAATGAAATGGCAAGCCCAGCGCGTGATAAACCCTTAACAACCATACTCGTAGATTCTCGCTGCAAAATCATTCACCCACCACCGGGAATAGGCTGCCGGCATTGGATACTCGAGCGTGCTGGTACCGTAGATCACAGAGCCCATTCCACATCCGATGTTTGTAACAACGCCAACAAACCAAACGGACTGTGTCCTAGCACTGTACCCGACTTCCACTTGACCCAAAAATGCGGCTCCCTCCTTCCAAACCACGTCCTCATCTGTAATCTTGTCTAACAGGGGTTCCGCCCCTGTCCTCCGTCTCGTTCAAGCCCAGGACCGTACTAACTTGGATAAGCGAAGTATGTCTCAGGACCTCTAAGTTTCCTATTTTGACGGAGACAGGGGGGGATACAAAAACGACGCGTTACTTAAGGGGGAAACTTCGACGTCCCAAGACATACTTCTCTTATTCAAGTTAATAGGGTAAACTAAATATTCGAACTATCACTCATTCATTCACCCCCTAATCTGCAAATAGACCCCCCCAATTTCTCTCTCCCTCTCTCCCCCCTCTCTCTCCCGCAAGATCGACTACACAAACACAGAATGAAATTCCACGCTTTAACAATCCCATTAACATTATTTTTGTTACCACCGACACTGGCACAAGGTCTCGGCGGCGGCGCGGCACAAGAAACCCCGACGCCTACTACGAATGCTCCTGTCGAGCCTACCAAAGTCTGGTATACTCCCCCTCTCCCTTTCATCAATCTCCCCCGCTAACTATTACTAGGGTACCATCAACCCTCGCCAACGGCCTCGTCACAAAGGTCGCCTCGATATACACCCAGCAATTCACAAATAGCTGGAGCGAGCTGCATACGCCCAGCGCTGGCGTTATAGGCTTGGGAACGCTTACCGGGAGTGTGGGGGTTGTCAAGGCTACTGGGGTGAGTGCTGCGGTAGGGAGGGGGAGGGCGAGGGGTGGGATGGAGGGGTGGGTTGTGGTGGGGGTGGTTGGGGTTTTGGGGGTTGTAGTTGGTGGGGTGGTTCTTTAGGCGAAGCGTATATATTCAGGATCGGAAGAATTGGATGGGAATTCACGAAGGGAAGCTTTTGGTTATCAGGGTTATTGGTGGCTTGTTACGGCTTCTTTGGGGCTTTCCTCTCTTTTTCTTACCTACTTATTTTGCCCCTTTTTAATTCTTCTATAAACCATAGATATATATCCTGTTTTATTCCGTTTGAAGGGGAGAGAGGTGGGGGGAGGTAAGGTGATGCATACTAGGGTGACAAAAATCGGCGCGCTAACTCTTTTACACCTCCAATTTCTCCTCCTTCAGACTTAAATTTTGTGTTTCATTTATGTACAGTAGCATACCAACCCGTGCGTCTACATACACATGTTGATAGCCCTCGATGATTTCACCAGGCCTACTAACTACCGGAATACCGTACTTAAGGGTGGACATAGTACAGTGCTATGCCAAGTTACTAATTTTTTTGTTCAAATGTACTCGAATGCTTGGTACGTTTTAATATGCCGGTGCTACAGGGGGAGGGGGATTGACCTTATGGATTTGTCAATTGAATTCCCGCCGGACCGGGACATGATACGTTCACGCAGCATCTAGAGACAGCCCTACAACAACAGTGACTTACCACCCAGGGAGAGACCATAGAAATAATAAAGAGGGTGTAAGAACTTATAAAAGTTGTATCTTCCTTATGATACGTATTACAATTATCCTGGTAAGTTGAATGATCGCCCCGCTCGACTCTTAGAGAGATTAACTTTCACACAAGAGCACATTTGAAACATTCCCACAACGCTCATTTGACATAAGGTTGGGTGTGGTCACCACATATCACCCACGATCTCCCCCACCCACTAGCACCAGCTTCCCAAAAAGAAATCAAATTTTCTAAAAAATCACTGCCCACCCACCCCTTTACTAACCACTACTGTAATTCACCAGTAAATCCATACGGCCCAACTTACATTCAGCATCTACCACGCCCTATATTCGCCGTGATCTCTGATGGACAAGTAACTCTCTGGGGGGTGACATTCGGGTTATCTGCTCTACCCTGGCTATACCGCCCCAGCCAAAAACCGCGACATCAGATAAACAGACTGTGATACTGGCACTAAGCACTCAGCCCCCTATTCCATACTACTGTAAGAACTCGAATTATTGGACCCGATGCTAAGGCGTCCGAAATTCCCGCTCTTGGGTAGGGCGGCGGGCGCATAGCGATAACTGGCCCCTTCAGCCCGTGCTTAAGACAAAGTAGAGAGAAAAAAGTGCCAGACCTTACCAGCAAAGGCAACTCCGACGTCCTAACGTGAGGTCCAATTATTCGAGTTCTTACGGTATAAGCCTCGTTCAGTTCTGATTTTCTTGGCATCTTTCAGTGGGATATCACAAATTCCATTGAGCTATTAGTATTATCAGCTCTATTATCATATCATACTAAGTAGGATACAGAAGACTAATATACAGTGAACCAAAGGGTAAAAGTGTGGATTGCAAGTAAGAAAAAAAGAGTAGGATAAGGTCTGTTCTAGGATTGAAAGGTTCTGTTATTGGTATTGCTAGGATAGATTTCTGATATTAAATTTCTTTCACAGGATTCTGCCCCCAATATATGCTCTTTCCATTCTAGCATACTACAGGTTCTTGAACTGCTTTTTCCAACTTTTGCTGTTTTCTGCTCACCAACCTCGCGTGACAAGGATGTTGATCTTTCCGATTTTTGTGGGCCCACTCGAGCATAGTCGAACTACGGAGGTACAGGGCCGTAAGCTCTGTAGGTTCCACAAGCGAGACTGCTGCCCTCACCCCTGTGGAACCTACAAAACTCAGGCCCTCTACCTCCGTAGGAATTCGCTTGCAAGGTTGGGCAATGCTGATGGACCCCGCTTTTCTCACCCTCTGGAATCTTATCACCAAACACTACCAAACCTCATCAACCTGTCCTCTACTATATTCCGAAGAGCGGGGGACAGAAAAACGTCTCCGGATCCTAGCTTCGTTACCGAGTCCGTCTGTAACGCCAACCCCCCAAAATATAATATTTCTATCAATACAGCCAGCTAGCAGGATTATAGGAGCGATTTCCTTAATACTATCATACCGGCTCCAAAGATCGTAATATTACCTCTTGCCCACAGCACCAACAGCTTCAACATGCAGAGTAATCATGACACTACGGTTACCGATGATCGGTCTGAAATCCTGGCTTGGTTGTCGCCTCTCGAGCCCCACTTGCGGCATCGTGACATTAGAAAAAACCGGGTTAACGGTGTGGGCGACTGGCTCCTGCGCACAGAGGAATTTCGAGACTGGCGGAATAGTGATGGCCAAGGTGAATTGCAAAAGGCAACCATATTCTGCTCCGGCAATCTAGGGGTCGGCAAGACTTACATTAGGTAAGAGGCGTGGCACCAGAGAGAGAAAGCGCAAAGTTGGATATTCCCTCTAACAAGTTACAATTTTAGTTCACTTGTAATCGATACCTTGTGCGATGAGCCCAGAGAGCCCGGTGAGGATATTGCCGTGGCCTGCTTATATTTCAATTCCGCGGCCCAGGAGGAGCAGTCTGCGTCCAGTGTGCTGGGCACTCTTCTGAAACAGATCGTTAGTGGTTTTGAGCAGATTCCCGAAGAAATAACAGATGCATTTCGAAGGCATAAAAAATTCATTGGTGGTCGGGAACCGCAACTTTCTGAGATCGTGAAGATGTTGGAGAATCTGTCATCTGCGCAGCGCACATTTTTCTGTCTCGACGGCCTGGACGAATGCGCTGCACCAGACCGAGCCAAGATCCTCCTCTCACTCAAGGACATCATCAGAAAATCCCCGACCGCGCGAGTGTTCTTAACTGGGAGACCACATGTCGGGGGTGAAGTGGGAAAGCATCTCCCCAATGGAGTAGCGCTGGTATCCATATGTCCCCCAATGAGTGACATTGTCCGATTCATCCACACAAAACTAGCGGAAGATACAACCTTAGACGAGATGGATGAGGGATTGGAGGCAGAAATTTTAAAGAAAATTCCTGAAACTTTCTCAGATATGTGAGTACGATCGGCTCAATAGGGAATCCTGCCCAAGCTATCTGCTGACAGATATATGTGTAGATTCCTGTTAGTCTCTCTAAATATTGATGCGATTCTACAGGAGACTACCATTCATCGGCGGCGAGAAAGGCTTCGGGTAATGACGGATGGATTGGACCTGGAAGATGCCTACCGCGGGACCTTAGATCGGATCAAGGCACAGGGTGGTCAGAAATCAAGACTCGGGATGACTGCACTGATGTGGATATGTCATTCAGAACGACTGCTCAGAGTGGAGGAGCTATGTCAGGCCTTGGTGGTGGAAATAGGATCGACGGATTGCAATGACAGGAATACTCCCTCAATACGGACAGTGTTAAGCTGTTGTCAGGGATTTGTTGTGATGGATATGAAAGGATCAACTGTTCGGCCCATCCACTACACGCTCCGGGAGTATTTGACAAGTCATCGCAACCTTTTCCAGAGCCCTCACTCGACAATTGCGGAGACCTGTTTGACATATTTGAATTCGCGTCAGGTGATGGCCCTTTCTGATTCCGGCATTCAGAGCGCTCAACACTCACCCTTCCTGGAATATTCTTCTGTGTACTGGGGAACCCACATGAAGAAGGAACTTACGGATCGCGGGAAAACACTTGCGCTGGAGCTCTTTCGTCGCTGCGAATGCCATATATCAACCAAGCTACTCTTGGAACACGCTCTCGCTCGATATAGCACTTGTTCCATCGTGGCCCCTTACAAGTTCACGGGACTGCACTGTGCATCCATGTTTGGACTTGTTGAGGTTGCAAGAGCATTGACAGAAATGGATGGTATAGATATAAATGGCATAGATGAAACTGGAGCTACCCCGCTCTTATGGGCTGCTAAGAATGGATATGAGGCAGCAGTGAAATTCTTACTGGGACTGGGAGACATCAACCCCGATAGGCCGGATTGCAACGTCCGAACGCCTCTCTCCTGCGCTGCCGGGAACGGACATGAGGTGGTGGTGAAGCTGTTACTTGGGCGGAAAGACGTCAACCCCGATAGGCCAGACTGTAATGGCCAAACACCTACCTCGTGGGCTGGCGAGAATGGACATGAGGCAACTCTGAAGCTATTACTTGAGCGAGAAGACGTCAACCCCGATAAGCTAGACAAGTGGGACCGAACACCAATCCTGTGGGCTGCCCGGAATGGGCACGAGGCAGCATTAAAGCTATTACTTGAGCGGAAAGACGTCAACCCCGATAGGCCAGACTGTAATGGCCAAACACCTACCTCGTGGGCTGGCGAGAATGGACATGAGGCAACTCTGAAGCTATTACTTGAGCGAGAAGACGTCAACCCCGATAAGCTAGACAAGTGGGACCGAACATCAATCACGTATGCTGCCCGGAATGGGCACGAGGCAGCATTGAAGCTATTACTCGGGCGGAAAGACGTCAACCCCGATAGGCCAGACCACAACGGCCAAACACCTATCTTGTGGGCTGGCGGGAAGGGACATGAGGCAACTCTGAAGCTATTACTTGAGCGAGAAGACGTCAACCCCGATAAGCTAGACAAGTGGGACCGAACATCAATCACGTATGCTGCCCGGAATGGGCACGAGGCAGCATTGAAGCTATTACTCGGGCGGAAAGACGTCAACCCCGATAGGCCAGACCACAACGGCCAAACACCTATCT
>Ga0307517_10004832_pt1 | contig 20548 bp, 25 predicted proteins | sample 23_EM_MG_FD_194515 | JGI IMG/M metagenome (GOLD analysis project Ga0307517, IMG submission 194515) | Populus trichocarpa ectomycorrhiza microbial communities from riparian zone in the Pacific Northwest, United States - 23_EM | ecosystem: Host-associated > Plants > Roots > Unclassified | place...
CGACTGGGCGCGACCCACGTAAGCGCGTGCGCCATCGAACCCCCCCCCCCCCCCCCACCGAAAAACGGTCCCGCCGAGTAATTGTTCCAAAAGAGTCGAGTGTGTCAACCGAGAGTGGACGTAATCCCGAGCGCAGCCTCGAAGTGACTGATGGCCTTTCTTATCTTGCCCTTTGGAATGTCATGTATTGCCAAGAACACGGTAAACTTGGCAGACCTCAAATTGTTCGTCAAAGTCTGTAAAGAGACGCGGCTTCTTCTGCGGGGTCGAGCTGTGCATTGCGATCAGGACCGCTTTGGCCGGTGCTCGCTGCATCAATGATGTAGAGAGATTCCGAATGCCAAAGACCTACTTCTTGGTTGAATCGGTGCTAGTTAATCACCGAAGTGTTCAGCCTCTTACCTTGCTAACGTGGTGCTATTGGGGTGAGCGACTTCTTAGAAGTCATATAACTTTGTGAAACCGAGCAATCGAGGATTACAGGCAGGCTACGGGACACATATATACGAAGCAGATATTACATGGGAGACAGAGATAACACGGAGTGATGCGTGTGAGTGGAGGGGTAGACAAAGGAGAGAACGGAGAGGAAGAGGGTAGTGATGTTAAAGAACGCAAGGGAAGACGGGGTAAGGGGACAGGGCTTCGGTGACTTGTGGGAGGATGGATTTGAAGAACTCGATGCAACCATCAATCCTATCATTCGGTTTCCTGAGCTTAGAACGAAGAGTTAATACGCACACTGTAGTAACACTATTTGCAGGAACTCACAGCCCAATCGACCAGAGGCAACTGGCTTATTCATTTCCCACCTGATCTGCCGAAGAAATCCTCTGCACCTCCCCAGATCCTGCATAGCCCCGAGACTCTCATAAGCATCAGCAGCATGCGAAGCCTCAGACCTCGCCTCTTCGAGCCTGTGCTGTTTGTAGCACAACCCAGCCTGCAGCTCCATCGCGCCACCCAGGTTGTATGCGTTGTCGACCGCGTGCGATTTGGCTCGTTCAACGTGAACATGCGCGTCACTGAACCCGTCTTCGTCGAAAAACAGCTCTGCCAGGGAGTAATGAACCCAAAACAATTCTTTGTGCCAGCCAAAAGAAGATGCGATTCCCAGCGCTGCCTCGAAATGGTAAATGGCCTTCTCCCGCTCGCCCTTGGAATGGTATATAGCGCCGAGAACGCGGTGAGATTTGCAGGCCAGGTATTGCTTGCCTCCCCCTGGGATGAGATTGATCGCGCGGGATGCGGTTGATTCTGCGGCGTCGAGCTGTTTGTCATCATACAACAGCCAAGCGAGGTCGTTCAAACACTCTGCTTGTTCGTCTGTGTCCCAGAGCCATTCGGAAAGATCCAATGCTTCTTTCACTTCTTGTATCCCTTCCTCGTAGTGGCCTATTAGCCGATTTGTGTCAGATAGGCTCCTCAACGTTCGGGCAACCCGATAGCCATCCCCCCACTCTCTCTCGAGATCAAGTGTGTGAGTAAGGAGCCGTTTTCGTTCCACATAATTTCCAATTGCATTGAACAACTGTGCAAGGCGGTACAAGCATTGCGACTTGGAGGGATGGTTGTCTGCGAGCCCCTCAATCTTTGGCCCCAGTACTGTGAACCGTGGTTTATGCCAAGAGAGGTGGTCCGCAAAATTGGCACAGGCATCCCAGACACCGTCCGAGTTCATATCAATGGATGTGAAGATATTGAGCAGGTGCTCGACATTCACACCCTCTGATGTGATCCATCGCGTTTCTCCGAAGTTGGGTTCGTCTGGATCAAGAACGACTGACATCCGGGCGAAGTAACGTTCCTTGGCTGTGCAGAGGAGTGGAGATGACTTTGGATCCTTTGGAGAAAGATAATCTCGGAGTGGTGCGAGCATCGTGACGAATCCGTTTGTTCGATACGTCAGAGAAAGAATGCAGAACTTGTCGAGGATGTTTAGGCCGTTGGGGATGGTGGGAAACAACCAGTCGAGGTTGCTCTCGTCGACACCTTGCGGGAAGAAGGCGATGACTCCGAGAAGCGCTCGGGCGTCAGGGCCGAGTTCTTGGAACATGGGGGAGGCGAGGGAGAGTTCGATTGTGGCAGCAAGGCTCTTGTTATGCTCTGTCTGCAGCACGCCCGTCCGACGTCCCTCCCATTCTCTGGTCAGTCGGTCCGTGTCCCACTTATTGTGATGTGCAACTGTAGCAAGTAAGGTGATGGAGAGCGGATGAAAGTCGAGGTGTTTCAGGATGTTGTTGACCGGATCGGACTGTTCGCTGTGCTTGTAGATGCGATAGAAGGCATTGCGTCCGGCCTCAATAGACAATGTTGGGATGTTGAGAGTCTCGCAGTCGGAAGGAATGGTAGAGATGCGGGAAGTGATACAGAGGCAAACGTTGCTAAGCTGACTCAGTTCCTCCACCACGAGGTAGATCTCCTGTGCGTCCGTCCCCTGGGGGTCAAGGATGGACTCCGCGTTATCAAGGACTATGAGCATCTCTTTGGAGGATAGGAATGGACGTAGGCCAGTCAAATCCTCGGGGTTCTCGATTCCTGCCGATGACCTTGGATAACCGGCTAAGGAAATGAGTACACGAGGCGGGGAACTGGTCGCAGCGGATGAACCGGCGGTTGCCGTCAAACCGTTCCTTGATGCGATTGTCGTGAAGGACAGTCAGAGCGATGGACGTCTTGCCGATTCCGCCGGCACCAATGAGAGCGATGGGTGTGAAGTTTGCTGCCAGATTAACGATCTTCTCGATCAACTCGCCACGCCCGAAACAGGCCCTTGGCGGCGGGGGAGGTGACTCTCCAAGTACGCTAGATGGGAGCGTAAGATGCTGGGTCCGTCAGTTGCTGAGATTGCTGACCTGGCTTGAGACTAGGCAACGGTGACCGTTTATTCATTCGGCAACGGAATAGAGCACAAATGACACACCGATTGATGCTGGTCGTTGGCCCCTTCCCGACTCTCCAACACGTTGCGGTGAATGTCGGAAACCATGTTCGCAACATCGCGATGAACCTCGGAAACGATGGCGCAGGTTTTCATGACGTCGCGACGAATATCGGAAACGGTTCCATTCGTATTTCCTGGTACCGGAGGCGGTGATTCTCCGGGCGCACTGGATGCAAGTGTCAGCTACTGGACACATGTAACCGAGATCGCTGACCTGGCGTGAGTCTAGGCAGTGGTAAGTGGTTGCTCTGTAACAGGCGAGTGCAAGTCTCGCTTACCACAAAGGCCCGACCGTCCGTATCCTCACGGGTTTTCAACGCGTTGCGATGAATGTTGGAAACAACGGTGCGGGTGCTCACCACGTCATTCCGGACGTCGGAAGCGGTGGTGTGGGTTTTCGTGACGTCATGATGAGTGTCTGGAACAGTTACATGTGCATCTGTTACGGGCTCGGTCTGGGAGCGAAGAGCCAGTAATAGCCATACGGAAACAATAAAACGTACGTCGAAGACATGAAAGATCCTATCGAGGTCCGACCTCCAGGTGGCGATCTTCTCTTTGTCGTTCCTTGCGTGAATAAGTCGGGAGACCGCGTTTCGTTTACCCTGCTTGATGATCTTCCTTCGGATCTCCAAGACAGTCCTGCGATCAGGCCCAGAACATCAACGAGGTATCCAAAGTGTGCATCGCCGTCGTAACTCACGTCGTCAGCTGGGTGATCGCTTCGCACACAGAGCTGTTGAGATCTTTCGACAGCCTCCCGGTCAATGCCCGGTTGAGGGCGGTGCAGACGTCAGCGCAGGCCAGCCCGAGTTCGACGTAATCCACCTCATCCATCATCGAGTCCTAGGCGCATTTCAGCCTGCAGTCAATCAACACAAACCAGCAGGAACCCCACTCTTAGCATTGTGAGGGTGACGCTGACGGAGCCGAAAATATCCTTGGCCTGCTTAATGGTCGAGAGTTCTTTCGCGAGATTCATGGCTTCGATGGCCGCATTCAACGCTGGAATGGTACCCTCCAGCTCCTTCGGTCGCTGGGGCTTTGCATCCATCTTCGGAACTCGAGGTAGTTGTGAGAAAACGGTGTGGAGTGGAGGCTGTGAGGAAGGTCTCGAACCCTACATAGTATTTGAGGATAAGTGTGATCGAGATCAGCTTCACACCGGACGCATCTCGTTGATCTGCAACCATGACCCCCCAAGTCCTCCCTCTAGGTGCACACGCATCAGCCACCCTCCCTTTCAAAAGGCCCTCGAAATCTGACACGACGCAGAGCTTATCGATAGGTGTATCGGTTCAAAAATCTGGGTCATCATGAAGAACGACCGCGAGTTCAGCGGAACGCTGCTCGGGTTCGATGATTTCGTCAGTTCGTCGTCTCCCCTGTGTCATTGTGCGTCGCGAGTGGCTTACCGAACGCCTTTTGTGGTGTTTAGATATGGTCCTGGAGGACGTAACGGAATAGTGCGCTCGCTCCGTTCCTTTGTCGTACTTACGCAAAGAAAGCTCATTTGTTCTCATCGCCCACCCTTGACTTTTGTCGCCTTCGGTTTTGCTTCGCGTCGTCTATAGCGAGACTACGCCTCAGGGAAGGAAAACTACCAAGTTAAATCAGACGTTGTTGAACGGGAACAACATCTGTATGGTGAGCACGCTCTCGCTCGTTCTGGAGGCTGACATGGTGAACGGTCCATCCCCCAGCTTGTACCGGGAAGCAGTGGACCAGACCAATGATCTACCCGACGCAGGTTCACCGCACGGTAGCCTTCACATGACGGAAAGGTTTGAGTACGAGGTATCAAATATAGTTGGCCGACACTACATGGCGAAGATATACAACCAACAAACGCCTAATGCTCTATCTATATAAAAAGGGTAGGGTCGAACTCGGTGAAGCTATGTAATCCCTATCGAATTAGATGCAATTTTGTACTAAAGCAAGAAGAAAAAGAAAGTGAGGGACGAGTCAAGGAGAGAACAAAATGACACTGAGGAATACCTAAAAACCCCTCGAGAGGGAGACAGAAAATTGTAAGATTTGTGCATGTGAGGGATACCTCGAAAACAAGAAAGACCAGAAAACGAACGGACCCGCACGTAATGGTTTGTTTGCTTCTTCGGTTGTTGCGTATCTATAGAGATTCTACAACAAGTCCCCCCCACCACGCGCCCCTCCCTTTTGGTCTCCCCCACCAATACCCCTCGACTTCAACACACATGGAACAAACATGGACACACAAAGCGAAGAGATCATATGAATGGAAGCACGTGGACAAATGCGCGCCGGAGAGTGATGGAGGGGAAGGTTGAGTTGGTGAGGGGGTGGAGAGGAGGAGAGAGAGTTTGTGGGGGACGTCGATATGATGGCCCGTCTTTCCCGTTCAGATCACCAAGCAATATGTTCTCCATACAGGTTAGGTGTCTCTCCACGGACGAAGGCTTCGAACGTCCTCTTCAGGACTACGGACCAATCGAGGTCCCGTTTATCGTCCGCAACCTTGTCTATCCACTCGCTGTCTTCGTCTACGGCACCCGCGATGGTACGCGCGATCCGCTCACCCTTGATGAACCGAGGTCCAAGATCTGGCCAATGTCGAACTGTATCGAAGGGTTGCCACCTGGAAGCAGTTATCAGCCCACTGGAAGTGAGCAGGAGAACGGTCAATTCACCAGAAGTTATGGAAGTGGTACGAGAAAGACCCCTTAAAGAAGCCGTCAAATCCTAAAGCTTGGGGTGCCGCGCTGTTTTGGGCAGGAGTGTTGAAGAAGTCGCCAAACCTAAAGTCGCGCACATGAGCAGACGCAAGGTTCACTCGAACTGCCAACTCACTCTTGGAAGTATGGCTGGGGTGGTCGGTCCCTCTGGTAAAATTCGGTATTCAACCAAGCAGCGTCGAAGAGCGCATCAGGAAGCCTCAATAGCAGCTCTTCCAAATACGCGTCTTTGGTATACCTCGACACCGTCATCGGATGGAAATCCAACCCGTTCTTCAAAGCAGTCCTGAACAAGAACGATCCCAACGCCGAACCCTTGTTTAAATGCAAAACCGCCGTGTTGTACTTCTCCAACCTCGACCACCTATAAGCGAACGCTCCCTTCCAGCCCCACAACTCTTCCCAGTCCCGGAGGAAGATCGTGTCGGCATCCAAGTAGATCCCGCCGAATCGGTGACAGAGGACGAATCGAGCCATATCCGAGAGAATGACGGAAAGTCGATCGTATGACGACGAGGATTTAGAGCCGAGTCGGTTGAGCATGTCATCATCTTCAGGTTCCGCTTCGTTGGTGGCGGAAGCAGCTTCCGCGACGGTCTTTTCTCCATCGGTAGTTTCGCTCGCCGGAGGGGTTGTGGTCTCGGACTTGGACTTCTCCTTTTCTTTCTCTTTGGGCACTTGGATAATGTGTCCACCAGAGTTAAAGAGTCCACCTTCCTGGGTCCTCCATTCGTCTTTCAACTCAGGGATGCCATCCAATTGTTCGGTGGTGTTCCAGAGCCTAAACTGAATGACATCCTTGAACCGAGGATGCAAAAACGGCGAAGCCCAAGGGTTCGTCTTCAACGATTCGAACATGTTTCGTAGGGCGTTCGGGTTGGGAACGGAAGCGGCAGGTCCGGGATTGATCCATAGCCAAAACTGCGGCCGGCAAACTGTTGGGTCAGGTTGATCGGGAGGGAGGTGAAGACCCAGGTTTTGCGTATACAGGAAGGAAAGCAAGGCCAAATACGGTTTGTCGGTGAAAGGCCCAGTCCAGAACATGTGGAATAGTCGAGGGTGGTCTTCGTCGCAAGGTCCCTCCGGTAGATCATTGAACGAATTGTATGGCGTCACAAGAGGCAAACTGAAGTTCTTTTCCCATTCCGCTCCACGTCTCTTCGAAAGTCCAGCGTTCGGATCCGCTTCCAGCTCGGTTTGGAACGAAGGGTAGAGTTTCGGGGGAGGCGCGTCGGTGAAGTTCTCCTTTCCGTCCTCGACGTAAATATACTTCCAATCCGACATGTCACCTCTTCTTAACTGCGGTCCGTTATCCAATCCCGCACCCAATCGAAGTACTTCCAGACAGTCCCGCACGTACTAAACAAGAAAAAGGGCGCGTCAGACAACCAAAAATACAGAACACAGGAACGCCTCCGCTTTGCAACCGGCAAGCAAGCATTTCGCGCCTCGAGGGAAAAAATAAACTGGCATTACCTGGTTCGTTGAGAAATCACAGTGCTTCATGATAATATCCAAATCCGCGGTGCTTCCGGTGACGGGACGAGGCGGGCGAGATTTCTCGGACCCTGGAGATTGAATGTCGAGATACACTCGTCTGGGGCCAACGCCATTTGTGCTCGTGACCGACTTTGAGATGGGTCGCAGCCTTGGTGGCAGTCGGGCGGCTTTTCGGGGTGGAAGTGCTGGATTTGAGATCGGTGACGAGAGACCGATCGCTTCAGGAACTGTTAACCCAAAACCGCAAGAGGCAAAAAGAAATATACCAAACACACTTGAGTTAGATGCTGGTTGACGTTTTAGAGGGCAATGAAATACGACGCACTTTTTTGACTGCTCGGATAATGCCCACTGTCAATCTCCCATTTCCATATCCGCTGCAGATCGGCTCTGGTGAAAACGAGGGTCGGGGGGTCGCCGGCGGTTGGAAAGGTAGGCCACTGTCTCGAAGGACCTTTGAACCTCCTATGTACGGCGAAAGTGGCGAATATCAAGAGGAAGATTCCAAAGCACAGCACGAGAGTCCCTCGTTTCCGGCCGAACCTTGCGACACTCACTTGATGAATGCGCGCGGGGTTTGGAACCCAAAGGCGGAGCCTGCGACCCCGTACGCCCGGGATTGGGGTCGAGAGAGGAATGAGCCAAGATGAAGAACGGCCGTGACGATGCAACTTCTCCTGGACGGCGGCAGAGTAGGATGGCAGGCCGTTGGTGAGACGAGTCTTTTCGCGTGAGTTTGATGACCGGTGATTGGAAGAAAAGTAGATGGAAGACATCTCTGCCGCAGGGACTATCGACCCTGGCAGGAAGGGCCGAGCGGAGGCTGGGGGCGAGAGGATGTGAGGGTAGACGTGTAACAATTCCACTGCGTCAGGATCGAAACGCCGCGCCGGAGAAGGGCGTCAATCTCTTGCACAAGCATGTGTGTATAACGCTACCGAAAAAATTTACAGGAGAAAAAGTATACAGCTTTGCTTCTCTTTTAAACACCGACCAAAGGCTGGAGCTCAAGGTCGGCAGGGTCATTCGGGACAGACAAAATCCTCATCGTGTTGGTGTGGCCAAGACCGCCCTTCCAACCCTGGACAGCAACGATCGTACTGCCAGGCTGGATCAGATTTAATTTCAAACCAACTCCCAAGCCATATCGGATGCGGTTGTCCACCTGTGAACCGAAACGTGTCAACAAACCTTCATCCTAGCTTACGGGAAAAACAACACTCACATCCGTCTGCCACTGGTGGCTCTCAATGCCCCTCGGTTCGGGGTACCACACAGGGTAGCAAGCCCTGTGCAGGTGAAGCTGACGAGAGGTCTGTTCGTTGCGAGTGACTGTGCCGGAATTGGTAAGTCATTACGCTCGTAGCTCATGAACACGTACCCGAAATAATCGGGACCTGGGGCCTGTACTTGGCAACCAACCGGGCAGAGTTTCCACTGGTGGAGAGAACAACAATTGCAGACGCGCCCTGTTCGCTCGCAGCGGCCACTGCTGCAATAGCCACAGTCTCCACAGTGTCCGTGGGTAGAGGAGTCAAGTTGCGTAGCTCATCATATAGAGGTGGGTAACAGATGGCCGCCTCAGCCAACAAGCAAGTTTCAGCCATCATCAAGACTGTCGGTTCCTTCAGTTTGCCGAGAAACCCGGACAAACCTTGATTTTACTGACCAGATTGGATCGGGTAGGACCCTTTTGCGGTTTCACCGGAAAGCATGACACAGTCGGCGCCATCAAGGACAGCATTGGCCACATCGCTGACCTCAGCACGGGTCGGCCTGGGGTTGTACTGAAAACACCATCAAGATCTGCGACGCATAAGTCAAATCTTCTGAACTCACGGTCATAGACTGGGTGAGGTTCGCTATCAGTACCGACACACCGGTGGAACAAGGGAAAAACCACATACCTCAAGCATCTGAGTGGCGACGATGATAGGCTTGCCGACGACATTGCACTTGGCGATCATCATCTTTTGAGCGAGGAAGACCTGACTAGCAGGAATCTCGATACCCAAATCACCACGAGCGACCATGACACCGTCGGTCACTTCCAAAATCTCGTCAAAGTTCTCAACGCCCTGCTCGTTCTCAATCTTGACGATAATCTTGATATTGGCACCGTCCGGACCGAGGACCTCACGAATGTCCTTGACATCCTGGGCGCGACGGATGAAGGAAGCGAAGATCATGTCTACACCGTTTTTGACACCGAATTGGAGATCCTTCTTGTCCTTACCAGAGAGAGCGGGAAGGTCAACGTCGGTTTTGGGGAGGTTGACACCCTTGCGGGAGCTGAGGGTTCCGTTGTTGAGAGCCCGGACTCTGACATTCGATCCATCGATTGACAGAACAAGGAGGGAGAGGATACCTACACGCGCATAGAGTCAGTGACAGATGGACAAACGTGTGCTATACGCTGAGGGCTCGGCTCACCGTCATCGACGTAGATGAGTTTACCGGGAGCGGTAACCTTGGGAAGGTTAACCTACAACCACATCCCCGAACCAAAAAGGACCAAATTGTTCCGGAAAAAAAAAAGCAAAAGGGAAAAAAGTTAGCGTCCCGTCAATGCCCCAAATCTGATCGGGGCCAAGGGTGGAGGGCATACTAACGTAATCCAAGTACATGATCTTATCGTCGCAAATCTCAGAATGCTTTGCGTCAGTGGTAATGATGAATTCATGGCCAGCTGATATCGCGATCTACAGGAAAAAGTTAAAACCCAATAAAACCGTCAGTCAGACTGGGAGAAATATTTGGGAGGGGGGGAAATGGACGAACATCCATGCCGTCCCTCATCAGTCCAGTCCTGATCTCTGGTCCTTTCTGTCATGCCGTCATTTAATAAACTCACGTCAGGCCACGAGGGAAGGTGTGTGTCAATTGAACGGGACGAACCGTATCGAGGGCGATGGCAACGGGACGTCCTCCGGGTTCAGCTGTGCAGCAAATTTCGTCAGCCCTCTCATCCGCAAAAGTGTGAAACAGAATCAAAAGTCGTACCGGCAACCATTTTACGGGTATTGTCGATAACGCTCTGGTGGTACTCGTAAGATCCATGGGAGAAGTTCATGCGAACTGCATCGTCGACGGGGTAAGACCATAGAACCGGACACAAGGAGGAACCGATACGGTTATCGGACGCACCAATGTTGACACCGGCCCTTCGAAGCTCAGCAAGCTTCTCGGGAGTGTTGACCTTTGGTCCTAAAATCCCACATGAAACCGAAGGCGACGTGAGGGAAATTTTCGGAAACGCCGCGATAAGTAACCGCGGACAAAAAACTACTCAAAGGGCCTCACCAATCGTTGCGATAATGGAAGACTACATGCAAATGAGATGGCGTCATCAGTATCCCAGAGTTCAAGAGCATCCCGAAGCAAGGGGATTGAAGTAGGAAGGAGGGGGGGTGGATAGAATAGAGGATCGCCGCTGCATCAGGCAGAATCTGCTCACCTTCCGGTGGTGCTTGGTCTCCTCCGTTGGGTTCGGAGCCTTTGAGGTTGCGAGACTAGCGCACCATGCTATTCTTGACCTTATTCCTCCAGCCATAGCGTTTTTATGCGGGCAGTGGGTTAGACGGGAGGGTGAGGGAAGAGAGAAGAATATGGGTATTCGGTGAAGCGTTTTGTATCAGTCAATTTTTGATCGGTAATCTAAGCGCGCACGGTCCTTACTGCCGGGGGGGGGTGGTCGAATCAGAAAACATCCATTCACGCCACACGGTGCACTAAGTCGTACAAACACCCATTCAAACGTGTGTAATCAGTAACTGCCGTAGATATCCCACGTTGGTAACGATCCATCGATCTCCAACTCTCAGCTTCACATCACCCTCAGCGTCCACCCGTTGTATGGGTTGTTTCCGTCCACAGACGCAGCCTGGGCGGCTGCGAGCCAACCGGGATCCACGTTTGGTGGGTGGCTGGCAATGTCGACTCCCTGAAAAACATTTTCACACGTAACCGTTCGCCCCGAGTGGTACCCAACGCCGTCCGCTGATCGAATAAAAAGAAGAGGTAAACTTCGACCGTTGATGCGTGGGATCACCGGTTTCTTCTGGGTAGATGAAGAGGCTTCAGGACCTGCCGTCGGCTCGTCTTGGAGTGCATCTACGATTTCCGCGATCGGAGGGAGATCCACTACCACGACGGTGTGAAGGTAATCCCCGACGAATCTTCTCCCAGCATGGGTGACGTGTTCGCTGTCTGAGCCACCAACAACCGCAGGTCCGCCCAAGTTATGGATGTGAGGAGAGACAGTGGTCAGAGGACCAGGAGGTGACGTTTGATATGCCCGCAGACGCAAGGGACCGAGGCTGCCGAGGTAAACATCGAGTGGGACCTGCTGGTGTGTCTTGGCGTCGTGATAAAAAAAATTTGACACAGTAAGTTCGAGAGTATGTGGCCCAGGGCGGAAAGTCGGAGCAGTGAACAAAGTAGGGAAAGGTGTGATGGGACTCTCAGGCACAGTATTATTCTGGCTGAAAGCGTCGAAAAAGGTGTACTGAAATTTGGCTGGAGACGAAGTTAGCACCGGCCAAAACTAGAGCTTCAAGGAGGACCTTACAAATTCCAACAATGGTCCAACACAAGTAGTCGTCCACTTCATCAGACACGATATGCATGCCATCCCTCACTTCTTCGCGTTCACGAGGAGCTTGGAATAACAGTGGGTGCGTGCCAGATGGTGAACTGTTCCCTGGAGGGCCTGCTCCACCACCGGGCAATGGTCCCGCGGCAGAGAGGTAATGTCTCGTGCCATCGTTATTGACCCTTTGCAATGCGATCTTCTGCATCTGACTGACTGGGCTCCCCTCTTCCATGACCACTTTGCCCTTGTCAACTTTACGGACAATAAGTGGCGCAGTCGAGATCCCAGTACGCGTATCAGTGAGCACAATCTCACTTCCGTATGTCACCGGCTGCTGCCCGCCTCCAAAAGAAACTGACCATCAACCACCGGTCGACACGGAAGACTACCTAAAATATACTTACCCACTGGTGGCGCGTCCGGTGGTGGTCGGACCACGTTCACGTTAAAGGCGGACCAAGTGGTGTTGCTCGCGCATAGTTGCGTGTGATCGATGGCCATATATTTGGTCCTGACCGTCTGAGAGTTGATTCGATTGAACAACGAAACCGGTCCACCCGCCAAGATACACGAAGAAATATTTCGCGTCTTGGCGGTCTTCTTCGAGGGTTTGGAAATGATCGTGACCGGAGCGGAGTCAAACGTGGCCCAAGTTCGCGCTGCGCCCTTGGCCCCGGCGTCTGCAGTGAGAGGAGGGGGTTCGGCGATGTCCAAGGACAGTTGGAAGCTCTTCGATTTGGCGGATCCAGTGACGTGAAGGAACTTGAAGTTCGCTGTCAAGGTCGCATCCAGGGGTGCCTTTTGATCAAAGGTACGTTCTCCACTTTCAGATACGACAGACATTGACAGCTGCTGTTGCCTCATCTGCCATAAGGGACCCTCGATATGTACAACAGGTGGAGGACAAAGGAACCGTTTCTCGCTTCCGTAAGATTTCTGGGCGACCGCAGCGTGTAGACAGATGACAGTGGTCATAGGTATAACTCTGCTGCCATCTTGAGCGATCTGCTCGCGGACGACGCGTCGGATTTTCGCGTGGTTGTCTTCAGTGTCTGATGTGGGTTCCAACTTGCGTTTGCCGGTTACCTGTGGGTGTATTGGAGGGACGTCGGCGATAAGCTCAGGGGTTGGGGAATCGGCTGTCTGACCTTGGACGACGATGCGGTAGCCGGTCCTTGAGTTGGCCCACTAGAAAGTGGTGGACCTGACCAAGCGTACATCGTCAGAGGAACCGGGACATCAGTTGGAGGATCGGTCGCAGTCGTCGAGCCCTTTTCTGGCTCAACCTGCCAAGACAAAGCGAGTTGAGTCGGTGTCGGGCGATGGGTGTTTGAGCAACGTACGCGTTCAGAAGCCATCGATGTCTCTCCGAATATGCGTGGGATTTGTCGTGGGAGTTCTGGGGTGGGAGGAGGGGTGGATGTGGGAATTTTGTTCGAAGGGAAATATCACCGTCGCACGGTTTTATTGGCTCCCCACTTTAAATCTCCGACGACAACCTTTCGATCTCCGCTTTAGACAACCTGAACACGGTATTATTTTCCCACGACCTCTATGTATACCCGAAACCACAGCAAACGGCGTTTCTAAAATAACAAGCTGGTGACTCGTTGCCAGCCTCTATACAGTACATCGTCCCAATCCTCTTCCGTCTTCTCGGTGTCTTCCCGAGCAGGGAAAAACAATGCACCAGTCGAGAGCCCCTTTGCGATGTCTTTGGTATTGATCGAATGACCGCCCCGATCACGGGCTTGCCGGCGTGCTCGGTAGGTATCGCACATGGTCTCGAACGAGTCGACATTCTGCTCCAAGTACAACAGCTTCGAAGGGGCCTCGATTGTGAGACCTTGCTCAGGCTGTGGGTTTGGTGGTGTTTGTTGTCCCTCTTCTAAGAAATGAACTAGAAGGATTGCGACAATCAGTCACCGCAACCCGAGGGAAACCATCCATCACGGTTTCCCGAAGGTCGTGATGGATGGGAGATGGATAGGAGAGGAAGAGTGTGCCTGGTACTCACGGAGGCGCAAAATCCCGAGTTTATCCTCACGTTGAATGACCCTGTCCGGATTCTCACTTTCGTCGTACTCGACGGGGGTGGGGGGAACGGTGGGGTCTTCTTCAGAGGCAGTATAAGTAGATTCTGCATCCTCTTCCTCGTCTCCCCTCAACCAGTTCCACCTCTCATCGTCATCGTTCTCCTTCAGTGGGGACGTGTATGAAGGGAAGAACCCAGATAAGGCGAATGGTTCGTCTCGGGGCCTCGAGGTCGATGGCGTTGTGAACGAGAAGTGGACGAAGGACTGTTGTCTCCTATACAGAGGACCCAGGACCGTGTTATCGCCTGTCTTCTGGAGGTTGGGGGATACGGCGAGCTGGGGTGCGGATTTGGAACGTCGTTGAATGGACATTGTGCGTGTGCAGTGTGTGCGGTTCGTGAACGTGAATGGAAACACGGAGAGTCGTGTGGACGTATTGGACGGTATAAGTGGATGTGGGTAAACGGGAATGGAAGGTGGAAGTGGAACCAAAGCTCTACGAGAGAGGGGGTGGATTTTATGAGCGACTAAGTCTCCCCCATAGCCACACGTATTTGCATTTGTGATCGGTGCCAAGCGCTTGAGGTGGGCGATACCCATCGAGTCCAGCCCGACCTCGTTGTACACCTGATCGCATTCGGCTCGGGTTCACCCAACCGCGAACATAGGAAGGAACTTATCGGCAGGGGTCCGTTTGGCCACATGACGTTCATCTCGGAGTCCCGAAGAGATGCCGATCCACCCGCTACCCCAACCGACGATAGGACGACCAAAGTCGGTTAGTCCAATGGGCCACTTTTACCCCAACCAAATCACCACGCGCAACTTCGTGGCCCAAAAGAAACAAGGTAATGTATACACACTAATGTGCAAACACGAGCCCTCCAAGACGGTCACGACTACAGGGTAACATACAATACGTGAGTCAGAAAGACAATGCGAACACTAATGAAGGGCGTGTCGTCAAACGGGTGGATTAGGTAATAGGAATAGACGGGGACGTATAAATCATATGGTCATCTGTCCACGTCAGGGATGATATGAGGAGGAATGCCCATGTGTGGTGTGAATATAACAACCAAGTCCAATTGTGTGCAATGCCAGTGTCCAAAACAGAGGTGGGAAGGGGAGGGGGGTAAAGTTGAAAGGGTTGGAAATGGAACAAATCCACGATTCTAGAAGAACATCACTAGGGGAGTCGGAGCGATTCGCATATCATGTCAAGAGAAATACCAGGATGGTGGAATGATGACGGCTGATAGATGCCAGGTCATAGGGTCGTAGGATACAGGTCAGGGGGTGGAGAGGGATACCGAGACAGAGAACCGAGACGAGGGTGCGAGAGTGCGTGGGACACACCAGAGATAAAAAGTCATATCTTGTCGATCCGGGGTGGCGATCGCGATGGATTTACCGTGGTGGATCCCTCACGAGGAACCCAGACCCACTTTTCCCATGACCAGTGGCTGTGTTCCGAGGAAACGGTACGGAATCTCTCTTCCTCGCACCCGTGTCGTCGGACGATGGCTGCTCTAGCTGACCCCTCTTCCAATCTTCAACCTTCATCACGGACATCCGCTTAGAGTTCGGGTTGATTAATCCCCCGGGAAGCGTACCAAGCTTGTCTGCACTGAGTGACCTCATATGCTGGTCCTTGCCATCGGTAGCCAACAGTTCAGGCCCTGAACCCGACCCAGACCTCTGCTCCTTCTTTTTCTTCTTCTCCTCCCGAGCCAGCGCGGCGGCCATGTCAGCCTGTCGTTTCGTGACCGCCTCCTTCTCAAGAGCCTTCGCCCTATCCCATCGCTTCTTGGCGTCCTCCAACTCGGCCGCCTCACGCTCAACCCTCGTAAGGGGGGCCTGCATGTCCCTGATTTTCCGTTGATGCCGCTCAGCGAGTTCTTCGTAGGTAGCTACACGCGGTGACAATGTCTTCTCCTCCTGTGTGGTACGATGCGGGGAAGCCTTCTGAGGGGGTAGAATGGTCAACGGAGGACCGACGGACTTGGACCTAACGTGCGACTTCGGGTTTGAGGACTTCAAATTCGGAGGATTGATGAGAGCGAGCGGAATGGCTTCACTATCCTGAGGACGCTGTGGTGTGGGCTGATGCGGATGACTCGAAGAACCTTCAATAGACATATTTGGCTTTACACCAAATGCGCTCTCTATCTTCTGCCTGTTTGCAACCGCATCTAAAAGCGCCGAAGACAGCGAAGCGCGTTGGGTCATCGGGGGTTGGGTGATCTGAATAGGGGGTGAGATCCCAGACGGAGGTTGCAAAAGCTTCCTATCCCGGACGTATGCATCCCAATCCTCCGGTATCGGGGCGCTCTTCGGACGAGTGACACTCGCGCTCGGAGTTCGCATCATTGCACCAAGTTCCAGCGAGTTTGTTCGCGAGTGGCTTCCATCCTGATGACCAATTAGATCAGTTCGAGAGGCGAGGGAAGGTCGATTGCTGCGAGTTGGAGTGGCATCCTCAAGGTAGACGATCGACTTGCGGATGTCCTCGATCTCTTGCCTGAGTTTCTCCTTGTTCCTGATCTCTTCCTCGATCCGGTTGATTTCCTTCGAGTCTGCGAGGTAGTCCCGAGGAACGCTACCCTCGATACCACCTCCGAGGTTCAAAGCAGGAATCGCACCGGGTGACTGACTCCTTCGCCCATCTTCAGTCATAAACTCGGAAACACCTGAATGGTTACGTGGCTGTTGTCCATTCACGAGAGTGGTATAGTCGTCTGGTTGAGGGGTGCCAGGTGCAGAGCCTTTCCCTTCCGCCAAAAGCGCGGCGCCGGAGAATTCACTGTCATTGCGGCCATGATGGAGGATGCTCTGCCGTTGAGCCTCCCACTCCTGTTTCTCCATGTCGAGACTGGCAAACCTCTCGGCAGCGCGACGTTCTTCCTCTTCGTCCTGTTTCTTCTGCATCTCTGAGATTTCCTTCAATTTGCGTTGAAGGAGTTTCAGGACGCGAAGTTGAATGGCGATACCCATGAGAGCGACCGCGACCGTGAGCCCAAGTTCGATCTGCATTACTTGCGTGACAGGGAACTGGATGCCATTGTCCGCGTACTTGGGGAAAAGCGACGTGAAGCCGAGGTTCCACACGTAGAACTGTGAACTCATAGTCAGAACCGATACTCACCGGTTACAACTGGCGCTTACTTACCTCTTTGAGACCAGCGGCTGTATAACAGTCCACTCCCAGCATGACCGCCGTAGCGCCAACGAACGCAGTGGATACGAGCATCACGTGATAATGAATCTTCGGAATTGTGCAGATACAGAATCCAACGACACCGACACCTAGAATTGAAGCAAGTGACATGAACGGTTTATGAAGGGAAGGGGTTCCGAGTTCCGCACTCACCAATGAACATGATCCAGCGGTAAGCGATTTCACGTATCAGACCGCCGTTTCGGAAACATTGGACGAACAGGGCGAGTGCAAAACCTCCCCATCCGCCGATGAGATACCTTGACAGCTTCCAAAAGAAAATAGTGATAGCCCCACCAGCGCCACCGGCTACAGTGCATGACAGGACGAATAGACCTCTGAGAGTCGTGCTCGGCGGGTGCACCTGGTCCAGCACACCGAACTTGAGGATGAGCACGAGGCACACGAGCGCGAGGGAGTAGAAACCAATCAAGAAAAAGGAAGCCCTGCGACGCGGGAGCAGAATGTGTTAGTACAAGGTCGATCACGGGATGGTTGTAAAGTTCGAACGCGTACCATCGATTTTTGTGCCCCAAGAAAGCACTGGGGATACCAGTGAGGATGAGGAGTGCCCCAAGCACACCGAATCCAGGGTCGAGCTTGGTGTCCAGTCGAATTGGGGCAGGTGAACTGGTTGCTGTAGGAGAGGCGGTCGAAGTGGGTGTGCCGGTGGAAGAGAGCGATAGCGGGTATGTGTAGGTCACTGGGAATACAGAAGATATTTGAAGGGTTCGTGAGCTAGAGACGACGTCGGATACTGAGGTTGTCATGCTGATTGAGAGGGAGACGCTGGCGGGAGGGGTCGGTGATGGTGAACCCGACGATGAACTCGCCGATGAAGGTGAACTTGACGAGGATTGGGCTTTGACTGTGACCAGAAAAGCCAACCCCAGGAGAACGGCAGCCCGGAAAACGGGGTGGAGGAGACCGACCATGGCGATGGGCGAGCGAGGAAGTCACCTTGGGCAAAGTGGCCAAGAGGTCGACAGAAGAAAGGAATGGTGATAATCGTTTAAATGAATCGGATGCGCTAGTCGTAGTTTATTGAAGACAGAAGGGCGAAAGTAAGTCACTGGATGATGCGCCTCTTCAATGGGTATCTCCTTGGGATTCGAGAGAAACAAAGCCGAGACGAGGGAGAGAGGAGAACCCGTTCCTTCCGACCCCGTGAACCGACTGTGGTGGACGTCGCGGGTCACCGTCAGGAGTTACCGTCACCAGCGTGATCGAGTTTTTCTCCCTCCCTCACAACCTCCAATTTCATTCCATAACAACATGCGGAAGAGATAAAGGTGGCGCAAATCCGTGACGATGTTACCGACTTCAGTAATCCATCATGCATCAACTACTACAGGCGAAACCGCATTTCTTTGCGGGGTCACCCATCCAACGTAAACCGCCCCCCATTCACCGGCATCATTGACGGTGATGGCAACAACACGGGCTCAACGGAACAGCAAATGTGGGCAGAAATCCAGAAGAGAACGCGAGGGGCTCCATGTGGTCCAATTTCCCGGAGCTTCCGTCGCCTTTCCGCCATAACATTTCCGGGGCGAGTGGGAGAAATTTGCGGCCGCGGAATGAAAGGGAAAAGGGGCCTGCACTCGCCTACACTCGTCCCATTCTTCGAAGTGAAGGCTTCGTCGTGTTCCGCGTGGTTGCCCCTATCGAAGCCCTTGATGGCCGATCGACGCTGCCCCTATGTAGTCCTCGAACGGCACACAGTTCGACTCGCTGCTTGGTGCTCGAATAGACGACCACGTCGGACGGACTCTGTCACTGTCAATGTGAGTGTCATTGTCAACACAGGCTACATTCCGTATTTCACGTCACGACTGAAGCTGAAGACCCACTGAATTCCCACGATTGCTCGTCTTTACTTCGGTGGTGCGAGGGACGGGCCAGCTGTTGTTCAGTATCGCCGCTAAATGGGAGCCCGTGATGGTACGCCTTGTTGCGAGGTACCATCCCAAGACGCCAAGCGTAGGTCTTTGGGTTTGCGAAGGGGGGCTCTTCAGGTTCCAGTATGCCATTTGAACCCGTGAATACATGGAGAAGGCGAGAACGACGAGAAGGAACGACACCTTCGGGCTATATATACACCCGGGTAACCGAGAGGCGTGTTCGCCTGCACTCAACGGGAAAAGTTGCGGAGGGTTCGTGGCAGGCCGGGTGTTAGATAAGATGAACAGGATGGAAACAGCAGTATCTATATAGCCGACATGTGTGAAGCGAGGCGACAAATGATTTGATTCCAGTAACAGATCTATGATAAACAACAGCGTACGCGACGTGTGGACGGAAGCCAGGAGCCATGTACATCAGGAACGTGCATAAGACGCGGAACAAATACGATACCAAACGCACGTAGTTTACACGGACGAGCCTAAATCTAAAGTGGTAGGCACCTGACCCAGGTCTCACAAAGTGGAGGCCTCGGACAGGTGCCTTTGAAACAATGAACACCGTCTGCCCTTCGCTTGTGTGAAGCAGCATGTAGTGGGGGTAGCACTTCAATACCCCCCTCAAGGGTGTAACGCGCGACAAGCCCCGCACGCGGTGCTCGAACCGATTCTATAAATCCGAGTGCCTCCAGGCGTCGAATCGTGCTTCAAGCTTCATTCAATGCTTGCAGGCCCCAAACGCAAAGGTCAATGAAGTCCAGGACCCGTCCTCCCCCGTGGGGAAACAGGGTTTGAGGATATTAACGACGGAACATGTTTTTCATTCGCTTGAGAAATGGGCGTGGGGGTGCCGCCTTCCTGTCTATTGCTATTGGTCCCCGTGTCATCAGTGAGCTCGCGTCCAGGCACATAGACAATTACATACTCTCGATGTAGGTGAGGATCTCAGCGGTGCCTGGGCGTTTTGCAGGGTTCTTGTGCCAACACCTTTTCGTCAATTCCCAGACCGCTGGGGTTAATCCCAGTACTTCAGCGGAGACCGGCTTGGGTGGCCTTCCACCCCTCAGCACGGTGAGAATGACAGCTGGGTCCGGACTTTTGGCGAAAGGAACATTTCCTGTGTACAGCTAATAACAAGGCATGGACGTGAGCACTTGGGTCGACGGGGTGGAAGAACGCCAACCTCAATGATGACCATCGACAGTGCGTATACGTCAGACTCGGTGGTGGGAACTGGTTTCCCGCTGCTGTTGGTAAGTGCACTGAGGAGTTCCGGAGCGCACCAGCGGAGCGTACCCCCGCTGTGGGGTGTTGAAGCGTTGACCGAGGTGGCGTTCTTCGTGATCGAAGAAAGACCGAAGTCCGCGAGGAGGGGATTACCCTTCTCATCAATGAGGATGTTGGGCTACGGGAAAGTCCGACGAGTCAGCATTCGTGGCGGTGGCGAAGGTAGTCAAACGCTTTGCTCACGCCTTTCAAGTCTGCGTGAACCATCCCACTGGAGTGAAGGTGGTGGAGGCCACGCGTGATGCCAAGCAACTGAACATCGGCGGTGAGGATAGACCAACACACCACCGCAAAGCTGGCGAACGAACTCACGAGATTCGCACGATCGACTTGCTCCTGAGTCCTC
>Ga0307517_10004833_pt1 | contig 20547 bp, 17 predicted proteins | sample 23_EM_MG_FD_194515 | JGI IMG/M metagenome (GOLD analysis project Ga0307517, IMG submission 194515) | Populus trichocarpa ectomycorrhiza microbial communities from riparian zone in the Pacific Northwest, United States - 23_EM | ecosystem: Host-associated > Plants > Roots > Unclassified | place...
GATGCGCAATTGCGCATCGGGGGACCCATACGCCGCGGCGGTTGTGATTGTCGCAGGTGTCAGCCACCTTGCTTTAGCCGATAGCACAACGCGGTATGGGTCCCGGCGTTCGCCGGGACGACGGGGATAGATCCTACTTCCCCTTCACAATCCGTCGGCAATGCGCCCATGCGGCGCCAATCAGATTTTCGCTAGCATCGATCGTCGGCGCTATCGAGCGAACGCACGCTGCGCACAAGGATCTCGGCGGCAATGCGGACACAACTGCTTGCGGCAAGGCCATCGCGGATAGGGTGGAGTAGGGCGGCGAGATTACAAACTCTATCGTCGCCCCGGCGAAGGCCGGGGCCCATACGCCGCGGCGGTTGTGATTGTAGGCGGTGTCGGTCACCTTGCTCTTGCCGATAGCACAACGCGGTATGGGTCCCGGCGTTCGCCGGGACGACGGGGCTTACTTCCCCTTCGCGATCCGGCGGCAATGCGCCCATGCGGCGCCGATCAGATTTTCGCTGGCCTCGGGCGTGCGGAACGCGGAGTGCGCCGACAGCGTGACGTTGGGCAGTTTGGTGAGCGGATGACCCGCCGGCAGCGGCTCGGTGTTGAAGACGTCGAGGCCGGCATGGCGGATCTGGCCTGATTTCAGGGCCTCGATCATCGCTTCCTCGTCGACGATGGCGCCGCGCGCGGTGTTGACGAGGATGACACCGGTCTTCATCGCCTCGATGCAGGCGGCCGAGACCAGTCCGCGGGTTTCGTCGTTGAGCAGCAGATGGATCGAGATCACGTCGCTTTCCGACAGCAGTTCGTCGAGCTCGACGAATTCGACCTTCGGGTGCTTCTTCGGCGACCGGTTCCAGGCGATCACGCGCATACCGCCGCCGAGCGCGATCCGCGCCACTTCGGCCGCGATGCCGCCGTAGCCGATCAAGCCCAGCGTTTTGCCGCTCAGTTGCATGGCGCCTTCGCGCAGCCAGTTGCCGGCGCGCATCTCGCGGTCCATTCGGGCGAGGCCGCGTGCGCCTTCCCACATCAGCGCGATGGCGCATTCGGCGACCGCCGTATCGCCATAGCCCTTGATCAGATGCACGTGGATGCCGGTCTCGGCGAGTTCGTCCGGGTTCATGTAGCTTCGCGCGCCGGTGCCGAGGAACACCACGTGTTTCAGCCCGGCGCACTTCTTCGCGATGTCCGTCGGCAACGCGGTGTGGTCGATGATCGCGATCTCAGCGCCATCGAGTATGGCCGGATATTGATCCGGAGTGATGTCGGGATCGCGATGGATGCGAACCTTGGGATCCCCGGGCTGTTCCAGCCGCTCGAAGATCGCGGCCAGCGATTCATTGGCATCGACAAAAACACCGCGCACGGCAGTCCCTCCGGTTTTAATTATTTTATGACGCGACGCCGGCAAGGGCCAGCACGGTATGCATCAGGACGTTGGCGCCCGCCGTGCAATCGGCTTGCGTGGCGTCCTCCAGCTCGTTGTGGCTGATGCCATCCTTGCACGGCACGAACACCATCGCCGTCGGCATCACGGTGTTGAGGTTGCAGGCATCGTGGCCGGCGCCGGACGTGATGCGGCGATGCGAATAGCCGAGGGCGGTGGCGGCATTCTCGACCGCGTCGACGAGTTTGGGATCGAAATGGGTCGGCGCCTTGCGCCAGACCAGATCGAGCTTGACGTCGACCTTGCGCCGCGTCGCGATCTCGGTAATTGCGGCGCGCAGATCCTGGTCCAGCGCATCCATGATGGCGGCATCGGCACTGCGGCAATCCATCGTGAAGGCGATCTCGCCGGGAATGACGTTGCGCGAGGGATTGGCGATCACGGCCTCGCCGATGGTGCCGACCGCCTTCGGGCCGTGTTTCTTTGCGGTTGCTTCCATCGCCAGTACGATTTCGGACAATGTGGCGAGCGCGTCGCGGCGCAGCGGCATCGGCGTCGAGCCGGCATGGCTTTCGAAGCCGGTGATCTTGCCGTCATACCACAGCACGCCCTGGCCGGAATCGACCACGCCGATGGTCTTGTTCTCGGCTTCGAGGATCGGCCCCTGTTCGATATGCAGCTCGACGAAGCTGGAGAACTTCTGGCGACCGACCGGGCTCTCGCCGCGATAGCCGATGCTGTCCAGCGCCTCTGCCACCGTGACGCCTTCGGCGTCCTTCCGCGACAAGATGTCGTCGGTGGTGAAATCCCCGACATAGGCCGCGGACGCCATCATCGCCGGCGCGAAGCGTGAGCCTTCCTCGTTGGTCCAGTTGCAGATGCAGATCGGCATCTCGGTTTCGATCCCGGCATCGTTCAGCGTACGCACCAGTTCGAGGCCGGCGAGCGTGCCGAGGATGCCGTCGAACTTGCCGCCGGTCGGCTGGGTGTCGAGGTGGGAGCCGACGCCGATCGGCGCCTTCGACATGTCGCGCCCCTTGCGCAGGCCGAACATCGAGCCGAGCACGTCGACGTGAACGTCGAGGCCGGCGGCTTCGCAAGCCGTGCGGAACCAGTCGCGCACCTGCTTGTCCTCAGGTCCCAATGTCAACCGCCGCACGCCACCCTTCGCCGTCGCGCCGAATTTGGCAGTTTCATGAATGGTATCCCACAGCCGCGCGGAATCGATTTGCAGATTGGATGCGTTTCTGGTCATTCGGCCGTTCCGGTCCTGGTTTTGCTCACCCGATCCGTTTCAATGACGCGCCTGCAGCGGCGCGTCAACAACGACGCCGCCTTGCGCGAGCGAGGCCGCGAGTTCGGCGACGCGCTCGATCGCGACGGTGTCGGGGGAGGTGAGCCAGCTCGCCGAAAACGTCAGCAGCGGTATCTGCAGGTTGGTCGACAGCAATTGCAGCCGTCCATCGGCCATTTGGTTTTCGACAATCGCGGTCGGAATCACGGCAATGCCGAGGCCTTCGATCGCCATATGAATCACCGTGCCCAGTGAAGCGCTGGCGTGCAGCCGCATCGGCGGCAGATCGGGCCGGTTGAACAGCGAGCGCACGATTTCATAAGGCTGCGTCTTGCGCGGAAAGGTGATGATCGGAAACTTCGCCAGATCGTGCACCGTCAGCCTGCCATGGCCAAGGCCGAGCGAGGGGCTGGCCAGAAATCCCACCGAATAGTCGCACAGCACCCGGTTGCTGATGGTTGGCGCCGTCACCGGTCCGAGCAGGAACGCGAGTTCGATCTCCTGCGCCAGCAGCCGGTTGCGCAAATTCGAGGTGATGTCGACCTCGATCTCGAGCGTGAGGTTGGGATAGGTCTGATTGACGCTCTTGATCAGTTGCGTGAGGAAGGTGTGAACGATGGTCTCGGCCACGCCGAGCCGCAGCACGCCGCGCATCGCCGAGTGGTCGCCGACCACCGCCAGCATTTCCGAGCGCAGCCCGATCAGCTTCTCCGCATACACCATCATCTGTCGGCCGCTTGGCGTCGGCAGCACCATGCGGCGGTCGCGTTGTAGCAGCCGCACCCCGACCTCGCGTTCGAGTTGGGCGATCCGCTGCGAGATCGCGGGCTGGGTGGTGTTGAGCTTATGGGCGGCGCCGCGGAAGCTGCCGAGCGTCACCACCCACATGAAGGTCTCAATTGCCTTGAAATCCGCCATGCATCCTCTGTCCGCAAGTCGATAAATTTATTTTATCGACTTTGATCAAAAATGACGATTAGACATTATCATAACCTTATGTCCGAGTAGATGTCGACCTGATTGGAGCTGTTGCAACGATGACCAGCTTGGCAAGAACGGAACGCGCCGATCTCGATACGGCGAATTTATCGCCTGGAGTCGCCGCCCGGCACGCCTGCCGGACCGGGATGGTCACCACCACGGCCGGGGTCGCCAATGGCTTCGTCCAGGGCAATCTCGTGATCCTGCCGGAGAAGCTCGCCGGCGCTTTTCACCGGTTCTGCCAGCTCAATCCCAAACCGTGCCCGATCATCGGTATGTCCGACGTCGGCAATCCCCGCATCCCCTCGCTCGGCCTCGACCTCGACATCCGCACCGACCTGCCGCGCTACCGCGTCTGGCGCGATGGCGAAGTGGTGGAGGAACCGACCGACATCAGGGAGCATTGGCGCGATGACCTGGTGGCGTTCGTGATTGGATGCTCCTATTCGTTCGAAGAGGCGCTGCTGGCCGACGGCCTGCCGATCCGCCACATCGAGCGCAATGTGCGCGTGCCGATGTACCGCACCAATATCGCCTGCGGCGAGGCGGGCCCGTTCGCGGGGCCGATGGTGGTGTCGATGCGGCCGTTCAAGCCGGCGGATGCGATCCGCGCGGTGCAGATCACGACGCGCTTTCCCTCCGTGCACGGCGCACCCGTTCATCTCGGCCATCCGCATTCGATCGGGATCGCCGACATCGACAAGCCCGATTACGGCGATGCGGTGCCGGTCGGGGCGGACGAGATACCGGTGTTCTGGGCGTGCGGCGTGACACCGCAATCGGTGATCGCGGCGGCCAAATTGCCGTTTGCGATCACGCATGCGCCCGGATTGATGCTGGTGACCGATCTGCAGAACAAATCGCTTGCCGTGCTTTGATGCAATTCATGCCGCTCATTGAGGCTTTACCGTAACCGTCAATCGTTTCATCGATGACTGCCGCTCAACAGGGGAATTTGCAATGACGATCACTCGCCGCAATGTATTGCTTGGAGCCACCGCTACTGCTGCCCTCGCACCGTTCGCGGCCCGCGCGCAAACGTCCGAAGTGGTGATCGGTGTCACTTATCCGATGTCCGGTGCCAACGCGCAGATCGGCGTCGACGCGCAGCACGCCTACGTGACCGCAACTGACATCATCAACAACAAACATGATTTCGATCTGCCCCTGGCAAAGGATGCAGGATTGCCCGGACTCGGCGGTGCCAAGATTCGCCTCGTGTTCGCCGACCATCAGGGCGATCCCCAGAAGGGCCGGGCCGAAGCCGAGCGCCTGATCACCCAGGAAAAAGTCTGCGCCATCATCGGAAGCTACCAGAGTTCGGTGGCGGTCACCATCAGCCAGACCTGCGAGCGCTATCAGATTCCGTTCGTTTCGGCCGATAACTCGTCGCCGAGCCTGCATACCCGCGGCCTGAAATTCTTCTTCCGCGCGGCGCCCCATGACGAGATGTTCTCGAAGGCGATGTTCGACTTCTTCGACGTCATGAAGAAGAAGGGCACCAAGATCGAGACGCTGGCCCTGTTCCACGAGGATACGATCTTCGGAACCGACTCGGCGAACGCGCAGATCAAGCTTGCGAATGAGCGTGGCTACAAGATCGTTGCCGACGTCAAATACCGCTCCAACTCGCCGTCATTGTCCGCGGAAGTGCAGCAGCTCAAGGCGGCGAATGCCGACGTGCTGATGCCCTCGAGCTACACCACTGACGGTATCATGCTGATCAAGACCATGGCCGAACTCGGCTACAAGCCGAAGGCCATCGTGGCGCAGGCCGGGGGCTTTTCCGAGAAGGCGCTGTACGACGCGGTCGGCGACAAGCTCGATGGCGCGGTCACCCGTGGCAGCTTCTCGCTGGATCTCGCGGCCAAGCGGCCGATGGTCGGCAAGGTCAACGCCATGTTCAAAGAGAAGTCGGGCAAAGATCTGAACGACAACACGTCGCGCGAGTTCATGGCCCTCATCGTTCTGGCGGACGGCATCAACCGCGCCAAGTCGACCGACGGTGAAAAGATCCGCGCGGCGCTGGCCGCGACCGAAATCCCGGGCGAGCAGACCATCATGCCGTGGAAGCGCGTGAAGTTCGACGAGATGGGCCAGAACAACGACGCCGACCCGGTGCTGCTGCAATATATCGGCGGCAAGTTCGTCACCATCTCCCCGTCGCAGGCCGCCGTTGCCGAGGCTGTCTGGCCGATGAAGTAACGAACGGGCTTTGGGGGCGGGGGCCATGACAGCAGAGACCATTATTCAGAGCCTGGCGAGCGGCCTCCTGATGGGGCTGCTCTACGGGCTCATTGCGGTCGGCCTCGCGCTGATCTTCGGCCTGATGGACGTCGTGAATTTCGCCCATGGCGAATTCCTGATGATCGCGATGTATGCGACGTTCTTCCTGTTCGCGTTCTTCGCGATCGATCCGCTGCTGGCGGCGCCGCTGGTGGCGGCGGCGTTGTTTGTGTTCGGCGCCGTAGTCTATCTGCTGATCGTACGCTTTGCGGTCAGGGCCAAGGCCAATGCCGGCATGGTGCAGATCTTCTCGACCTTTGGCCTGGCGATCGTGATGCGCGGCGTGGCGCAATTCTTCTTCACGCCGGACTACCGCAGCGTCGCCCATTCCTGGCTCGGCGGCAAAACCGTCTCGATCGGCGGCATCTTCCTGCCCCAACCGCAACTGATCGGTGCGGCGGTGGCGATGGCGGCGTTCGGCGGGCTCTATTTCTTCATCAATCGCACTGATTTTGGCCGCGCGCTGGAAGCGACCCGTGAAGACGCCGGCGCGGTGGCGCTGGTCGGTATCGACAAGAACAAAGTATTCGCGCTGGGCTGGGGCCTCGGCGCGGCGCTGGTGGGCCTGGCCGGCGCCATCATGTCGATCTTCTTCTACATCTATCCTGATGTCGGCGCGTCCTTTGCGCTGATCGCCTATGTCACGGTGGCGCTCGGCGGCTTCGGCAGCGTGTTCGGCGCCTTTGCCGGCGGCATCATCGTCGGTCTGGTCGAGGCCTCCACCGCGCTGATGCTGCCGCCGTCGCTGAAATCGGTCGGCATCTATGCGGTCTATCTTCTGGTCGTGTTCGTGCGGCCGCGTGGCCTGTTCGGATCGATGTGATGGATACGGATTTCGCAAAACGCCGCCGCCGCGACCTGATCGTCGCATTCTGCCTCGCCGCAATTGCCGCCGTGGTGCCGCTGTTCGTCAAGGACGTCTACGTCCAGAACATCATGGTGTTGACCTTGATGTACGGGGCGCTGTCGCAGAGCTGGAACATCCTGTCAGGCTATTGCGGACAGATCTCGCTCGGCCACGCGCTCTATTTCGGGCTCGGCGCCTACACCACCACGATCCTGTTCACGAAGTTCGGCGTGCTGCCGTGGTTCGGCATGATCGGCGGCGGCGCGATCTCGGCCGTCATCGCAATGGCGCTGGGCTATCCCTGCTTCCGGCTGCGCGGGCATTATTTCGCCATCGCCACCATCGTCATCGCCGAGATCGCGCTGCTGCTGATTCAGAACTGGGAGTGGGCGGGTGCCGCGCTCGGCATCACGATCCCGATGAGCGGCGACAGCTGGCTCAAATTCCAGTTCGCGCGCAGCAAGCTGCCATATTTCTACTTCGCGCTCGGGCTGGTCTGCGTCGCCTGGTTCGTCACCTGGTGGCTGGAAGATTCCAAATGGGGCTATTGGTGGCGTGCGGTGAAGGACAATCCGGACGCAGCCGAAAGCCTTGGCGTCGTCGTGTTCAACTCCAAGATGGGCGCGGCCGCGGTCTCGGCGTTCCTGACCGCGATCGGCGGCGCCTTCTACGCCCAGTTCGTCTCCTATATTGATCCTGAGAGCGTGATGGGATTCCAGTTCTCGCTGTTGATGGCGCTGCCCGCGGTGCTTGGCGGCATCGGGACGCTGTGGGGGCCGATGCTGGGGGCGGTCATCCTGATTCCGGTGACCGAATTGACACGCTCCTTTATTGGCGGTTCCGGCCGCGGCGTCGATCTCATTGTCTACGGCGGCCTGATCATCGCGATCTCGCTGGCGCGGCCGCAAGGCCTGGTCTCGTTGTTTACGCCCAAGCGCAAGGAGGCGACGCGATGACCGCGCCCTTGCTTGAAGCCCGTGGCGTCTGGCAGCGCTTTGGCGGCCTCGTCGCCAACAGCGACATCTCGATCTCGGTCGGGCGCGGCGAAATCGTCGGTCTGATAGGCCCGAACGGCGCTGGTAAATCGACGCTGTTCAACCTGATCGCGGGCGTGCTGCCGCCCACGCAAGGCACGATCTGGTTCGACGGCGAAGACGTCACCGCGCTGCCGGCAGCCGAGCGCTGCGTGCGCGGCGTCGCCCGCACATTCCAGGTGGTGAAAAGCTTCGAGACCATGACCGTGATCGACAACGTCATCGTCGGCGCGCTGGTTAGAAACACCGTGATGCGCGTGGCACGACGCAAGGCCCATGAGGTGCTGGAGTTCTGCGGCCTTGCCGGGCGCGCCAATGTGCTCGCCAGCGATCTGGTCCCGTCGGAAAAACGCCGCCTCGAGGTCGCGCGCGCGCTGGCGACCGAACCGAAACTGTTGCTGCTCGACGAATGCCTGACCGGTCTCACGCCGCTCGAGGCCCAGACCGGCGTCGAACTGGTGCGCAAGGTCCGCGACACCGGCGTCACCGTGCTGATGGTCGAGCACGTCATGGAAATCGTGATGCCGCTGGTCGACCGCGCCATCGTGCTCGATCTCGGCAAGGTGCTGGTCGAGGGCAAGCCCAAAGACGTGGTTCGCGATCCGAAAGTCATCACTGCCTATCTGGGGGATCGTCATGCTGTCGGTGCATGAAGTCACCACCGCCTATCAGGGGCTGGTCGCGATCTCGGCGATTACGATCGAGGTCGCCAAGGGCGAGATCGTCTGCGTCGCCGGCGCCAACGGGGCCGGCAAGTCGACGCTGTTGAAATCGATCGCCGGCGCTGAGCGTCCGCGCTCCGGCACGGTCACGTTCGACGGCGAGCGGATCGACGGTCTGGCGCAGCATGTCGTCACCTCGCGCGGCATCGCCTATGTGCCGGAAAACCGTCGGCTGTTTCCGCGGCTCTCGGTGCGCGACAATCTGCGGCTCGGCAGTTATCTCTATCGCGGCGAAGCGGATCGCGAAGCGCCGCTGGATCTGGTATTCCAGCTGTTCCCGCGATTGTCCGAGCGGCTCGATCAGCGCGCCGAAACGCTTTCGGGCGGCGAGCAGCAGATGCTGGCGATCGGCCGCGCGCTGATGACACGCCCGCGGCTGCTCATGCTGGACGAGCCGTCGCAGGGCATCATGCCAAAACTGGTCGATGAAATCTTCCAGGCCGTCAAACGCATCCGCGATGCGGGTATGACGGTGCTGATCGTCGAGCAGCGGATGGCGGAGTGCCTGGAGATCGCCGACCGCGCCTACATCCTGCAAACCGGCCGCGTGCTGATGCAGGGCGGTGCGGCAGAGATCCGGACCAATCCGGATGTGCGCAAGGCGTATCTGGGGCTTTAGCTTTCAGCGGAGGCTTGATCGGAATTCCCGCCGCCACTGGCTGTGAGTGCGCGACGGAGCGATTGAATTCGCTCATTGAGGGAAATCAGATCTCCCGCTGTCATTCCCGAACGCCGCAAGAGGGTTTCAGTGAGGCATCCACTCTCATCATGAAGGCGCTTGCCTTTCGTGGTGAGCGCGACATGGACCTCTCGCTCATCCCTGGGATTTCGCCGACGCGAAAGAAATCCGGCGTGTTCCAGCCGCTTTACCAGCGGCGTGATCGTGCTGGGCTCCAGGTCTAACCGTTCGGCGATTGCCGAGATGGTTTGCTCGCCGTGTTCCGCCAACGCGCTTATCACCAGGTACTGGGGATAGGTGATGCCCAGTGCGTCCAGCAACGGCTTGTACGCCCGGTTGATGGCCATCGACGTCGCGTAGAGCGAGAAGCAAAGCTGTCCGTCGAGCGGAATGCGAGATGACATGGCGCGAGTTTCCCTGCGAGCTCAGTATGTTGCGACGATAATCATTATCGCGATAAAAACTTCTGGACAAGCCTTTTCATAGCGGGTAGATAATATTTATCGCGATAATGATTATCGCGCAATCTATCGGAGAAACCAAGATGATCCAGAAACTTCTCGCCTCGGTGGCCTTGCTCGCTCTCGCAACCGGAACTTCACCTGCGGCCGCGCAACCCGATCAGCCCAAATCCGTCGTCCTCGTGCACGGGGGATTTGTCGACGGTTCCGGCTGGGAGGGCGTCTACAAGATCTTGAAGAAGGATGGCTATCAGGTCAGCATCGTTCAGAACCCGACGACCTCGCTTGCGGACGATGTGGCCGCCACGAAGCGGGCCATCGCCGAAGCAAACGGCAAGGTGATCTTGGTCGGACATTCCTACGGCGGTGTCGTCATTACCCAAGCCGGTAACGATCCCAAGGTCGACAAGCTCGTCTACATCACAGCCTTCGCGCCCGACAAAGGCGAGTCGGTTTCATCCCTGATCGCAAACCCCGCGCCCGGCGCGCCGGTGCCGCCGATCCTGCCTCCGCAGGATGGCTTCCTGCAGCTCGACAAGTCGAAATTCGCAGCCTCCTTCGCCGCTGACGTGAAGCCCGAACTCGCGTCATTCATGGCCGCCTCCCAGGTTCCGTGGGGCGTTGCTGCGCTCAACGGCGCCGTGACGGAGCCGGCCTGGAAGTCCAAGCCGAGCTGGTATCTTGTTGCAACCGCCGACAAAATGATTCCGCCGGATGCGCAGCGCGCGATGGCGAAGCGGGCGGGTGCATCGGTTGTTGAACAGAGCGGCAGCCACGCCATCTACGTCTCGAAGCCGAAGGCGGTCGCTGACCTGATCGAGAGAGCGGCTCACGCGAAGTAAGCATCCGTCGTCGCCCGGTTGCTCCGGCGCTCTCGAACGTTGTCAGAACCAGCGTTCGAGAGTTTCGCTGTCAACCACATCACGATCGCAACGCACGCAAGGCGTATGTGGGGCTGTAGGGCCATGGGTGATTGAGCACGGCTTCTCCACGTCATTGCGAGCCACCGGGTCGCGCGAATGCGCGCCCGATGACAGGCTCCGCGAAGCAATCCATCGCGCGGCGTGGCGAGAAATGGATTGCTTCGCTGCGCTCGCAATGACGGAGCGGCAATGGCTAATCGTGCTCGTGTCCATGCTCCGGCAGCACCAGCCCAAACGTCTTCGTCAAATCCGCCACCTGTTCCGGTGACAGATAGCGCGGGTTCAGTCCGCGCAGCAGCAGATAGAGCTTTGCGGTCTCTTCCAGCTCCTCGATTGCAAACACTGCGGCTTCCAACGTGTCACCTGAAACCACCGGGCCGTGATTGGCGAGCAGCACGGATGAGTATTTTCCCGCCAGGCCCTTGATCGCGTCGGCCACCGCGGGATCGCCGGGCCGATAATATGGCACCAGCGCGGTGTGGCCGCATTTCATCAGATAATAGGGGGTCATCGGCGGCAGCGCGGCGCGGGGGTCGATTTCCGGCAGCATCGACAGCGCCACCGAATGGGTCGAGTGCAGATGCACCACCGCGCGCGCCGCGTTGCGGGTTTGATACAATGCCGTATGCAGCGGCACTTCCTTGGTCGGGGCGTCGCCCGAGACCAGTTTGCCGTCGGCGGCTAGGCGCGACAGCCGAGCCGGATCGAGCGAGCCGAGCGAGGCGTTGGTGGGTGTCACCAGCCAGCCGCCATCGTCGAGCTTGACGCTGATATTGCCCGAGGAACCCGGCGTCAGCCCGCGCTCGAACAGCGAGCGGCCGAGGCGGCAGATTTCCTCGCGAATCCTTGTCTCGCTCATGTGCACGACCCTGTTTCCCCGGCCTTTTCTCATGCTTTGGCAGCGCGGCCAAGCCGTGATACCCAGAGGCAAAGCCGCAAGGAAAGCCGCAAGGATTGCGGCTCAAAAGCATAGGGAAACGCCGTAATGCCAGAATCCGCCAAACCGCGCGTCGCCATCATCGGGCTGGGCTCGATGGGCTTTGGCATGGCCACCTCGCTGCGCCGCGCCGGGTTTGACGTGACCGGCTGCGATGTCTCGGCGGAGACGGTCGCACGGTTCGTGGCTGACGGCGGCAACGGCGCCAAAACCCCGGCGGAAGCGGCCAAGGCCGCCGATATCGTCGTCAGCGTCGTCGTCAACGCGGCGCAAACCGAAACCATCCTGTTCGGCGCTGACGGAGCTGCCGAAACTCTGGGCAAGGGCGCGGTATTCATCTCTTCGGCGACCATGGATCCCGATGTCGCGCGGCGGCTGGCCAAACAGCTGGAGGCGACGGGGCGGCTTTATCTGGACGCGCCGATCTCCGGCGGCGCGCAGCGCGCGGCACAGGGCGAACTTACCATCCTGGCTTCCGGCAGCGCGGCGGCGTTCGCCAAGGCGCGTCCGGCACTGGATGCGATGGCCGCCAAACTCTATGAGCTCGGCGATGCCGCGGGGCAGGGTGCGGCGTTCAAGATGATCAACCAGTTGCTGGCCGGCGTGCACATCGCCGCGGCTTCGGAGGCGATCACCTTCGCCGCCAAGCAAGGGCTCGATATCCGCAAGGTCTATGAGGTAATCACGGCCTCCGCCGGCAATTCCTGGATGTTCGAGAACCGCATGCCGCATGTGCTCGATGGCGATTACGCGCCGCGCAGCGCGGTGGAGATTTTCGTCAAGGACCTCGGCATCATCCAGGACATGGCGCGCTCGGCGAAATTCCCGGTGCCGGTCGCAGCCGCCGCACTCCAGATGTTCCTGATGACGGCCGCTTCCGGCATGGGCCGCGACGACGATGCTTCGGTGGCGCGGATGTATGCCCGTGTCACTGGCACGCATTTGCCGGGTGAACCAACATAGCGTTTTCGAGCGAAGTGGAATCCGGTTCGCGTGAAGAAAACGCGTCAAGACAAAAGGCTCATCAAATAACAAGAGGACCATTGATGCCCCGCTTTGCCGCCAATCTCTCGATGATGTTCAACGAGGTGCCGTTCCTCGACCGCTTCGACGCCGCGGCGAAGGCGGGTTTCACATCCGTCGAATTCCTGTTTCCCTACGATCATCCCGCGGAGGCCATCGGCGAACGGCTGAAAAGGAATGGCCTGACGCAGGCGCTGTTCAACCTGCCGCCGGGCGACTGGAACGCCGGCGAAAAAGGTTTTGCGGCATTGCCGGAGCGCTTCGACGATCTCAAGAAGAGCCTGCAGACCGCGCTGCCGTACGCGCAGGCGACCGGCGTGAAGCGGTTGCATCTGATGGCCGGGATTGCCGACCGCGGCGACCGCAAGGCGGTAGAGGCATTTTACAAGTCGGTGGCGTGGGCGGCGGAATTCTTTGCGCCCCATGGTCTCGACGTGGTGATCGAGCCGATCAATGCGCGCAATGTGCCTGGATACTTTCTCAACGATTTCCTGTTCGCGCGCGACCTCATCACCGAATTGAAGATCCCGAACCTGAAGCTGCAGTTCGACATCTATCACTGCCAGATCATCCATGGCGACGTCACCATGCGGCTGCGCGAGATGATGCCGATCATCGGCCACATCCAGATCGCCAGCATCCCCTCGCGCAACGAACCCGACGGTGAGGAACTGAATTATCCGTTCCTGTTCGCCGAGCTCGACCGGCTCGGTTATGGCGGCTTCGTCGGCTGCGAATACAACCCGCGGGGCAAGACCACCGACGGCCTCGATTGGTTCAAACCCTACGCCGGAGCAAAATCGTGACGCTGGCCGGAAAATTATCCCTTGGCTGCATCGCCGACGACTACACCGGCGCCTCCGATCTCGCCAACACGCTGACGCGCCAGGGCCTGCGTACGGTGCAGACCATCGGCGTGCCGTCCGACGATCTGGCGCTGCCTGAGGTCGATGCGGTGGTGGTGTCGCTGAAGAGCCGCTCGATTGAGGCTGGCTTGGCCGTGACCCGCTCACGCGCGGCGGACAAATGGCTGCGTAGCCGCGGCGCCGGTCATGTGCTGTTCAAGATCTGCTCGACCTTCGATTCCACCGACGCCGGCAATATCGGTCCGGTCATGGATGCGCTGCGCGGCGATTCGGGCGATGCCATCGTGCTGGTGACGCCGGCCTTTCCGGAAACCGGCCGCACCGTCTATCAGGGTAATCTGTTCGTCGGCGCCGTGCCGCTGAACGAGAGCCCGCTGAAGGATCACCCGCTCAACCCGATGCATGATTCCAATCTGGTGCGGGTGCTGGCGCGCCAGAGCCAGACCAAAGTCGGGCTGGTCGATCTTGCAACTCTGGCGCGAGGTGAGGCCGCCGTGCGCGCGCGCCTCGCCGATCTCGCTCGCCAGGGCTTTGGCGCGGCCGTCATCGACGCGGTGTTCGACCGCGATCTGGAGACCATCGGCAACGTGGCGCTGGATCATCGCCTGTCCGTCGGCGCCTCCGGCATCGGGCTCGGTATTGCACGGGCGTTGGTCGCTTCCGGCAAGGTCAAATCGAATGCGACAAACACCACGGCCGACGCGCCCGTCGGCGGGCCGGCGGCATGCCTCGCCGGCAGCTGTTCGAAGGCGACGCTGCAGCAGATCGCCAACGCCGAAAAGACGATGCCGGTGCTGCATCTCGATTCCGACCGCATCGTCGCCGGTCCGCAAGAAGCGCAGCGCGCATTGGCGTGGGCGCGAGACCGAATCAGTGACGGCCCACTATTGATTGCGAGCAGCGCGACGCCGGATCAGGTCGCAGCTCTGCAGTCTCGGCATGGCCGCAATGCATCTGGACATGCCATCGAGCAAGCGATGGCCGATATCGCCGATGGTCTGGTGCAATCCGGCGTGCGCCGATTGGTCGTCGCCGGTGGTGAAACTTCAGGCGCGGTCGTCGATCGCCTAGGGATTCCCGGGTTCCTCGTCGGTGCAGAAATCGCTGCAGGCGTGCCAGTTCTGCGCGCTGTGGGTGCAAAAAATGGCGCGATGCTGCTTGCATTGAAATCGGGCAATTTCGGCGGACCGGAGTTTTTCTCCGACGCGCTCAAGCTGATGCGCTGATCGCTCTACGCCATTCATTTCTCAGAGACTTCTGTCGCGTACCGTATTTTTACGGTGCACCAAATTAACACAACTTGAAACCGAATAAGATTCTTCTGATGCCGCGCCAGTATCCCCGCGTCGCGCCAATTGCCACCCCGTCATCGTTGGCGCGCTCTCTCCGCGCCTAAAACCAAGAGATTTCAACTCATGTCCCTTATCAATCTACGAATTCGTGGCAGACTCTTTGCCGGCTTCGGTGCGCTGGTCCTGTTCGGCGTAGCCCTCGCCGGCTTCGCGGTATGGCAGCTCGGAGAAATCCGAACACAGGTCGATACCCTGACGCGCCAGTCCACCAATACGATCCGGATCGCTGAAATCGGGACCGAGCTTCAGGCCATCCGCCGCGGCATGCTGCGCTACCTGTTCGATCAAGATGAGAAGAGCTTCACGGAATCCGAGACGCGGTTGGCAAAAGTCACCGACCTTCTTGAACTTTCCGCCAGCACTGCGCTGACCGAAGAGCGACGTGTCGGCTATCGGGACGTCGCAAAGGATGTGGCGGATCTGAAGGTAAAACGTATCGCCCTCGGCGACGCCATCAAATCCATGCTCAGCTCCCGCGCGGCGTTGTTCGCGGATGGCGACCGGATGGCCGCCGACGTCCAGAAATTCGTAGAGGCCGCAGACAAGACGTTTTTCTCGCAGCAGGGGTATCTGCTCGAGGCCAAGATACTGCTCGTCCGCGTCGCGAATTGGCGGATGCTGGCCACGCGTGACCAAAAGGGTATCGCAACCTTCAAATCGAATTACGCGAAGGCCCAGCAACAGATCGCAGAGCTCGAGAAAGCCGGCCTGTCGGAAAATCTTGCGGCGATGCTGGGAGCAGTCAAGACGACCGCAGGCAAATACTCGGATTCGTTCGAAAAGGCCTCCGCCAGTCTCCTGCTCGGAGATGAACTCTACCACAAGTCGGTAGTCCCGGCGACGGTCGCCGCGACAGCAAAGCTTGACGCTCTGCAAGACGGGGTCAAGAAGCTGTTCGATAAATTGAAAGCCGATACCGAAGACCGCATCGCCAGCACCGTTACCATGCAGGAGGTTGTGGCTGGAACAGCAGCGCTGGTTGGCATCCTCATCGCGTTCTTGATTGCACGCGGCATCGTCGGCCCGCTTTCCGGTCTCGCCGCCAGCATGCTGAAACTCGCAGCCGGCAAATTTGACGTGGACGTTCCCGGACTGGACCGCAAGGACGAAGTTGGCGAGATGGCTCAGACTGTCGAGGTCTTCAAGAAGAATGGACTTGAAGTCGAACGGATGCGGGCCGAGCAGCAAGTGACCGAAAAACGCAACGCGGAACAGCGCAAGGCGGAAATGATCAGGATGGCCGACGCATTCGAAGGCGCGGTCGGGGAGATCGTCGAGACCGTGTCCTCGGCTTCGACCGAGCTTGAAGCGTCGGCTACCACGCTTACCTCATCCGCTGAACGGGCCCAGCAACTCACCACCACGGTCGCGGCCGCATCGGAAGAAGCTTCCGCCAACGTGCAGTCGGTCGCCTCCGCCACCGAGGAACTGTCGTCATCGGTCAACGAGATCAGCCGCCAGGTGCAGGAATCGGCAAGGATGGCGACCGACGCCGTCGGCCAGGCGCGCGTCACCAACGAGCGGGTTAGCGAATTGTCGAAAGCGGCGAGCCGCATCGGCGAAGTCGTCGAGCTGATCAACACCATCGCGGGCCAGACCAATCTCCTGGCGCTCAACGCCACCATCGAGGCGGCGCGGGCCGGTGAAGCCGGCCGTGGCTTCGCGGTCGTGGCGTCGGAAGTGAAGGCGCTGGCCGAGCAGACGGCGAAAGCCACCGGCGAGATCGGTCAGCAGATCACCGGCATCCAGGCTGCGACCCAGGAGTCGGTGAACGCGATCAAGGAAATCAGCGGCACCATCGAGCGTCTGTCGGAGATTTCCTCGACCATCGCCGCGGCGGTGGAAGAGCAGGGCGCGGCGACGCAGGAAATCTCCCGCAACGTGCAGCAGGCCGCGCAAGGCACCCAGCAGGTTTCTTCCAACATCACCGACGTGCAGCGCGGCGCAAGCGAGACCGGATCGGCCTCCTCGCAGGTGTTGTCGGCGGCGCAGTCGCTCTCTGGCGACAGCAACCGCCTCAAGCTCGAAGTCGGCAAGTTCCTGGATTCGGTCCGGGCAGCCTGACACCCGGCCGAAGACCAAAGGCCCGGCTCCCAAAAGGAGCCGGGCCTTTTTTGCGTCCCGGCGCTTTCGCCGGGCCATTCGGCCGACGGCTCTCTGCTTCGATTGATCCCGGAATTGACCAGTTTGGATTAAGGGACTGCGCATCTTCACGCGCTGCTTGCGGGCTTCCATTTGCCGTTGCATCGGGCTGCACGATGTTTTCTCCGACGTGCTCAAAACTGATGCACTGATCCGCCTACTCCGTTCACTTCTCAGAGACTTCCGTCGCGTACCATATTTGTGAGATTCCGAATCAGCACAGCCTCAGAGCGAACTGTGTCTTATGGCTGCGTAAATTTTGGAATTTGGAAACTGGGAATTCACGAAAATCAGAGGCTTGCCGAAATGACTAAGCTCAACAACTTCAAGATTGCCGTCAAGGTCAGCCTGATTGTCGTGCTGATGGCCATTGTTACGGTCGGGACGCTCGCCTTCGCAACGTACGAGATGAACCGGGCGGATACTGCCAATACCGACGTCGTCACGCGCGTGAACAAATCCACTACCATGGCTGCCCGTGCCAGTCGCCGGGTGGAAAATTACATGGCGTCCGCGTTTCAGTTGGCAGCGGAAACCACCGATGCAGGCAATGCCAAATACTTCGCGCAAATCGTCGATAGCCGGAAGGCTTACGAAACGCTCATGGCGACAGTCCTGAAGAATATGCCGGAGAAGACGTCGCTCATTCAGCCGGCTATTGCCAATTTTCAGAAGGCCTTTGCAGCGTGCGAGCCCGGTATTCAATTTGCCACCAAAACAAATACGCCCGAAGAGAACCTGAAAGCTGCGAGCCGGCTCAAGGCAGAATGCGTGCCGTTGATCGAAGCGGCGATCGACCAGCAGACTAAGCTGGTCGACGAACTCATCGCCAGCTCCGACAATGTCTCTGACGACCTGACAAAGCAGGCCAATTACACGATCCGTATGCTCTGGATCTCGGCAAGCATCGGCATGCTTGCGGCTCTAGCACTGGCCATGTGGATCGGAATCAAGGGCGTGGCGGCGCCGATCGGGCAATTGAAGAATGTCATGGCGGCGTTTGCCGGAAATGATCTGAAAGCCGAGGTCCCTGGTCTCGATCGCCGCGACGAACTGGGTGAAATGGCGCGTACCGTGGAAGTCTTCAAGAATAACGCGCTCGAAGTCGAGCGTATGAGGGCCGAGCAGCAGCAGGCCGAACTCACCAGGGCGCAGCAGCGCAAGACCGACATGATCAAGCTCGCGAACGACTTCGAGAGTGCGGTCGGCGAGATCGTCGAGACCGTGTCGTCTGCTTCAACGCAGCTCGAATCCTCGGCCAGTATGCTGTCGGTGACTGCCGAGCGTTCGCAGACGCTCACCACCACGGTCGCGGCCGCGTCGGAAGAAGCTTCCGCCAACGTGCAGTCGGTGGCCTCCGCGACCGAAGAACTGTCGTCGTCGGTCAACGAGATCAGCCGTCAGGTGCAGGAATCGGCAAGGATGGCGACCGACGCCGTCGGCCAGGCGCGCGTCACCAACGAGCGGGTTAGCGAATTGTCGAAAGCGGCGAGCCGCATCGGCGAAGTCGTCGAGCTGATCAACACCATCGCGGGCCAGACCAATCTCCTGGCGCTCAACGCCACCATCGAGGCGGCGCGGGCCGGTGAAGCCGGCCGTGGCTTCGCGGTCGTGGCGTCGGAAGTGAAGGCGCTGGCCGAGCAGACGGCGAAAGCCACCGGCGAGATCGGTCAGCAGATCACCGGCATCCAGGCTGCGACCCAGGAGTCGGTGAACGCGATCAAGGAAATCAGCGGCACCATCGAGCGTCTGTCGGAGATTTCCTCGACCATCGCCGCGGCGGTGGAAGAGCAGGGCGCGGCGACGCAGGAAATCTCCCGCAACGTGCAGCAGGCCGCGCAAGGCACCCAGCAGGTTTCTTCCAACATCACCGACGTGCAGCGCGGCGCAAGCGAGACCGGATCGGCCTCCTCGCAGGTGTTGTCGGCGGCGCAGTCGCTCTCTGGCGACAGCAACCGCCTCAAGCTCGAAGTCGGCAAGTTCCTGGATTCGGTCCGGGCAGCCTGACACCCGGCCGAAGACCAAAGGCCCGGCTCCCAAAAGGAGCCGGGCCTTTTTTGCGTCCCGGCGCTTTCGCCGGGCCATTCGGCCGACGGCTCTCTGCTTCGATTGATCCCGGAATTGACCAGTTTGGATTAAGGGACTGCGCATCTTCACGCGCTGCTTGCGGGCTTCCATTTGCCGTTGCATCGGGCTGCACGATGTTTTCTCCGACGTGCTCAAAACTGATGCACTGATCCGCCTACTCCGTTCACTTCTCAGAGACTTCCGTCGCGTACCATATTTGTGAGATTCCGAATCAGCACAGCCTCAGAGCGAACTGTGTCTTATGGCTGCGTAAATTTTGGAATTTGGAAACTGGGAATTCACGAAAATCAGAGGCTTGCCGAAATGACTAAGCTCAACAACTTCAAGATTGCCGTCAAGGTCAGCCTGATTGTCGTGCTGATGGCCATTGTTACGGTCGGGACGCTCGCCTTCGCAACGTACGAGATGAACCGGGCGGATACTGCCAATACCGACGTCGTCACGCGCGTGAACAAATCCACTACCATGGCTGCCCGTGCCAGTCGCCGGGTGGAAAATTACATGGCGTCCGCGTTTCAGTTGGCAGCGGAAACCACCGATGCAGGCAATGCCAAATACTTCGCGCAAATCGTCGATAGCCGGAAGGCTTACGAAACGCTCATGGCGACAGTCCTGAAGAATATGCCGGAGAAGACGTCGCTCATTCAGCCGGCTATTGCCAATTTTCAGAAGGCCTTTGCAGCGTGCGAGCCCGGTATTCAATTTGCCACCAAAACAAATACGCCCGAAGAGAACCTGAAAGCTGCGAGCCGGCTCAAGGCAGAATGCGTGCCGTTGATCGAAGCGGCGATCGACCAGCAGACTAAGCTGGTCGACGAACTCATCGCCAGCTCCGACAATGTCTCTGACGACCTGACAAAGCAGGCCAATTACACGATCCGTATGCTCTGGATCTCGGCAAGCATCGGCATGCTTGCGGCTCTAGCACTGGCCATGTGGATCGGAATCAAGGGCGTGGCGGCGCCGATCGGGCAATTGAAGAATGTCATGGCGGCGTTTGCCGGAAATGATCTGAAAGCCGAGGTCCCTGGTCTCGATCGCCGCGACGAACTGGGTGAAATGGCGCGTACCGTGGAAGTCTTCAAGAATAACGCGCTCGAAGTCGAGCGTATGAGGGCCGAGCAGCAGCAGGCCGAACTCACCAGGGCGCAGCAGCGCAAGACCGACATGATCAAGCTCGCGAACGACTTCGAGAGTGCGGTCGGCGAGATCGTCGAGACCGTGTCGTCTGCTTCAACGCAGCTCGAATCCTCGGCCAGTATGCTGTCGGTGACTGCCGAGCGTTCGCAGACGCTCACCACCACGGTCGCGGCCGCGTCGGAAGAAGCTTCCGCCAACGTGCAGTCGGTGGCCTCCGCGACCGAAGAACTGTCGTCGTCGGTCAACGAGATCAGCCGTCAGGTGCAGGAATCGGCAAGGATGGCGACCGACGCCGTCGGCCAGGCGCGCGTCACCAACGAGCGGGTTAGCGAATTGTCGAAAGCGGCGAGCCGCATCGGCGAAGTCGTCGAGCTGATCAACACCA
>Ga0307517_10004834_pt1 | contig 20539 bp, 26 predicted proteins | sample 23_EM_MG_FD_194515 | JGI IMG/M metagenome (GOLD analysis project Ga0307517, IMG submission 194515) | Populus trichocarpa ectomycorrhiza microbial communities from riparian zone in the Pacific Northwest, United States - 23_EM | ecosystem: Host-associated > Plants > Roots > Unclassified | place...
CGTCACGATCACGACTAGACGATAAACGTGTATAATAGACAAGTATATAGTAGAGATATAGACATAGAGGAATAGAAACATCTAGAAACAAACAAATTATGCACGATAGTAGTAGTAGTAGGAGGCTCACTGGCAGGAATGACTAGGGTGTTATTGGCGGCAAGTTGTTAAGAGCACGCCGGGAAGAAGAAGGAAAAGGGGGTGCCTTGGGGAGGCGTCCGGATGCAGCGGAGATGCGAGGTAGGAAAAGAGACGTCAGGAGGTGAGATAAGGGGGGGGAGAAGAGCAGGAGATGTGGGGTGGCCACGGGATGTGGGTAAGGTCCGACGTCACGTCAGGACGCAATCGGCGTTGGGAATGGCGTCCGGACGCTGGCGCCGCAGACGCAGGATTAATCTTTGCTGTTGTGGACCAGATTTGCCGTTGGGAAATCTGAGTAGATACTCCTGATCATCCTCTTTTGGTGTAGTGTGTTTCCCGGGCAACCTCGTCGTCAGCCCATGCTACTTGTGGCTAGCTTTCGCCCAGCGACATTGACGCCACGGTGGTTGGGCCTTTTGTTCTGACGGCCGACCCCCGTGTGTGGGGTCCTATGGATGTCTTGAATTTCATCTCCAAAGCCCAACTTGAGTCTTCACGATCTCAAACCCCTATTTTGTAGGGAAATCTCCTGCATTGGACGTCCCGTCTAACTCTCCTGACGACAGTATGATGTGCCCTACAAATGTTGCGATTGTCTGCGTCGCTGGCGCGACCACGATGCGAATAATTCCAATACCCATCCTGGGCAATTCGTTCACTGTCATACCGAGTGAGAGTTTGTGCATAGTTATATCTAGTGTTGCGTCAACCCCCTGCGTCAGATTATTCACATGGCAGTTGTATATTCCTTGAATAGAGTTGCGGTTGGTGGTGATGATTCGACGCAGGGAGATGAGAGTAGACCCTAATCCTCTTTTGGCATGGTGAGTGTCTCGCGAACAGCCCTCGTCGCTAACCGATACTGCTTGCAGCTAGATTTTGCCAGTCCGGCAACATTAGCGACACCTTCATTTCGCCTATTATTTCTCACAATAGACCTGTGAGTCCTTATTCCCGAACCCCGGGTAGGGTATTGAAAGTTTAAACCCCTTTGTGTAGGCACATCCCTCCCTTGCATACCGAGCAATAGTAAGCGAGCCTACCACACCCCTAAATCCTAGCGTATAGGTATAAGACCTAACCCGTCCTCTTCGACGAAAGGAAAATACTCACTCCTCGCTTCAACCAAACTCGACACATCCAATTATCAGATTGACTCCAATCTTTACCAACGTTCACTACCCGTCCAATATCTCACATGCATCCGAATTCCAGCAGTCAGCCAGCACCCCGGGTAGGCAATCTTAACGGGCGCAGGCGCGACATCATACCCGACTCCATGGGCTCGAGTGGGCCAACTGCACCAGTGGGCAATCTGAGCCGGCGAAGGCGCGATGTCATACCCGACTCCATCGGATCGAATCAGCCAACTTCACGAGGGGGCAATTTGAATGGGCGTAGACCAGACGTCGTACCAGCGGATAGGCTGTCCAGATCGGTAACACAACAGATCGAATCCGGCAGCTCCAATCGTGCTGAATCGTGGGGTTGTAATTCTTGCCCACCACCAATCGCGAGAGGGCTTCTAGCACGACCGGCCAAGCGCCTGCGGAGTAGCACAATTCAGACCACAGCATATACTGAACCTGAGATGGAGGCTGACGGACAAGGGCATATGGAACCCGTCGGCCTCAGCGACGATAGTAGCGATGAGTATCAGATGTCACATCCGGGCAACAAAACAGAACCGGACACAGAACCTGAAGGAGCGAACCTCGGTGGTGCGGATGAGAAAACAGCTAGACGTCGTTGTGGGCCACGATTAGTGGAGACACGCAGAAACAATCGCCCAAGCCCTGGGCGAATTTCGACCAACTCTGGTTCACAGGAGGCAGCAATTGTCCCACTGACGCCCGCGGCCTGTGTGACCATAACTCCGGGTAGGCCCTTGTCCCCGGCGACATTCCCATCATCAAGCATTGCACAGTATTCGTCCCCACTTGGCGTCCCTAGCACAACAACGTCAGTTATCAGGAGCTCGAGTCCACCAGGCGAACCGAGTCCAAGAGGAACTGTGTCTGGCCGGTATGTAATTAATTTGCGGCCAAACACGGTGACAGGCGTGGAGGGGGAAATACTACGCGTAGCAAAGGATCTGATGCTTCAGTACACCCTTTAGGTTAACCCACTCCCGAACCCGGTTGCCTTCACGTCTGAGGTGCATAGTGTTCGGAGTCGCGCACAAGATGAGATTGCGGATGCCAGAAATAGTGAACAGTCGTCGAAGAGTATACACATTGTAAGTCAGAGGTCACAACCATAAAGGGTGCTGCACTAACTACGAAAGATACGTCAAAAACACTCTGGCGTGTGGGCGCAGTTTGTCCATTATATAAAAAATCATATACGGGAATTATACAGACTACCAGGCGACCCCACTTCCATCGCTCGTAGAGTCGAATACATTCTGGAGGATGACAGGTTCATGTGCCCCTCAAATGGGTATGAGGTGTTTATCCGCCCGTCGCCCGTCGCCCAACCAGCACTTCCAATCACGACTGACTATGACCTGGATGCAGCCTATATCATTCTGGTTCCTCGCGCCTCAGATTGCCGACGCCATCTATGGTAAGTATTTCAATGGCGAGCGAAAGCTTGGGATGCTAGACCCGGAATTCATCAATCGTGTCAATGGTACGATGGTGTGTCTCACTTGTGCAATCCAGTGCCATCAACTACGCCCATATCGACTTGGGGTGCATCAGGATCCTCCGGACTTCAAGCCTGACGCAGTTGGAGGTAGGAGACCCTCAATGTCCCCCCCGTCCTTGGTGTTTGTTCTGATGACTAACCAATCTTGCAAGACCTTTTCTTACGGCAGAAGAACACCTGGCGGGCAGTACCACGGCCAACGCAGCAACTCATGCACAGGAATCTGCCTGAGACGATTACAGACAGGATCCAGCAAAATCATCGTATGATGCAGGAAGGTTGTGAAGCCTTTGCTGACAATCATGACGCAGTTCATGCCGAACTGGAGCGTCAGCTATCCAGGGGTCAGCTATCCTGGCGTCAGCTATCCAGCCGGAATCCAAGACGAGCTGCTGTGCCGGAACAGACACCGCTCAACAATCACGCCGGGGGTGGAGAGCACCACCTGCAGAGTCAAGATGGATCCCAGGGGAGCCAACTGTCATTTGACTACAACCAGGCGTCGTTCGCCCAGGCGCTTCAGATGCTAGATTCAGATCCGGTGAGCCTAGGTAACTCACAGGAGCAGACGCTGAGGCTAGCGCAAGAGGGGCCAGGGACCCCGGGTTTCGCCAGTCGGCTATCGTTGAGCCAGGACGACTCGCAGGAAAGTGACACAGGCGCGGGAGAGAATGGTTTTTTGTAGACTTCACGATGTGTGAACCGCTGAGTTTATGGAAGTTGATTTGCAGGAAATGTAAACTATTAGATTTCGGTTGGCCGATCTGTGGAGCCGTGAGGACAATTTGGGGTGTATTTCTGAGTGAGATCTGAGCGAGAGCTCAGAAACATAGAATCGCCGTGGCCAGGGTGTCCTGGACGCCCTGGTCACCGCAGTAGACTAGTAATCATAGAATATCAAGATGCGGATGAGGTTCAAAGTCACGATACAAGGGCCACCAGCGCCTCGAAGCTTTTGTGAATGGCACTCAGTAATACAAATGAATAGTGGAGCGATCGAGACGGCATCTTGAATATGTGTGCTATCATGACTCCGTCGAGAGTATGCATGTGAGCTATCACGACGTCGTCAAGACGGCGTCTGGCATATGTGTGCTATCACGAAGGCGTTGAGAGTCTGCATGTGAGCTATCACGACGTCGTCAACACGGCGTCTCGACTATATGTGCTATCACGAAGCTGTCGAGAGTATGCATTTGAGCTATCACGACGTCGTCAAGACGGCGCCTGGAATCTATGTGCTATCACGACGCCGTCGACTGGATGCAAGTGAGCCATCACGATGCCGCCGCGACGAACATGTGAGCTATTGGGAAGGCATTGGGAGCCTATAGCCAGACATCGCAATTGATGCAGAGAGAGTTCAACTATCGCTGTGTAGCATCCGGAAGACTAACCATCCGGATACTCTTCCGGATGCTAGAGTGGAGTTGGATTCCGCCATGACCAGGGAGGCACAGGAAGGAGATTGTCGGGATGCGGGAGAGCTGAGGGTCTGAGGGCATCTGGATGCATGCGCTTGGTGGTAGACGTCGTCGGGACGTCGAGGACGCAGGGGTAGATAGGGAATGGCGTCAGGACGTGACCTCAGGCTGACGTTGCGTCCAGAGTAATGGTTAACGCTCTCAGCCTCCTGAGCGTCTGATGCACGGGACGCTCAGGACGAATATAATAATTTTTGCTGATGGTGGCCGTGAGCCGGAATGACGACCAGTGCTTGTTTTTGGCCGCCTTAATCACCTTGAAATACCCTGCCTTGGAAATGCTGGCCACATCACGCAGGGCTGGGGTGCCATTCTTCCTAGCCGTCCTAAAAGCTTTATGCAACTCACGGCGGATGGTCTTTAGGTGGCGAGACCATGACGGTGTGGAGCGATGAGAGCGTCTGGGGACTGGTATGTGCGCTTTAAGCAAGACAGTGAGTCGGTCTAGCGACCATGCCAACCACACATCTAGGCGTGCTGGTGAGCGGCACGGGGGGCAGGGGGAACCTGAAAGTTCTCAATGATGGGTGAGAGGGTTTCCCAACACGTATCGGACTACCACGGGCAGCTTGGGACTGGGGTCATGGTGGGGGGGGCCAAATTTATTGTTATCGGCACATGGTCGGAGGCAGTCGAGGGGAGAGAGACCTCCCAACCTTTGACCATTGGCAGGAGGAGGGGGTTGGCGAAAGACAGGTCAAGGACCACGGGGCGGGCCTTTCCTACCACGGGGAACCTAGTATACTTACCGCGAGGGTTGAGGAGGGCGCAACCAGCCTCTGCTACTTTCTCAAAGTTGCGTATCGAGGAACCAATCTCCCGTGGTGAGAATGTTATCAGAGGGTCCAAAGGGGGGTTGTGTATGTTGACGTCCCCTACTACGAGCAGGGGGACGTCAACGGCTGGAAAGAGGGTTTCTGGGGAGACCAAGTGGACTCGGGGGTCGTGTGTGTTGCTGGAGCAGGCGATAATGAGCCTCAAGGAGTGAAAATTGGTCTGGAAAAGAGGTTCCAGGGAGGAGACATTGAGGGCAAGGCCGTCGTCCACCCCTTTGAACCTTTGGAGTACCGAATAGAAGGAAAGAAAAGACCTATGAACATTGGCCGCCACTCAAGAGGTTCTAACCGGCGGAAAAAAGGACTTAAAGGCGTTGCAGGAGGGAAGGTTAGCCTTGCTGACATGCGGCTCTTGTAGGAAGACTAAGGAAGGAGAGGTTGCCACATCTTTGAACAACTCGAATAAAGACAGAAAAACCTCTCTGCTCCCAAAGCATTTATGTTCGACGATAGAAAGAAGTTTGGGGATCGGGGCCGGCCCTTTGCCATCGGAAGTGGGGTCTGTATTCATTCCCAGGACCAACAGACGGTGAGAAGGTGCTGGGGAAGGGCTTTGGGCCTCCAGGAGGAGAGGACTGCCAAAGCCTTGAACAGAAGCAGGACGGGGAGGTCCTGCCGGAGGTGGTTGCCTAGCAGTCACGAGGTCCATCTCAGTGGGACCCGCCCTGGCTGGGGGAGTAGAGAGTGCTGGGCCGCCATCGATGGCCATGTCCTTGGCGTCTTGAACAGGCGGGACTGGAGAGGTACGTCTGGTGGGGCCAGTTGGGCCAGGTCGAGCCGGACATTCCTTGAATGTGGCAGTGTGGCCGTTACGGCAGTTGCAACAATGGGGGGGCAAGGTCTGACAACAGGATGCGACTGGCTTATTGTTCCCACTCTGGGGCCAGGTTGGATTCTGACATGTGTGAGCCGCGCGAGTATGGTGATGCGCACAAGTGGGGCACGAGGGGTGGGTGGCGGGGCATCGCTGATAGGCGTGTCCGTATCTCCAACAGTTTCAACACTGGGAGGTTCGATTGGGCAAGAACGCAAGTTCGACCTTGCGCTTCTGCCAGAGGAGGAAGACCCCCGAAGTGAGGGCCGACCCGTGTTCGGCGTCGACAGTGACAACCACCGAAGTGGCCTGCTTGGTGTCCCGAGAATCTCGGTCAGGGTTAAGGTACTTGGCTTAGAGAACCGGGCTCGCTTTGTCGTTGAGGATTGCTTGCCGGATATATTGGAAGAGTTCCTCTTCATCTTGGGGGAGGAACCGCAGTGGTAGGCAGTGGATTGCTAGTTGTACGGCTGTTGGGGCGAGTACTAAGGTACACCAGGGGTTTTGGCCCTCTGGGAACAATTGGTTGAGGGCCATTGTGAGGGAGTGGAAGTATAGGGCGTGAGATGTAGCAGGGGCGTTGTTAGTCACGATTTGAGAGATGGCACTAGGCAGGTTGACGGTGGCAGAGAAGCCCGGAGGGAGGAGGCAGTTAGATTTGCGCAGGACGTAGGCAGCTATGTCTGGGAAGGTTCCCGCAATGGGGGAAGCGTCTGGGTGAGGGGCAAGGGACTGGCAAAGAGCAAAGAATCGTCGTTGTGCACGTGGGAGGGAGGGTGGCCCCTTTTTAATAGGAGGAGCTACCGCACGCGCAACTTGTTGAGAAGAGAGTTGCTTGCCGACTTGCTTCTTGTCCTTGCCGCTCGAGCCCGAGCCCGAGGCCCCCTGGGCATAGGAGGGGGAGGGGTTGTTGTTCGGGGGTAGATGGCCCGCGGTGAAAGAGGCCACGTCATACGCACCTCTCCGGTATTTACCAGCCTCCTAGGAGTAGGGGTATAGCCTAGGGGACTTCTCGGGGTACCCGGCGGCCTTGCCAAGTTTGGTGTTGTAGAAAGGTATGAGGTATTGTGGGTCCTCAGACGCGGTGGGGGATGGTGTGGGAGGTGCTCAGGCCTGCTCCTGTCCCTTGCGGGAGGGGCCGGACCTGGGGGCGCTGAAGGGGGGGTGTACTGCATGAGTGGGGGCCAGTGCTTGGGGGGGGCAGGGACGGCTGCTGACACACGATGTGACAGGTCGCGAATGGAGACCTGGAGGTCAGCCAGCGCTTGGGGCGGGTTCTGAACTTGGTGTGTGGGGAGGTTGGCAATTTGCGAGAAAACATCATGGAGCCCCTCCCTCATGGCGTCATTTTCCTGGGAGATGGTTGCAAGCTTTGGGGATATCCCACAGAGCTCACAGGAGATAGTGACAAGCCTCTTGACGAGCTGGGCCAGGAGGGTGACAGTGGTGGATTCGGCGCGGATGGTGTTGGCCAGCGTTTCAGCGCTAAAGTCCGGAAGGCCTTGTGGGTTGCGGCAGAGGACAGTCGTGGCCTGGGCCAGTTGTTCCGCCATGAAGCCTAGGGGGTAGTCAGTCAAGGGAGTACCTAATCTCGCCGGAGCAGGGGAGTCGAGTGCGGACAGCCTGCCAAAGGCAGGGTTGCCAGGGGGAATTTGGTGGGGACCCGCCATGAAGGTGAGCAGACGAGGGAGAGTAGGCAAGGGGTTTAATGCAAACGCAAAGCGGGGTAATGTTTAGATTGTATGTGAAATGTAGGGGGGGGGAGAGAGTTTGCGATAAGCGTGTTCTATCTCTTGGTCACTTTTTTCTTTTTTTTTTTGTAATCTTTGTTATTTGTTTCTAGGTACAAAAAGCATTATGCAGCGCGAGCTATGAAGAGAAAATAACCTAGAAATGAAAACCCACTGCCCGCTGCACCTCTTCATAGGAAAAATCAAACACGCCGAGTCCATAGGAAAGGTCTCCCCCGCCTAGCACCTAAGATGATATGCCCCAGACATGTAAGGCAACAATACCCAGAAACGTGCAGGGAGAAAGACCAAAACCCTTCTGCAGGCTCCCCAAAACAAAAGAGACCCCCTGTTCGAAGACCCGAAACGGGGGCCTGAGGGGGGTGGGTGAACGATCGTCGCCAGGGGAAAATACAGAAACCATGGGCCCACTATAACCACTCGCGCAGTCTCGCAGGTCATTACATCGATCCAAGGCGTTGGACAATAGCCACGGAGGCAGTGCTATACCACGACTAGGCCTAACCGATAAAGGGTCAAATGATCGGAGAGGAGAGCGCGAGCGGAGCCACCAACCAGAGGGGATGCGCGCCAACAACCATGAGCAGTAGGGTGCCAGCCGACGTGTAGCAGTAGGGTGCCAGCCGAACATGAGCAGTAGGGTGACAGCCGGGGAGGAGCTTTGAGCAGTAAGGTACGAGCTAAAAGGGGAGTACGGTGCCCGTGGACAGAACCTGGAGGCGCGAGGAGGAAGGATCGCGAACGGGCTAGCCACAACCGACAAACGGGCTATAGGAAGGGCTTTTGGGCCGACAACGAAACTGAGCGGAACTGTGATGTTACTAACCGCGACTTTCCCCATCAGAGGTACAAGCCCATCAACCCGAGGCCTACTTTGACTGAGAGTCCGACACCATAACGCCAACCGTGAACGAAGCGAGAAGCTTTCCGACCGTGCAAAATCCTAAGCGATGTGCAAAGGAAGTGCGGGGTAAGGGGGAGAACCGAACTTCATGAGCGGGTGTCAACCATGAACCGGAACAAGAACCTCAAGAAGGGGAGGCAGGTATCCCCCAGGAGAGGAGGGAAGATGGCTTAAAATCAACTCCTAGACAGTAGCCATCGTGGGAGAAAAGAGGTGGGTGGGGGAAAGTGATGATGATTTCCCGTGGTATTGAGATTTCAATCGCCGGAGGTGGAGGAGAGATGGTTCGTGGTCCTATCTCTTTGTCATTTTTTTCTTTCTTTTTGTTTCTTTTTTTTTCTTATCATGGGTTCATTGTTTCTAAGGTACAAAAAGCCTCATGCAGCGCTAGCTATGGAGAGAACAAAACCTATGAATCAAAACAAATAACAAAAGAAAGGCACGGCACTGGTTAAATATCCACTATCGCGAAGGTTTCTCCTCCGCCGGCCCTCTGGCCACGTAAAAAGGAAAGATACAAACTAACTAAGGTTTGTTCCAAATAAGGCAAGCTTATATAATATCGCAGGAAAGAAATTCCAACCAGCCTACCCCTCAGCTAACGAAAAAACACGAAACGCCGGAGGGGGTACTGCGAGGGGTGAGAGGCGCAGTGGGGGGGAGGAGGGGGGAGGATTTGGTGGAAATATCGTGGGGGGGAATCCGGTGGAAGTGACGCCGATGAAGGTGGCGAGCCTTTTGAGCAGAGGAAGGGAGGACCAGAGAGGAGCGTCCTGACCAATGCACGAGACACCGTGGAGTAGGCGTGAGCGAGCGCCGTGTCTGGAGGGGCAAGCGAGGATAGTGTGTTAGAATGCCTCAGGTTCAAGACCGCAGCAGGGGCAGGAAGCAACGGCTTTGGGAGACCTCCAGGTTGGGTGGGCGGCCAGGTAACCTTTTCAGGCTCTCATCTGATGGATCCCCCTGGCTATGAATTGGCTGAAACCCATGAATGGTCATGGGTTCGAGGTGGGGAGGTGATGGTATTACCCTGGCGTCTGGAGGATACCGGGCCACTCTCAGAGGAGGGCCTCCGGGACCCTCTTCTTCAGGGCGGAGTATGTGTTATCCATCCAGGACCGAGGAGAGATGGTCAGGGCCAGAGAGACGAGGGGAGAAATGATCATGCACATCCTAGAGCCTGTGGGTACAGGGAATGGTCCTGTGGGCCACCGCCCATATCGGCAGGTGGTTTCTCATAAGGGGGACGGGCCGCGGGGTCTTCCAGTGCAGGGGGAGGTACACAGACCAGAGACCCTTGGTCAGGGCCCATGAGGAGGCATGTGCCCAGTGGGCAGAAAGGGAGGGGACGGATGTGTGGAGGCGCGCTGTCGCTGGGTTTATCACCGGGGGGGAGCAAACAACCCGAAGTGCTGCCAGTCTTTGTCGTTGGGAGATCAGGAGGGCGACCGGGAGGAGGCAAGATTCCACTGCGAGGATCCGGGTGGGGGTAGGTGAGAAGCAGTTCGTAGTCCATCTCTGGACTTTGTCCCAAAAGGTGTAGAGGTGCCCCATGGCGCCTGCGCTGGGTGTGAAAAGGTCTGCCCCATACTGGAGGATGGGGGCGACCAAAAACGTGGCGAGCCTGTTCCACATGTATGGGGCTAGGCCTGCCCTGGGGGGCTGAGGCGTCTGATGTGGGTGAAGGCTCCCTGGGTGAGGGCCAGTCGGTGCGAAAGGTCGGCTGAGGGGTCAAGAGCAGGAGTGAACCAGTACCCGAGTCACCTTAGCGAGTTGCGGGGCCGAAAGGGCTCTCCTTGGATCTAAATGGGGGAGAGGCACCTTCGTGAGTTCCTCTGGCTAGGGGTCCTCCAGTGTATGAGTTCCATTTTGGCAACAGAGAAGGAGACCCCTATGCGGAGGACCTTAGCTTCTGGCTTCTTGAAGAGTTCCTGGAGGAGGCAGATGTTGCCCCTGTAAGAAGGGGAGGCGGCGGTGAGCGCGAAGTCATCAATGTATGAGATCATTAGACCCTGCGGGACTCGGAAATGGAGGGGTGAGACGTGGAGGCGAAAAAGGAGAGGGGAGATTGGTGAGCCTTGAGGGGCTCCGACATTGACAGTGGCTGGTGTCCCTGGGGCCCCTTGAAAGACTAGGGTGCAGCTCCGTTCTCCAACAAAGGACGAGACCCAGGAGACCTGGTAGCGGGGAATCCTGCCCTCCCTTGGGATGCGGGCAAGAATCGACTTGTCGACCTTGTCGAACCCTGCTTTGATGTGCAAAAACAAGGAGCAGACCTTGACAGAGGTCCTTTGGAGGGTTTTCACGTCGTTGAAAAGGGTTAGGACCGCATCGTAAGTGGTCAGCCCTGGCAGGGAGGCTCATTGGTTGGGGTTCAGCATGCCCTTTGACCGGGCTGCCAGGAGGAGGCGGGACGCTATTAGCCTCGCAAGGATTTTCGAGACTGTGCGGAGGAGGACAATTATTCTGAGGGAGGTGGGTGACTCATAGGAGTGTTTCCCCGGCTTGTCGAGTACTATTTCATTCGACCCTTTCAGAGAGGCTAGGTGATATACCAGGCTGACAAGAGGGGAAAGAATCTGGAGGAGGTTGGAGGGGTTTTCCCTCTTGCCTTGATTCCCGAAGAAGTAGGGGATCCCGTCAGGACCCGGGGCTGTAGTGGGTGAGCACTGGGAGAGAGTTGTCGCTATCTGTTCCTTGGTTAGCCGTGGCGCCTTCTTATTGGGCGGTAGTCTTGGCAGGGGGGAGAACAGCTTCTTCGGAGAGAAGAAATTGTCTAACAGGACTTCGTTCATCTGTTGGGTGCTCTCAGCCCCTGGGAGGGAGGGGAAGCGTAGAGGGGCTCTACCATAGGTGAACCTTTTGGCCGTCCACAGGGTCTGGGGGGTGGCGCTTCGCGGGAAAGACGACCAGTGTTTGTTTTTGGCGGTCATAATCCCCTTGAAGTACCCCGCTTTGGGAATCTTCGCCACCTGCCGCAGGGCTGTGTTGCGATGTTTCCTGGCCCCCCTTGAGGCTTTGTGGAACTCACGGCGGACGGTTTTCAGGTAGGGTGTCCACCAGGGTTTGGACTAGTGAGAAGGTCTGAAGACAAGGGTGTGTTCCTTGAGAAGGGCAGCGAGTCAATCTAATAACCCAGCCAGCCACTTATCTAGGTCCGTTGGCGAAAGACACGGTGGGGCAGCGGATATCTGAAAATTCTTAATAATGGGTGAGAGTGTTTCCCAATCCGTGTCGGACCATCTAGGGTGCCTAGGGCTAAGGATCAGGGTGTGAGGAGTCCTTTCTCTTGGACATGTTTTTTTTCTCTTTTTTTTCTTTCTTTTTTGAATCCTGAGTTATTTGTTTCTAGGTACAAAAAGCCTTATGCAGCGCTAGCAATGAAGAGAAAAAAGCCTATAAATGCAAACCCACCGCCCGCTTCACCTCTTCATAGGAACATCAAACACCCCAAGTCCATAGGAAAAGTCTCCCCAACCTAGCACTGAAACTTCGATTCCGGGCCACAAGCGAAAAGGCAGTCGGTAGCCCCCAATTCCCTTCCCACAGTGCAAATGATTTGACGAACGGACAAGAAATAAAAAGAAACAAATCGATACTACAGGAGGGGCAAACACCGCTCACACAGCTGGAAGCAGAACGAAGTCGATAGAATCACAAAACTCAGGATGAAGAAAGAAAGAAAAATCCCAATGACGTTCTGAAAGGGCCTCTTCATTGAGGTTGTCGTTGTTTTTCCTGTTGTGTCCTCCCTTGTTGTTTCCATGAATCTACTTACAGCCACTAATAACCTTACCCCCCTGTGTATATCACATGCTCCGAAGCAAACCGCTCTCATCCACGATGCTAGCCCTTTAACTATTTTTGAATAAAAACCCTATATGAAACAAAGCGAATCGTCCTAAATACAATTACTCACGCCACAGCACCTAAGATAATATACCCCAGAGGCATAAGGAAATAATACATAAAAAGGTACAGGTAGAAAGACCCAAACCCTTCGGCAGGCTGCCCCAAACAAAAGAAACCGCGTGTTCAAAGGCCCGAAAGACGGGCCTGACGGGGGTGTGTGGACGATCGTTGACATGGGAAAACACGGAAACCGTGGGCCCGCAATAACCACTCGCGTGGCAGTGCAGGTCATTACATTGATCCAAGGCGCTGGACAATAGCCACGGAGGCAGTGCTATACCACGACTAGGCGTAACCGAGGAAAGCTTAACCGATCAGACGAGCAGCAGTAGACTGCCAGACGGAGAGTAGCAGTAGGGTGCCAGCCGCTGAGTAGCAGTCGGGTGCAGGCAGGTGGAGAGCAGTAGGGTGCGAGCCTGGGGGGCGGTTAGCAGTAAAGTGCCAGCTTATGGGGGTGTACGGTGCCAGCCGACCGAACGGGGAGATGGATGGAGGAAGGATCGCGTGTGGCTAGCCACAACCGATTAAGGGGCCATCGCACGGGCTTTTCAGACAACGGCGAAACCGAGCGGGACTGTGATGTTCCGAACCGAAGCTTGCCCCATCAGAGGTACCAGCCCGGCAAGCCGAGGCCTACTTCGACCGAGAGACCGACACCATAACTCCGACCGTGAGCGAAGCGAGACGCTTTCAGAGCATGCAAAATGCTAAGTGAAGTGCAAAGCAAGTTCGGAGTAAGGGGGAGAACTGAACATCATGAGCTGGATTCAACAACGAAAAGGAATGAGTACCCCGAGGAGGGGAGACCGAGGCCAGAGAGGAGGAAGGAAGTTCCCTTAACGTCAACTCCTAGGCAGTAGCCATTGTGGGAGAAGAGAGGTGGCTGGGGGGATGTGATGATAATTTCCTGTGGTGTTGAGATTTCAATCGCCGGAGGTGGAGGAGAGATGGTTCGTGGTCCTCTCTCTTGGTCATTTCTTTTTCTTTTTATTTTGTAATCATGTGTTATTTGTTTCTAGGTACAAAAAGCCTTGTGCAGCGCGAGCTATGAAGAGAAAAAAACCTATAAATGCAAAGCCACCGCCCGCTTCACCTCTTCATAGGAAAAATCAAACACCCCGAGTCCATAGGAAAAGTCCCTCCCGCCTAGCACCTAAGATAACATACCCCAGACACGTAAGGAAACCATACATCGAAACGTACAGGAAGAGGGACCCAAACCCTTCAGCAGGCTCCCCAAAACAAAAGAAACAGCCTGTGCGAAGACCAGTAACGCTGGCCTGAGGGGGTGGATAGGTGATCGGCGACATAGGAGAACTCCCGTAGAGGGCCCACCGAAACCATGTTGTACGGTCAGGCAGGTTATTACATCGATCCAAGGCGTTGGACAAGAGCCACAGAGGCAGTGCTCTACTACGACCAGGCGTTACCGAGGAGGGGCCAACCGATCAGAAGGGTTGATGGCGAGCGGAGCCACCAGGCAGAGGGGATGCCAGCCAACGACGATGAGCAGTTGGGTGCCAGCCGATGAGTAGCAGTAGGGTGCCAGCCGGGGAGGAGGATTCGCAGTAAGGTCCCAGCTTATGGGGCAGTACGGTGCCAGCGGAGGGAACCGGGAGGAGCAGAGAGGAAGGATTGCGAACAAGCTAGCCACAGCCGACAAATGGGCCATAGCAAGGGCTTTTGGGACGACAACGAAACCGAGCGAGACCGTGATGTTACTAAACGAGGCTTTCCCCATCAGAGATAGAAGCCCAGCAAGCTGAGGCCTACTTCGACCGAGAGTCCGGCACCGTAACACGGACCCTGAACGAACGGAGAAGCTTTCCGACTGCGCAAAATGCTAAGCGAGGTGCAAAGCAAGTGCGGGGTAAGGGGGAGAACCGAACTTCATGAGCGGGTGTCAACGAAGGACGAGAAGGAGAACCCCAAGGATGCGAGGCCGTGAGGCCACAGGAGAGGAGGGGAGATGGCTTAACTTCAACTCCTAGGCAGTAGCCATCGTGGGAGAAGAGAGGTGGGGGCGGGAAAGTCGCGATGATTTCTCGTGGTGTTGAGATTTCAATCGCCGGAGGTGTTGTTGTAATGGTTAGTGTCCTATCTCTGGGTCAATCTTTTCACTTTTTTTTTTGTAATGATGCGTTATTTGTTTCTAGGTACAAAAAGCCTTATGCAGCACTAGCTATGAAGAGGAAAAAACCTATAAATGCAAACCCACCGCCCGCTTCACATCTTCATAGGAAAAATCAAACACCCCGAGTCCATAGGAAAAGTCTCCCCCACCTAGCACCTAAGATAATATACCTCAGACACGTAAGGAAACAATACATAGAAACATACAGGTAGAAAGACCCAAACCCTTCAGCAGGCTCCCCAAAACAAAAGAACCCACGGCTGTCCTAAGGCCCTTTCGGGGCTTGACGGAGAGGATAGATGATCGCCGCCACGGGAAAACACGGATACCGTGGGCCCACTAGAACCACTCGCGCGGTCGTGCAGGTCATTACATCGATCCAAGGCGTTGGTCCATAGCCACGGAGGCAGTCCTATACCACGACTAGGCGTAACCGAGGAAGGGTAGAACGATCAGAGGGGGAGGCGGAAGAGCGGAGCCACCGAGCAGAGGGGATGCCAGCCAGGAAGGTGAGCAGTAGGGTGCCAGCTGGTGGGTAGCAGTAAGGTGCCAGCCAGAGGGGGGCGAGCAGTATGGTGCAAGCCAGGGGAGGGTTTTTAGCAGTAAGGTGCCAGCTTAAGGGGCAGTACGGTGCCAGCGGACGGAACCGGGAGGGGGATAGAGGAAGGATCACGAACGGGCTAGCCACAACCGACTAACGGGCCATAGCAAGGGCTTTTGGGATGACAGTGAAACAGAGCGGGACCGCGATGTTACTAACCGAAGCTTTCCTGATCAGAGGTACAAGCCCAGCAGAACCGTGGCCTTACTTCTACCGAGAGTCCAGACGCCATATGGCCGACCGGGAACGAAGCGAGAAGCTCTCCGACCGTGCAAAATGCTAAGCGAGGTGCAAAGCAAGTGCGGGGTAAGGGGGAGAACCGAAGATCATGAGCGAGTGTCAACGATAAATGGGAACAAGAACCCAAAGGAGGGGAGGCATGCGTGCCTCCGGAGAGGAGGGAAGATGGCTTAACGTCAACCCCTAGGCAGTAGCCATGATGGGGGAAGAGAGGTAGGTGTGGGAAAGTGAGGATGATTTCCCGTGGTGGTGAGATCTCAATCGCCGGAGGTGGAGGAGAGATAGTTCGTGTCCTATCTCTTGGTCAGAACCACGCGCCTTATATTAGCATCTTCCCACAACCCTAACCCAGGTGACTCATCACCTTGCGTTACATAATCATTATGACTCATGATGTGTTCTAGTGTGAAATCCATGAGCTAACTCGTATGAGTCACTGCCCAACATACCATTAACCAACCATAACCCATAAACCAAGTCATGTGCTTGTGTGAGTCACATGCATGAAACCCATGACTCATAATGTGAGTCATGTGCACAAGTTATTACATCATATGACGTCATAATCGTTGGTCATAAAACCATCAACCAATCATAATATAACGATGACTTGCAAGTGCGTAGTCATGTCTGAACTATGAGTCAAGCAACGTCATAGTGTGAAATCCAACATACTAATAAATATTAGTCATGTGAAATCTGCCATGCTTAGTCACCATTTGTGACATTAGCTCCTATCTCCCCCCAGGATCGGTCTCATCATGCTACTTGCCCAGATCGAACAACCTTTGCCCAGCTCTTTTGTGTTCCTTTCGGAGGGTCAGGTTTCTTTAGTTGAGCTCCTCGTTTGCTCGTCTCTTGGTTTCCATCTTATTCCGCAACCACGTTAGGCTGCAACCAGATCCCGCGACCGTTCTGTGAAGTCTTTTAATTATTTTCGCGCTTTTGGCTGGGCATGGCTTCCTCCTCTGCTAGCTTCCGTCGGAATTTATCCTACCTTTGCATGGATTGGTCCTTTTCGTGCAACAATTGCTTCACTTTCCTTTGTAAGGCTCTGACGTCCGGGTGAGTTTTTTCGCTCCCCTCCCTCTCCTGCCGTCTCCTCACGGCATTGAACTTTCTTCGGTGTTCTGGCTTGGGGTGTCTCCAGTGCCATCTCAACAGAGGTTTGCTTTCGCCTTTTTCCTGCGGATAGTATCCGCATTTAACTTCTCTTGGGTATAGACGTAGCCTTTGTCCTCGTAGCATTTGTCCTAAGTAGTGCTGTTCTGGTGTCTTTTCCTCTGTTGCTTCTTGTTTTGTTGCTATACTGGTATGGATGGTGCAGACTGAGACCGGTCTTGGGGAAACCATCCCATGGCCTCCATGTCTCGCCAGTGGGTTTGGCACCCATCGTCGTAACCTGCCGTCCATGACAGCTGGTCATGTTCTTGACGAACTCGTCCTTTCCTTTCTCTTTCTTCCCACTCAGATGGGGCGCGATATGGGGGCCTCGTTGGTAACCCCACACCAGTATCCGATCCGTCTTGCTTGTTTTTGGGTGTCAGGGGTCTTGGTGTTGTCATTCCTGGAGGCGGTGAAGGTGGTGTGAGTTGCTGTGTTACTGATATGGAGACCCAGGTCACCCGGTTTTCTTGTTGCTCAAGCTTGATTGAGACAGCGTTTCCCTGGGTACTACGGGTGGAACTGTTGCCTAGCGATGCATGTATTTTGGAAATCGTCATAGGGGTACCATACTTTGTCGTGTTCGGGAGGTTAACCCGTCCACTTGGCTCTGTATTGTAGTTTTCTGTAGTGCTCACGTTAGTCGATTATTTCCTCAAGTTCGTATTCTAGTTCTCCTTCGATGATAATTGGAGGTGATTGTTGTGTTCTCTGTGAGGGGAACTTGTCGTCGTGGTAAAGTTCCAGCAGACGGATATGGAATGTATTGTATATTCTCATCGAGGGTGGAAGATCGAGCTTATAAACGCTTCCTGCTATCTGTGCCAAGATCTTGAATGGTCCAATTTTCTTGTAGTCCAGCTTCTTGCATAGCCGTGTGGTGTGTATGTTTCTTGGCAATAGCCAGACAATATCTCCTGATTGTAAAATCAGACCGCGTATTCTTCCAGCATCGTAATATTCTTGGTGTCTTAATTGCGCTTGCATCATTTCCGCCTGCAGTATATCGTGTAATTGACACCTGTTTTCTGGTGGTGTGATTTGTCCTTGCATTAGGTGTGCGATGGTCTAATGTTCAGGATTCACTCCGTGGTTCACAAAGAATGGCATGCTTTTAATGCTTTCTTGATATGCCTTGTTGTATGCAAATTCCGCCATTGGCCGCACTTCCTGCAAGTTATCCTGCTGATAGTTGACGCATGCTCTGATGTATTGTTCCAAGGTGGAATCAGTCCATTCCATTTGTCCATCCGTCTGCGGATCAAACGCTGTACTCAATCTTCGTTCGATTCCCAGTTGTTTTGTTGTTTCCTTCCATATATCGGAAGTGAATATAGATCCTCCATCCGGTATGATATGCTTGAAAAGTCCCAGTAATCGAACCATTTCCCTTATAAAGACTTTTGAAAAGTCCCCTGCGTTCATTTCCTTGGTGCATGGCAGGAAATGAGCCATTTTTGTGAGTCGATCAATAACGATAAGGATTGCCTCATTTGCTTCTGAGTTTGGTAAGTCCGTGATGAAGTCCATTGATATTGATTTGCCCGGCCGATCCCGTGCTTCATTTGGCTTTATCAGCCATAAGGTGCATGTCGTACCACCTTAGTTCGTTGACATGTGTCGCAGTTCTTACCATATTGTTTTATCATATCTCTCACTCGAGGACAGTAATATTTGCGTTGTTGTAACTCCATTGTTTTTGCCGTTCCTTGGTGCCCTGCCTGAGAAATATCAGGATGTCTTGGTATAAGGTTGGTCCTTATTCTTTCTTCATTAGGAACCCAAATCTTTCCTTGGTGCCAGAGGTATCCATCTTTCCTCTGGCAGAGTCCTAGAGCCACACCCTTCATTTCTCTTTCTCCTTTATCCAAAGCTTCTCTTAATGCTTGGATTTCGTAGTCCCTTGCGGACCCATTGTAACGACCCTACAGATAGGTAGCTACTGTGGACTAGACTCAAGCCCATATGGTATACTATGTGGTAACCATATTGAGGATAGGCCAGTATACTTAGTATACTACCGGTAGACATCAGTTGATACAAATGCCTATAAAAGTGACTTGGTAACATAGGGTTAGACAGGGTAACCTAGGGAAGCCAAAGTTACCGTACTAGGGAGGGTAACCTTCAGAGAGTATGTTCGCATAAAGCCAAGAACGCATAGTAAACGTTGCACAGATCCCAGGGGCAACATTATATGTTGTCGCGCGGACTCTCCAACGAAATAAAGGGATAACAGGGTGAAGATACCCTACCTTAGAAACATAATTACCCTACCATGGGACCCCAGTTGCCCTACTGAGGTACCCTAGTAACCGTACCTTCACCGACCCCCTCATCTGCGCACTCAGGGGAAAGTAATCCTACTATAGTGGGGCGCTTAGATGTTCATAGGGCTGCTTGGTATGGTACGAAACGGACTACTGATGGAGCAGGAGTCGTCCGAACCTCCTGTAACCTTGACATGATATTCCTAACACCCCCCTGCAGCCCCAGCATTGGTACGGCACGACCGCACTGTACGGCTGTGTGGTTGTCTGCTTTCTAGTAAAGTAAGATCAATAGGAACGCTCCCACAACATCAGCAAAAATTATTATATGCGTCCTGAGCGTCCCGTGCATCAGAGGCTCAGGACGGTCAGAACGTTAACCGTTACTCTGGACGCGACGTCGGCCAGACGTCACGTCCGGACGCCATTCCCTATCTACCCCTGCGTCCTCGACGCCCCGACGACATCTACCACCAAGCCCATGCGTCCAGATGCCCTCAGACCCTAAGCTCTCCCGCATTCCGACAATCTCCTTCCTCTGCCTCCCTCGTCATGGCGGAATCCAACTCCACTCTAGCATCCGGAAGACTATCCAGATGCTTAGTTTTCCGGATGCTACATAGCGATATTTGAAACCCCTCTGCATCAATTGCCATGTCTGGCTATAGGCTCCCAATGCCTTCCAAATAGCTCACATGTTCGTCGCGACGGCATCGTGATGGCTCACTTGCATACACTCGACGGCCTCGTGATAGCACACATATTCCAGACGGCGTCTTGACGACGTCGTGATTGTTCACATGCATACTCTCGACGCCGTCATGATAGCATACATACTCCGGACGCCGTCTCGATCGCTCCACTATTCATTTGTATTACTGAGTGCCATTCACAACAGCTTGGAGGCGCTCGTGCCCCTTGTATCGTGACTTTGAACCTCCTCCGCATCTTGATATTCTATTATTACTAGTTTACTGCCGTGACCGGGGCCTCCAGGACACCCTGGCCACGGCGATTCTACGTTTCTGAGCTCTCGCTATGATCTCGCTTAGAAATCCACCCCAAATTGTCCTCACGGCTCCACAGATCGGCCAACCGAAATCTAATAGTCTACATTTCCTGCAAATCAAATTCCATCAACTCAAAGGTTTACACATCGCCAAGTCTACAAAAAACCATTCTCTCCCACGCCTGCGTCACTTTCCTGCTAGTCGTCCAGGCTCAACGATAGCCGACTGGCGAAGCCCGGGGTCGCTAGCTCCTCTTGCGCTAGTCCCAGCGTCAGCGCCTGTGAGTTGCCTAGGCTCACCGGATCGGAATCTAGTATCTCAAGCGCCTGGGCGAACGACGCCTGGTTGTAGTCAAAGGACAGTTCGCTCCCCTGGGATGCCTCTTGACTCTGCCGGTAGTGCGCTAAACCCCCGGTGTGATTGTTGAGCGGTGTCTGTTCCCGCACAGCAGCTCGTCTTGGATTCCCGCTGGATAGCTGATGCCTGGATAGCTGACGCTTCAGTTCGGCATGAACTGCGTCATGATTGTCAGCAAAGCCTTCACAACTTTCCTGCATCATACGATGATTTTGCTGGATCCTGTCTGTAATCGTCTCACGCAGATTCCTGAGCATGAGTTGCTGCGT
>Ga0307517_10004835_pt1 | contig 20538 bp, 9 predicted proteins | sample 23_EM_MG_FD_194515 | JGI IMG/M metagenome (GOLD analysis project Ga0307517, IMG submission 194515) | Populus trichocarpa ectomycorrhiza microbial communities from riparian zone in the Pacific Northwest, United States - 23_EM | ecosystem: Host-associated > Plants > Roots > Unclassified | place...
ATATATATATATATATATATATTCTATTATATTTTTTATATTAAGTGAAAATATACTTGAGTTATTAGTTTTTTAAATACTATTAAAGTTTTAGTTTGTTTTCAAATACTTGTTTTTTTTGTTTTAGTTTTAGTAAGCATTCTTTTGCACAACCATTCATATTTGTTTTTTTTTTAAAAAAAACAATTATACTCAATGACTATTCTACGAGTTCCTATCTTTATTATTATGTAATTAAATAAAAGATAATTTAAAAAAAAACAAGGTAACTAAACCAATATAGGTCAATGTCCTAGAAAGCGAATTTGATCGGTAAACTTGAGTTGACCCATGTCAGTTCATATGCATTATCTTAATATTTTAAAAATAAAAACAGGTGTATTTTTATTAATTTATAAAAATTTTCTTACTACTCAAAAACGTGTTATCAATATCTACACATTTGTTTTTTCAATTTACATTCAGGAATTGTTTTTACAAAACTTCTCTTGTACATTAAAAGTAGCTTACGACATGGGACCTATCTAGTATGGTCTATAACACAAGTAATTTGTATATTTATCACATTATTATATTGTGAAAAAGAATGGAGAGAGAAAATCAGTTATGGTCAGTGATAGAGTTTGACTATAATATTGATCAATAATACTATTAAATAAAATATTTCACCATAAACAAAATCTTAAACATCTAGCTTAGATAATCTTATAATCAAAATGGAGAAATATGTAAATTTTAAATTTTAAAATTGAATTTTTATGTTGAGTAGCTATTCAAAAGTGATTTTTAAGTTTAGATTTGAATCTACATGATATTAGGGAGTATGTAGATGTATTTGTTTTTTTTAAACAAAACAAAACAAATTGAGAATATAGATTTTAAAGGTGGATAACAATATATTGTTGGGATTTGGTATGGTTACCAAATTATGTTGACAAATTAAAAAAAATATAGATGACAACATCTATAGAAAATGGATATTTTACTTGTTAGCATGGTTTTGTTTAAAAAAAAAAAGGGTAAAATAACACATTTTGAAAAAGAATTAGAAAAATAGCACAGCTTGCATAGGTCATAATTAAGAAATGCGATATTAAAGTTTGTCACAATTCAGAAACACGACATTTCAAAGAAATTATAAAATGAGCTGCGCTAATTATGTGAGGAGATAAGAGAGAAAAGAGAGAAAGAAAATAAAATAAAAAGATCTTGGAGGTATATCGAAGCTCCGTTCACAACACCACTAATATCATAAAAAATATCTCAATAAGAGGAATTCAACGGCACCAAGAAGGTCACCAACAATGATGTAAATTCAGAGGGTAAGAATTCTTGAACCCACACGCAAGAAAAAAATAACTCAAGAAAGATAAAATCAGATTACAAGAAAAAACACAACATAATGATTACCCAAGTCAAGACACTGAAGTTATTGAATGAAAAAGACCTCAACCCTATGATTATAATGAATCATGAACTAGAAATATAAAGAAAGAATGTCACAAAGACAATTGATCTTTAATAATTCTAAAAAAAATTAATGAAGAAACAAAAGTATGAACGACCTCATCACACACAAAATATTATTATGAAAATTCAAGTCTAAAAAAAAACCTAAATACAAGCTAAATAACCCTATTTATAATAAGTAAAAATGTTTTAAACAAGGTTGGAGAAATAATAAGAGTATTAATCTAAATAGGAAAAAGAATCTTAAACCAACTTGGAAAACAATGTAAATCCTAAACAATAGCTTCTACACCTTATTGCAAAGCTTTCTAGATTTGTAACTTGTTAACCCAAACATCCAGAATTAACACAATCAACTCTTCTTGAATCTTCTTAGTTTTAGACCTTATAATAGACTCAATTAGTACCTCTAATGGATATTTTGGTGATACTTGTTGATTCACATCAAACAATGACTGGAGTTGGCACACTTGCCGCCAAAGGCAAGTGAACCACCCACCATCTTTGGGCGGCAAGTGGAGCTCACTCTAATCGTCATTGGTGACCTTTATTGGTGTCGTTATATTTGTATTATTGAGATCTTTTTTATGGTACCGGGTGTCTTAATCAGAGCTTCAGTGTGCCTTCAAGTCTCTTTCTATATTTTGTCTTTTCTTTTTCATCTCTTCCTTCTCCTTATCATGATTTGTGTGGCCCAATACATAATTTCTTTAAAATATTATATTTCTGAATAACAATAAGTTGAAATGTCACATTTTCAAGTTGCGACATGTATAAATTATGTTATTTCACCAATTATTTTTTAAGCTGTGTTATTTGACCTTTAAAAAAACATGTTAATTTAAAAAAAAATCATAAAAAATACCAAAAAACAATATGGCACATTCTCCTCACTCTTCATCGCTGCCTCATTGGTGACATACTTTCTTGTGGCTATTTTGGCATATGCTCAAATGGATCAGAGAGCTTGTGATCTTATAAACCCATTACTAAAGGTCGTGTATCTCACGAACAGTCGGTAAGGGAATTTTGAGCCTAGAAAGTTTGGCTTCCTCCTTACTCCAATAAGTTGGTGCCGCTATTCATAACCATGGAGGATGTTGGTATGAGCTGAATTGGGTCGCCTTTGTGGTCCTTAGTGTTGGATTGAAAGAAAATGAATATGGTAACCGCTAATGAGAAAAAAATATGAGCATAAGAGATAATAAAGTCTAATCTTTTTTTTTTTGGCAAGGCACAATTACCATGGTTGGGGAAAATGGTGGAGGTTGGTAGCTATCAGTTTTGGTGGTTGTGGTTGTAACAACATCGGATTTTAACAGGTTAGTTTGTGTGTGTGCGCGCGCGTGTGAGAGAGAGAGAGATAGAGTTTTCTTTTCAGATATATGCTAGTGCCTTATTTGTTTCCAGGAAAACAAATTCCTGAAAACCATTTTCCTCATTTTCCCATGTTTGGTAACCATACAAAAAGTTAGTCAAAGGAAAGTTAATTCCGGTAAAAAGAAAAAGTAACTTTCATCGCAGGAAAGTGTTTTCCTTTTGATAAGAAAAGGAAAACACTTTCCTTTCTTTACATAAAACACAACATCTTCTCAAATCCCTGTCTCTCTCTGTCTCTCTAATCTCTTTCCGGAAACAATTGAAGCAGGAACAATTGAAGCATATCTCTGGAACAATTGAAGCATATTCCTCTTATTTCAGGTATTTTTTTCCTCAAATTTCTCTCTATTATTTCCTTTATGTTTTCATCTTCTTTATTTAGATCTGTAGTTATAATTATGGCATAAATCATTTGATCTTGTTTAATGTGTTGTGTTTGTTCCAAACAAAACTCTAGTGTTTTTTTCCATGCTGTTCACAGAAACCAAACAAATCATGATAAATCTGCTACCTGTCACATTTTTTCCATGATATAGTTTTCTAATTCATCTTACCTCGTCACATTTTTCTTCTTCATTTGACCTCATATAATAATGAAAAACACGATAAATGCAAGAATAAATTCATCAAGCAAGCCATAACAAGCAACAACAAATAAGAGCAGCCAAGAGAACCCACATCACTAGCCGAATGAAGAAAAACACCAGTTCGAACTCTCACTTAGAATCCTACCTTATCTTTTATCTCTCTCAAAAACTCACAGATAATAAAATCCCCAAACTTCCCCATAAAAAAACAGTCCCTACCCTGTTTCCCCGTCCCCGGATTCAGCCACCCTATCCACTCCCCTCTCAAAAAAAGACTCATGTTTCCATAACATAACCAATGGAGAGGAACTCGGTACGGTTTGAGAATTTCTACTTTGTACAAAATTTTATTTTTTCATTTCCCTCTCAGAATGAAAAGCCCGAGTGGAAGCACAAAGAGAGAGAGGAAAAGTAAAGGGTGGGAATCAGTGGCCGAGGGATTATGCTCGGGTGGAAGCACAAAGAGAGAGAGGAAAAGTAAAATGGGGGAATCAGTGACCGAGAGATTATGTGTTGAGGAACAACCCTTGCTCTCTTTTTTCTTCAAGTCCCAGCGTTATCAGTACAAGTAGCTGGGGGAGCGAGGGAGGAGAACTGGGAAGGAGGAGCAGGTCTTTGAGGTCTAGTCCTCTTGCCCTTTGAATCTTTGATCTTTGTCCTATTTTTTTGTGCACAGAGAGAGGAAGTTAAAGGGAATTAGAGAACCGAGAGTGTTTGGGTATTTATCAAGAACTAACATCAGTAGTAGCCGAATGAAGGAAAAAAAAACCTTTAAACATAGAAGTCTAAAAACATGGATAACACCTTCACCATAGAAAAAGCGTGATTATTGCTACATTTATTGCCTTATTTTGCTATATTTATAAATGTGCTTGTTTTATTTTACTTTGATTAATTCACGATTAGTGTTTGATTATATTTGTTACATATGGATAAATTTATGGGACCATGCTTGTAATTATTTGGATTTCATTTCTCAATGTCTATTGATCGTTGTGAACTTATGAATTGTATTTAAAAGGGTTTTATCATCGAGAAATTGAATTTTATGGTCTTAAAAAATATACTTTAAGACCTTCTTTGTTTAGGAAATCAGATATCATTGCCATAACTATTATACATTGTCAGTTTCTTTAAGCATAATTTATTGTATTGATTGTGTAAATATTTTCTATATTTTTTTTAATATTTATTTCTCTAAATTTTTAGGTTTTGTTATCAGAAAACTTCACTTTCATGTTATGGATAGTAAGATAATTCATGCAGCATGTATGGGAGCAGCTGTAACTATGATAGCTACAGGGGTAGCTATTATTGAACAAGAAAGAAATAGAATTTATATATCAAGAGAACCACGTATAAATGCAATTGCTCAACAAAAATTCTATATTTACAGCATTTTGAATCGAGGTGATAGACATTGCGTTGAACAAATTCGTATAAAACCAGCTGTCTTTTATATAGATTATGTGATGTTCTCACAAGTCGTGACCTATTACGATCAACTCAAAATGTGTCTATTAGGGAGCAAGTAATTATGTTCTTACAAATTGTAGGCCAAAATCAAAGATTTTGTTTTATTAGTGGTATATACTATAAGTCTGTTAAAACTATCCATCGTTACTTTAGAATTGTTTTAAAAGCAGTTCTTAAGTTATACAAATACCTTATTAAAGACCCAAAGGATACAGTTCCAGTAGAGATAATGAATAATTGAAGATTCTATCCTTATTTTAAGGTATGAGAACAATATCAATATTTTTATACATTAATTAATTACATCTAGAATAAAAGGTTATAAATTATTTTTTCATGTTTATATAGGATTGTGTGGGAGCAATTAATGGTACCCATGTTCCTGCAAATGTTCCTGTTGAGATTCAAGGAAAGTTTCAAGGTTGAAAAGAAGGAACAACACAAAATATTTTAATAACTTTTGATTTGAAGTTTATATATGTTTTAGCTGGCTGGGAAGGAAGTGCACATGATTCACGGGTTTTAAGTGATGCATTATCAAGACCTAGTGGTCTAAAAATTCCAGAAGGTATATAATAAAGTATTTATTATATGCAATAAGCATATAAAATATCTTATTAGATAAAGATGGTAATAGGTTTTTTTTAATTTGTAGGGAAATATTATCTTGGTGATGCTGGTTACGATATTCGAAAAGGAATCATTTCTTCTTTTCGTGGAGTTTGATATCACTTGAATGAGTTTACAGAATGTTCACCAGAAAATAAAAAGGAGCTATTTAATCTTCGACACTCTTCATTGAGAATCGCTATTGAGCGAAGGTTTGGTATTTTGAAGAGTCATTTTAGATCAATTGATGGAAAACGTACATCACAATCTTTTATATTTATAAAATCACCCTGTATTAAATCTAGAATTTAAAGTTTTTACAACCTCTTCAGTATTAAAATACCAATTTATCTACAGGAAGTTCATCTTCTATCTTTATTGAAAATCTTATTTCAACTAAGTGAAAATGCTTTTGTTTGTTTTATTGTTGTTGAAACTAGAAAAATTGAGATAAGTTGTATCAATTTATCTATGAGATAAAGGAAGGTCTTGAACATTGATTTTTCCATCGATTCTTCACATCATTCTAAAATAAAAGACAATTGTGTGTGTGTGTGTGTGATTGCATCAACCATGTGGAATGATTATAACACTCAAAGAAACTAGTAATTAAGTGTTAATTATATGTGCTTGTTTTTATCATGTCTTGCTTGAGTTTGTATTATCTTTATTATGTATTTGGAGTAGATGTTGACTTTATTATAATTTCTTATGTATTTTATGTATTCTCTTTTAAATATTAATTGTAGTTTGTATATGAAATTTATTAAATCTAAATATTGTATGATTTTATTTTGTATAAATTTGTAATTATTTTTTTGTAGAAATGAGTTCCACACAGAATGAAAAATGCAAGAGCAAACACTTCACATGGTCTAAGCCTATGTCTCACATGTTACTTGAGATATTAGCTGAGGAGGCACTTAAAAGAAGCAAACCTTCTTCCACCTTTAAAGCAGAATCTTTTGTTGAGCTGGCTACAGAAATTAGTCAAAAGTTCAACGTGTAATGCGATCCTAAGCATGTGGACAATCATCTCAAGACTATGAAAAAAGAATGGGGAATAATAACCAAACTTAAAAATAAAAGTGGCTTTGGCTGGGATGATTGTTTGAAGATGATTACAGTTTCGAAAGATGTATATAATGAAGAACTAAAGGTATGATAAATATTATACTCTTTGTAATTTTTATATTTACTTTTGTTTCTAAAATGTTATACAAGGAACTAAAAAATTGCGTATTCTAAATTTTATGAACAGGCACATCCTAATCATGACAAGTATCTCAACAAAAAACTCGATATGTATGAGGCAATGTCAATTGTTGTTGGAAAAGACATGACAACCAGAAATTATGTCAAATCATATGTTGATGTCAACTTGGAAGAGAACACTGATGAGCAATTAATTTCAATTGAAAATGAAGGGGAATATGAAGAAACTTCTAAAAGAAAAGAGACATCTTCCTCTAGTGCATAAAAGAGAGAACATAGAAAGAGAAATCGCATGTATAAAGATGATGGTGTTGAAAAGTTGTCTAAAAAGATTGGAGATGTAGCATTTGCAATTCAAAGCCTCAACAAAAATCAACTTGATGTTAATGAGCTGTAGAAGTGATGAAAATTGAAGGCTTTGATGAGATCACTCTTGGGGATGCATTTGATCACTTGGTCCAAAATGAAATGTTAACAAAAGCATTTATGGAAAAAAAATGCTAATTTGAGAAAAAATTGGGTTCAGAATTTTGTGAACCAGCACTACTACAGGCTTGCTTGCTGAGATGGTTTTACTATGATAAGAAAATATATGTTTGTTATTTGATGAGTATGTTTACTTGTTTAATTCGATCTAGCATGTATATATTTGTTAATTTGAACTAATATGTATATGTATGACATCAAAACTTAATATTTATACATGACTATGTTTGATGTTAGATATTTATATTTATTTCTTGATGCTTATTTGATATATATTAAAGGGATATTAAAGGGATAATTGCCTATACCCATATAAAAAAAATCTTTATCAAAAAACCCATCAAAATATTTTTGTATTTATTTATCTTTTTAAAAAATCTTCATACAAAAGAAAACCCAAATATCTAACTCTTACTTAATACCATAAACTAATTTGGCTTTCTTCATATGAAAAAAAAACTTATTTTAAGCTTTTAAAATTGAAAAAAATATTAATAGGTTTTACTTAAGAAATATTTCACAAGGTTATTTTTCTATAATATGATATGACATATATAGTTATATTTTATAAAATAAGCTATATATGAATATAGGATATAATAAAAATATTCATCATTGTACTTTTTAGATTTTATTATTTTATTGTAAGTGATTAAATATTTATATTAAATATTATATATATATATATATATATATTAGATAAACTTGGAAAAAAATTAATTCTTTAATAAATTATTTTCCAGTTCATTTTCTATAACATAACAAAATACTGAAAAGTGTTTTCCAGTTTATTTTTCATAACACTACTAAATATCAAAAAATAATTCACTTTTCAAGAAAATTACTTTTCAAAAAGAAATAATTTCCCAACAAACAAACAGAATGTAGGTTATTCTTGACTTATCATTTTTAGCTACGGGAAAGCATTGATGAATATTTAATTTTGTAAGTACAAGATGAACAAGTAATATTTAATATGTTTTAAGGCTATGAAATTTTTATCAAGTTGCGATTCATGTTTTTAGGTGGATATCAATGACGAGTCGGTATCCAAAACTTTTAAAATGAGAATTTAAAACCACCCCTTGAAGCAGGTCTCGCTAGCTCTCAAGTTATTCATTCCAAGCAAGTCGTGATTAATTAATGCAATGAATACTCGAAATTTCTTCTATCATCCCTTCAAGCAAGGAAGCCAAAAGCTAAAGAGATTGAAGCTAACATTGAAAATATAAAATCAGTCATTCATGAGACACCCGGGAAGGAAATGAAGTCATTTCCATCGCATCTAAGGAATGCTTACTTCAACGAATCTTCATCTCTTTCGAATATTAGCTCATCAACTTTCAGTGCTTCGAAAGAAGAAAGGTTGCTTGGGATTTTGATGGAGCACAAAACGACATTGGATTAGACTATAGGAAATATCAAGGGTGGTCCTTCATTTTCTTTTATGAGTAAGATTTTGCTGGAAAAAACTCAAACCAATTGTCTAACCATAGTCATCTTCTTCATACTTTCAAATAATTTAAGACTAGAATAATTTCAATATCTAATAGGTAGATAATCATAGTGGAAACTATAATCTTATTTACGTTAATTATAGTACTCAAAGCCCATACACTGGGTAATTCATTCCAATAATCAACCTCAATGACAATCATAGACCTCAAATGCATACGTGGAATCATGAAAATTCCTAATTCAAAGGCGTGAGAGTGGTGCCTGTCCTCCATTTGCTTTGCTTAGGAAAGGGTAATCTGTGTACCCAACAACAGGATCCTGGCTGTAGAAAGTCTTCCTGATATACTTATTCAGGGGTGCATCAACCTTCAATCTCAAAACCAAGTCTGGGTTTGAGATAAAGAGTCTGCCGTAGGATACCAAATCTGCGTCACCTTCAGCTACAGCTTGTATTCCCAGCTCCCTAGTGAACCCACCACTGCACATGAGTGTACCCTGATATGCCCTTCTCCAAGTCCTGATCATCTGGGCCTCTTCATCTTCGGTGCCAGGTCTGCCCGACTCTGTTTGGCCGTAAGCTGTGTACCGTGGCTGAGTGACATGGAGATAGGTGAGTTTTGAACCCACCTGTAGCTGGATTTTGTTAATTCTCTCAACCACTGAAAGGCCTAAGTTGAGTGGATCCGAGTCTGTGGCATCAAGGTGATCAATTGCAGGTGACATTCGGAAAGCTACACGATCTGCGCCGACAGCTGAGACTACTGCCTGAATCACCTGCATTAAGAATCGGCACCGGTTTTCCATTGATCCACCATACTCATCTATTCTGTCATTGATCCCATCCTTTAAAAATTGATCGATAAGGTAACCATGAGCCCCATGGATCTCAATTCCATCAAAACCTGCAGACCATATTTTCATTACGTGTGTTACTAATCATTGATAATAACGCATGGTAACCAGGTGAGCTCAAGAAGCACCTGTTTCTTTGTTTCGAGAGCTAAAGTCTAAGCAGATTATCCAGTTAATTAAGAGCCATCAACTTGAATCAACAATACCAGCTAATTAAAAAGGCCAATCACTGTTGCAGTAAAGCCATCCGATTTCAGATGACACTATAGACGACTATAAATTCCACTCCATTGATGATTCCAACATCTCCCAAACAGACCTTCATTAAAACACTAGAAAGTTGCACAGAGATCACACCAATGTTTTTTATGCCCTTGATGAAACATGAGACAATCATTACTCATGAGCAACGGAACTTTTTCAATGAATATTTTATCTAGTAACCAAGAGGAGACATAATCATAGTCATGCCATGTTACTGCAAATGTAAATAATGATTAGAACCCCCATCATAGAGAGGCATCATGGTCACCCTTTAAGGAAAAATTTAGTAAAGCATACTCCATTTCCTCTCAACATGTAATTATGCCCGTCTAAAAGAAAAATAAAATCCTCATATATAGCTGCAGCTCCAAAGCCTTGAAATAAAACAAATAAATGTCATTACACTTACCTGCTCGAATGGCATTCAAGGCTGCCTGTCTATAATGCTCCACCACCTCTAGTATTTCAGAGGTTTCCAAGGCTCGAGGTGCTGGGTATGTTCCATAGGTCCCATCTGGCATGAGAATTCTCCACCTGTTTGAGATGGCCTTGTTTGTTGATGAAATCGGTGCAGCCTCACCAGGTTGATAAACTGAGATATTGCACAAATTCAAAATACAATTCTTTCAGAAATTACACTTTGCATAATTAGTCAACTCGAATTTTTTTATAAGAAAAGAATTCACTCTTGTATGTAATATAACTCAAACGATATATCAATTTCTTTTTCAAATTTCTTCCCTTCTCTCCATATCTATTTTGTTTCCATCAAAACCCTAAATTAGGAAAACTAAATCGAACAGATTCCTTCATAAGAATATGGGAAAGCCAAAACCCTAAATCAAACCAATCTGCTTGATTTTGCAACATTTTTAAAATTTGAAATTTGAAACTAAAACCTTGAATTGAACCACCTCTATGCTAATCTTCTTTTATAATTTGAAGTTTGACCCAAGCATAAATTGAAGATGGAGGGTTTCGGTGTACATATTTAGGCCAGTTCATTGAACTTTTCTTTCCAAGTAGTATATTATGCCTCTATTCCTCCATGCATGGATACCACCCCCAAGTCTTCCATCAGATGGAGAAGGTAATTTTTAACTATATTTATTAAAATAAAATTGATTTCTTTGCTCTTAGCCATGTTGTGTATGAAAGAATGAAAGAGATCTACCAAGATTTTGTTGAAAAATCAGATGAACATGGCTTGATTTATACAAGAGATTTGGGTGAAGAAGATGATTTGTCATCTCCAATTGGTTACAGTAGAGCAAAGGCTTTCGCTATCAAAATGTAAGTGGGGGAATGACTTGATTTATACTAGAGATTTTGTTGACAAATTAGAAGAGCATGGCTTGATTTATACCTTTAAGATGTGAATCCAAGAAGCAGAACCACCTAACCACCTAGTAATGTTGGATAGCATGGTGGCTTTGAGTTCATAAGGAAAGATATTCAGACTTTATTGAATGAGAGAATGAAATACAAAAACAAGTTCAATTACAAGGTTGATTTTGATAAAATACCACTATGAAAGTTTGAACTCTTGTAATTTTTTGCATAATATTAGTTTGATCATCATATGTTTGATGTCAACCTTGTAATATTAATGTTGCAAGAGTTTTCTAGTTATTAGATAAAATATAATGACAATTTTGTAAATAATTAAATGTTTTTTTTGTTGATTTATGCTTTTGATGTTTTAAATCACGAATATAAAAATGTTATGAATTTAAAAGGTATAATTTATTTAAAAAAGAATCAAAACAGTGAAAGGAATGAATGAGTAAGCTATAGGTTTTTTTGTAATTAACCCTAACAATAGATTCTGGCTGAAATAAAATGACACCAAGTGACTGATTTCAAGTTTCTTTAGAGAGGGAGTAAATTTTACCTTGATGAGATGCACGGCCAACGTGCCAGAGTTGACAGAAGATGATGCTCCCTTTGGCATGAACCGCATTCACTACCTTCTTCCATGCCTCCACTTGAGCATCTGAGTAAATCCCAGGCACATGAGGAAACCTGCTTCCACCCGCCATCAAGACATCAAGATAACTCTATAAAGCATGCATGCCATAAACAATGCAATTTGAATATATGAAAAAGCATCTTCATCGGAGTTAAACATTAAGTAAAAACCTTCAAGCACACACATGGATCATTGGTGGGTGGGTGGGCCATCGGGTCCCACATTAAGATTCATAATTTCTTGACGTTTTTTTCTTAATATCAAGCATTTTTGTGATCATTATGTCTATAATATTTTGCTAGATGATCAAAGTTGGCTGGTTATCACCCAATATTCATTAAAAATCAAAAGTAGACGAGGAAAATGTTTTTTAAAGAACTTTCAATCACACACATACAGAATCAAAAGCAAGAAAGTTGGTTGGTTATCATTCTTTATATATATATAATAAGACACCTTTGAGAATAAAAAGAAAATGTGTCAGCCCTAATTTCAAAAGTAATTTAGCCATTGTCATGATGGATGGAGAGCTTCATGGTGGCGAGCACCCCGGTTTTCATTTTCTGTATCGAGTGTATTATTCCATGTGGAAAACTATGATAAAAGAGAGAGAGAGAGAGAGAAGGAGAAGCTTCAAACATGATAATAAAAAAAAATGAGATAAATGAGATACTCTTCCCAGTCAAAACATAAGACATCAAGTTGATCAAGTTTAAGTCCAAATCTAAGATCCAAAGTACAAACTATCCTTAGTTTAATATTCATTTATATTTAATTAATGAATCTAAAATAAAATTAAAATTTATAAAACAAAAAAATATTTTACAAGAAAAATTATAAAATTATTATAATTATGAGATTCTTATTCAATCAAAGCATTGTTCTTAAATGATCATGGTCAATATTTTATTAAGATTATACATTAATTAAAGTTGTTGAGTCTGGTGGATATTATGTTTCTTCCTTTATGAAATGAAGCAACTGCTCTCATAAATTGAAGTATGAGAAATACCTGTAATTAATATGCAAGTGTTTGTCATATGACATGTACATAAACTGACCCGCTAGGGAATTCTATATGGAGAGATCTCCTATGTTTGTGAAAAGGCTCTCATGATAGTTGTGTAAGTGATCATTAGACTTGACATCACTAACTTATTTTATATAAGAAGTATTATGATTTAATCTTGACCACACGTTATCATAATCAAGGGTAACAAACAAGCAAATATTAGATAACATAAACTATATGAAAGTATTTGAGTAATTAAGAGAATATTCATCACCCTAAGTGAATTAGAAAAAAATATTTCATCTATTCTCAAATAGCATTGATTGTGAAATTTTTGGCCAAGGTGTAATAAGTTTTGAAAAGACTTTCAAAATCTTATTTAAAAAATCAATAACTATAATGTTGAAAACTAAAACGATTTAATAAAATAAACATACTTCATGCTATAATGTTTAAATCGAAACATTCATGATGAAAGGATAATAATTATACCAAGAAACTAGTCACTAAAAGGTTAAATCAAATCATTTATGAAACTAGATATCGTACTTAATCTTCAAATATAAATCAATCAATTATTAAATTGATAATAAATTAAATTATTTAATCTTATTTTATTTAGAAATATGATTTGTATTTGGACCAATTTATTAGAGAACTTAATGAGTTATATATATAAGAAAAATTAGTCAAAATTAAAATATGATAATTAATCAAGTGACTTGATTGTTAATAAAATTTAGAAATTAAGTACTAGAATATAATTAATATATTATATTACAATTGTAGACCTAGAAATAATCAAGTATGGACTTGGTGGAATAAATTTTTAAAATTGACCTAAAATAATATATGTGATATTATTTAAATGATAAATTGATATTTTATTATTTATAGGGTTTTTAGGTTTTATTATAAATAGAATGTTATGTATGTTATTTTTTAAGAAGAGAGGAGTGAGAAAAGTTGGGTACATAGGCCTGTTTGGAATTATGGTAGCGTTGGTGGTTCAAAGTTTTTTCGTTTAGAAATGCATCAAAATAAAGTTTTTTTTATTTTTTAAAAATTATTTTTAATATCAGCATATCAAAATGATTTGAAAACATAAAAAAATTATTTCAAACAAAAAAACTTTTAAATTTTTAGAAATACAGTTTACACCACAAAATACACTTATAAACACTTAAAACATAAAAAAAAAAAAATTAGCATTTTAAAGTATAGTAATCGCTATTTTCTAAAATAATTAGAAGATTTTTCATAGTTTATGTATATTACTATTAAAAATCAAATACTTGAACATCCTGCGTTTAAACAGCGAATAACTTTAATATCTTCAAACTTCCAAAAAGTTTTAAATTTAATATTTTTAAACTGCATGTAAGTATCTCAAGACACCCGACACCACCAACCATAAACAAACAAATACGAGGCCCACCACCACCACCATCACAGCAACCCTCAATCCGATCATAGCATCTGCCACGGAGGTGCAAAAATGAAAAGGTCACCATCAATAGAAGAGAAGATGATGAAATTACCCGGGAGCAGTTGGAGAGATGATAGTGCCTTCGCTGATGAGAAATCCGCCAGGAGTTGATCTCTGCGTGTAGTACTCCACCAGCGCATCCCCTGGTATCCCAAACAACGCCCTGCATCTTGTCATGGGCGCCAGCACCACCCTGTATCCATGGACAATTCCGTCACGTAATAACAAAAGTCAGATGACAAAAATGCCCTCCCGGATCTCTCTCTAGATTTTGAACGCCGGAAGGATTTTTTTTTTTTTTAATGTCTGAAATAGAAACTAACAACTGAATCAATCCGGCAGTAAGAACTTGAGAGAAAGTGGGATGAACTGACCTGTGAGAGAGGCTGAACTTGCCCATCTTGTAAGGAGAAAACAGAGAGGTTCCTTTGATTCTATTCTCCGCCATTACTTTTGCTTATTCCTTTTCAAGTTACAACACCGAATTGATCTGGCACGATGAGTCAACTGGTCAAGCTGAAACGATAACCCAGACTGCTGGACTAAGGACGGATATGAAAACGAGACACCACAAGAGTTAAAAGTGTTATAATAATACATAGTTATATAAGTGAATTTTTTATATACTTATTTTATTGGATCCATAATGAATAGGGTCGGCATGTTGTCCAATCAACCTTTAAAACTGATTAAATTTAGAATTTATATGTATACTCGTCTTCCGTCATGGATTTGTATAACAATAAATACATAAACTTTTCACGTGCATTTTTTTTATAATAAAAATTCTAATTATAAATTAAAACACATGTACATGCATTTAATTCAAGAACTATTTGTGCTAATAAATATATAAAAAAATGTTAACGTGTTTATTTAATTCATCTAGTTGCAGTTTGAATAATTTTTTTTTAACGCAAATGAATTAATATGAAAGTGTTGTTAATATATTTTTTGACATCGAGTAAAAAAATATAATTGTGAATCAAAAAGTCGATGCTTATATTATATATAATAAAATATAGTGAAGATTATATACCTTAATAAAAACATGTAAGATCTCAAACTTATTTTTAACGTAGTAGAAAAATAAGATAATGATGCAATTGTTTATTTTTATTTGATATAGGTGGTTAATGTTACGCCGCCCGCTAAGTTAAATCTTTTTAACATAGAAAAATAATGCTCACGTGATAATAGTATTTTTAAATGAGCAAGAAAAATTTATGGATTCAATAAACTTGGTTATTTAATAATATAATTATAAAAAGCCAACAATAATTAAAAAAAAATGACTAATAAAAAAAAATAAACGCTTGTCAATATTATAAACAATTATTCTCTAAATATTCTTAAAATATCTCAATATCTTATTTGATAACAAAGCTAAAATTAAATGAGAACAGAAAAAAAATCTGAAACTTAATTATCAGCAAATCAAACATTGAATGACGAATTTAAAAAAATAAAAAAATTAAAACTCTTATTCAAATCAATATGTCAAATTCACAGCTCGGTTGTGAGGTTTTGATAACCTAAGTGATGGAGGTCATTTAAAAAAATATATAATAAAATAATCGAGATCAACTCTCAATAAAACTAAATGATGAAAAAAAAAATTGAAAAAAAAAATAAATTAAAAAATTAAAAAAAAAAAACTCAATTCAACTTGTGTTAACTCGACTATCTATAACTTGAGATATGAAATTAGGATAACCTCATAGAAAGGAAAGCAATAAAAATCACGAAGTTGAGGCTTAATAACCTAATATCAAAAGATAAAATTAAAAAAAATCAAGTTTTTTCTTAGAAAAAACTTTTAAAAAGATCAAAGTCAAATCAGACTAATATTTGAAATCCGTGTCATGACACCAAGTTACCCTATAGAAGGAAAACATGAAAAAATCATGAAGTAAAATTCCAACAAAATAAATATCAATCAAAAGAATGAGAACTAAATCTAGTATAAAAATTAAATAAAATAAAACAATGAGTGATGAAATTGAAAAATCAAATAAATTAAAAAATAACAATAAAAAAATAAGCAAAATTCCTATTATTTTTATTTTATTTTTTTAATCAAAATACACTTTAAATAAAATATATAGCATAATATTTAAAGTAGTGTTCATTTTTGGTATACTTCTAAAATATAATTATGTGTTTTTTATGGTAATGTTCAAAAAAATATTTCAATTGTTATATGTCTAATATGCAAAAAAATAAATAAATAAAGATTTGTACATGAATTTTGAATAAAGATCAAATTCCTATTTTTTATTTTTAAATATACTTTTGACATGGTTTTATCAAATTAATTATTTTTCCCCTTCAGTCATATTAGTGAATAAGAATAAAATATCTATTTTTTTAATTTTTTATATAACTTTTTCAAATATATTATTCTTGTATTTTCTTCATATAAGTAAATGAAAATGATCGATTCATATTTAATTGAAACTTTCACAATTATAATAAGTTTTGTTCTTAAATAAATGTTTCTTAATAAAAATAAATATGTTTTCCAAAACAATAAGAAAAATAAGTGAATAAAAAAAGGATTTGTATTAAATGTTTACATTTTTTTTCCCAAATCATTTTAGATTTTTCTAAGCATTTTTTCTTGTTATGTTAAGAAAAAACTTACAAGAATAAAAAAAAAGACAATTTTTATGAAAGAAATATTTCTTTTTATAATTTCATTCATTGTTTTTCCTTTCTATTATAAATTTTTATGATTTTAAAATTAAATATAAGATAGATTTCATAAATAAAGTTGTTAAACATGAAAGTCTTGAAAGCACTTAACATGAAGGTGAATTAGGTGTTTAATTGAAAATTTGATATCTTAAAAGCTTAATCTTTTAACACTTCAAATTGTCAAAATAAATATTTAATATGAGATTGCACAAAGTAAATAAGATAGAGATCAAGAGAGACAAGTTAAATTAATAGTGGTATGGACAATTGCCTACTCTGTTACTTAAACTAATGCCTAAGCATTCATTAGCAATCATGGTCTTTTTGTAGGTAAGACCTTATCGATGCACTAATCTTTTTTCATGGGTTAAAGGGGTCTTTTACCGAACTAACATAATTTTGTAAAAGATTTAAGGATATAACATAAGATTGAAAAGTATTGGGAAAATAACACACTTTCACATAGCTGCTAATGAGAATCGTAGTTTTATTAAACAACCGCTAATAAAAATAATAGTTGTATTAAACAAATACTAATAACAATAATAATTTATTAACACACAAATGCTAATGTGAATAATGGTTGTGTTATGATACAACACAACATTACCCTAAACCTAACCCCAAATTTAACATAAAATAAGCCTTAAAAAACCCTAACCCAAGCCCTAACCAAACCAAACCACAAAGTACCAAACATCAAACCCATAATTTATGGTATGATATTTTAACATCATTTTGGTGCGTTAATTATAATCCTAAATTAATGTGTGCTATTTTTAAACATCGTTTTTATTTATTAATTTTAAAGATAATTGATAATAATAATAACAACAACAACGCAACATAACAATGTGTATTTTTTTTAACTTATAAATGGATGATTTTAAAGTTTAAACAATATGTTCACAATATTCATATTTTCACCTATAAATTAATTATTCCAAATCATGTTTATCTAAAATAAGTATGAAAATGCATAATATGTAAGACAATATTAAAATCAACATGATCAAAAAATAATATTACAAAAATAATGAAAAACATAACTCATAACTAAAAAAATAACAAAATATAATAACACATCAAGTCTAACTATGTCTTTATGATGGCGAGTGGATAGGTCGGTTTCATCAATAGCACGACTTTTACCAGTCTATGTGGTCTCATTCTCAGAGACTCGATTCTGCCAGCAAATTATGAAATTTGACTTTGGTTTTGTTTTAATTATTGAGGCAATCATTTATTTATTTTTTAGTTTATTTTAGGGCATGCATCATTTGAAGGTTTATCTGGGTTAGGTTTTATTTTATTATTTTAGTTATTTTTAGGTTTTTAATGTGTTAAGATCTATTTATCAAGTTTGAGTTCATTAAGTCAATTTAGGGTTAGTTTTCTACTATATAAACCAATTGTTAACATTATTTTCAGTTTTATGAAATTTTCTCTAAAGTTATCACATATTACATGCTTTATTTCTCTTTGTATGGTTAAGTGATTCTTATACTAAGTTTTTGATTAAACTTGCAAACTCTTTGAAAGATTGATCAACTTCGTTGTGATTTATACTTCTCATTCGTGTTTCGTTATAGACGTAGAGTAGGAGTGATTAATTGTATATAACTTTGGTTCTCTAAGGCAATATTCTTGTGGAGTCAAGTTGCAAACTTTTCTTTAAACCTCAAATCAGTAACCTAAGGAAAAATTTAGTGTAAAAAAAAGCTTATGATTTTCATGTCCAAAACTCCTAGGAAGCCTATAAAAAACTATTGAAGGATCGAGACTATAATGTTTTCTAGGCTTGGTTTGATTGTGGAGTAGGCTTGTTTGGATAAGTTGGAAGTGGCTTCCTTTAAGTAGAAAATGACCTTTCTTATGCAATCTAGCCAAGCTGTGAATACAGAATTGGAGACAACCAAAACAGGTGTGCAGGCCTCTCAAGCATAATATGTGCGACTGAGAGCATTGATGGAATCGTCTGTTGAGTTTCTCAATGTGTTTAAGGGGTCTACAACTTTGAATATTTCCATTGCAGATAAGGTATTAACGACCATAAATAACCTCTATTTTTTAATTTGTCAATGGAAAGAAGGTTGACTTCGAGGTTGTATTTAAGCCTAACCTCATCCCTAACTTTATCAAGATTTATTCATTTTGAACCGTTATGATTGAGAGCTCGAGAAAGAATGAGAAACTAGCCTAGAGAGTAGTTGTAGAAATTATTCCCGGTTTTGTGGGGTTGTTTTATACTTGTATTGAGTACTCTTTATTTTTTTTTTTAGTTTATATCAAATACTTAGGTCTGGATTTGTGCGAGGTGCCTAACCGTATCATCCAAGGTGTGAGAGTTGAAAGCTCCCAAGCCTGACACCCGTGGGCCTGTTAGCTCGCCAGACCGGCAAGCCCGAGGTTCTGAAAGCATACAAGGCTTGTACGCATTTCCTAGCTCTTTTCCAGAATTTTTGAATTGGCTCGGTCCATTTGAAAAAAATAAACACGAAAAACATAGTATTCCATCAACTTCATGAAATTAGCTGCAATCTGAGCTTCGGAAAGCTTGATATTATTAAAATAAAACCGGATATTTTTCCTCAAGAACAAAAAAAAAAAAAAAAAAAAAAAAATAAGAATAAGGTTTGAGACATGTTAGCGGAAGGATAGGATGCCCCCACCGGGCTAATTCATATTCATGCCCTCCAAATCAAAAGGCATTCATATTCATGCCCTCCAAATCAAAAGGCACCTTGAGTGGACCCACAAGGGAGGTCCTCTCCCATGACAAGACCAGAAAAGCCGCACCTTTCGTCACTCTCCTCATCATGCCATACCATTATCCATGCCTCCCTACCCAAAGTCTTCAATAATTAATGACTATTACCATCGTACATCCTTTGACTAGAAAAACCTATCTCTTAATGAATCCTGGCCGCACATCTGGCAACAACTTCTGCGATATCCTATACTTTTCCTCCATGTTAAAGATGCGGTATATTATAAATTAGTCCCTCTAGTCTTCATAGATGAATTGATTAGTCCCTCTTTTGAGAACTAATTATTCAATCCTTGTTGTCCATTCTATGCCCTTTTTCAGATTTTTATTTATAAATAAATAAATAGATAGATGTTATGAAAAGACTGCTGAGAAGTTTTTCTTAAAAGAAATTATATTAAATTAAGCATGGTGTCAAGGGACTAAATAATTTATTTTAAAAGAAAAGGGACTAGTTTATAATTTACTCATTGAAGAGGAGACTAAACTTTTAGGATAAGAAATGCTTCGGTAGGATATACATGATCCTTGTTTAACGTAATCATAACCATTGATAAGCTTGGTCAAGTTTTGTAATGAAGGTGGGGGTGCATGTGGTTAATGAGTATATTAATGTCAATAGTTTTATTTATGGCCATCAAAATATTAAAATAAATAAATAAATAAAATAAATTCTGATACCATAAACATAAACATAAAACTAAATGTAATATTACATAGAGCTAGTTTATTTTTGTCTTTTAAAAATGTTTTTGAAAAAAATATTTATTTTATTTTAAATTAAATTATTTTTGGTAT
>Ga0307517_10004836_pt1 | contig 20537 bp, 12 predicted proteins | sample 23_EM_MG_FD_194515 | JGI IMG/M metagenome (GOLD analysis project Ga0307517, IMG submission 194515) | Populus trichocarpa ectomycorrhiza microbial communities from riparian zone in the Pacific Northwest, United States - 23_EM | ecosystem: Host-associated > Plants > Roots > Unclassified | place...
TAGCGGTTTTGCACAAAGATAATGTTGGAAATGATGCTGCTCGCCGTACTCTCCCGATACCTCCTTTGTTGTTTAGATAGCCGTCGTTGAGCGTGAGGCTGAGGTTGTTATTAGTGAAAAGATTTTCCCCGCCCCTGAGGGTGCAATCGTTTTCGCTGTGAGTTTGCTTGGCATTAGTTTCATCGCTCGTCACTCGCCCTATATGGTTTTCGCCCAGTTGGAACTTGCCCCAATGTGCGGAAGCGAAGTGGTGAAGACTTTTGCGCAACTTCAACTCGTAGTGATATTCTTCTTGCTTTCTTGCTTAACCGAAACAAAAAGAGGATCAAACGGCCAAAATATATTAGAAACTTCAGTGACCTCATCCCTCATGAGAAAGAACCTGTTTCAGCCCAGTATACGCCTTCAACCCTAGAGAGCGCAAAGGAGCCTAGCCGATACGAAATAGCCGACGTATAATCATGAACAAACCAAGTATGTCCCACCACCGCATAAGAGACAACCCATAGAACGGAATGGCATAGGAAAGAAACGCTTGTGGCAAAGAGGTTTGAGGACAATGGAAGACTCGGACGGTAACAAGAAATTCAACACGCCCTGGAAGTCTAAAAGATAATGCATGGAAGACGATTGACAGCGGCTACTACTGCTGCAGGAATGGGGCACTGCCGGTAACTCTCCTAAGATAGGGATTGCCACAAAATAGCTACGCTAAGCAAGACAAATGAAGCCAAGGAGGCCATAATCCGGCCATCTTAGGGCAAATTCGTAACCATTTTACAAGTTAAGGTGTTATCTCACGGCTGCCTCACTGTACCCTGCTTGCTGTTGTTCATCCCACATTTTTAATTGAGGGCCGATTTCTTATCAGAGGGGCGAAGAATGCGACTTCTAGATGGCAGCCGCTTCGCCACTATTTTTGGGTACATACCGTAGTTGATCGGTGTGTATCTTTACGTTAGCACTTGTCCACGGTGGATGATAGATAATATGAAGGCGGTTTCGCTTGGATCGCTTAGGCGCCGGGGTTTTGCTGGGGAACACTGCTTATGTAACCACCTAATATTAAGCTCTCTCCCATTTCCCTTTCGGCCGATGCACCAATCCCACGCACATGTCCAAAGCCGCTTCGAACAAAGAAATGATGACCTGGACTTGCCACTAACCCGACCGGCGTCAGGACAACTACCCACATGCCGCCGCCGCTTATAGTATCACTGCACCCTTAACTGCTCGCCATGCCTTTATCCTTTAGTTTCTTTTTGTTTCTTCTCTTTCTTCATCTTCCTTACTACTGCCTTCCCCACTTCCTCTATCTCATTTCTGTCAACGTAAGAATGAGGGCCCCACGGAAGGAGCTGATAGACCAAGAGAATTCATGTGGAACTTGGACACTTTGGAGGGGAGGATATCCCACGCAGGTTTTACCACCTATACTTCGTTCATTCGCTGCCTCTCACTGTCGGCTTCGTTCTCACTAAAATCAACTAACGGTAGAGACAGGTGTATAGGTAAAACACAAATACCACCCCTTGATCCTTCTCTGAATCACGACATCTCTCTCTGTGTTTCCCACATGTGTTTGTTCCTCAGTACACTTTGGAAACAACCAAGGGAGGACATCAAGTGAGGTCTATTGTTGAAAATTCTCCCGTATCCGCTCAGTATCCATTCCGTCTCCTTCCCTTCTGCATGTCTCCTCAGCAGTCATTCACACTCCGGCCACAAAGGAAAGCACATTCGCCCAACAATTTCCTCATCTAATTCCTGTTTACGCCTCTTCTCCGATCTGCCTTGCTCCCCCATCCTGTCCCTTCTCGGAGGATTGTGTGCTGTATGTAAGGTGGTAGGTTGTGTTGCTGTGGGTAGATAAGTTGCTTCTTTGTCTGGAGTATTCTTATCCGTGGCGGGTGTTGGCATTGGATCGTGGCTTTTCAAGGATTCGCAATCTGGAGCTCTGGAGTCCGATAATAACCTCACTACACCCCTTCGCCCCTTCATAGTAGCATATGATAGGGGTGTTCGACCACTACTATCTGGTAAACCGGGATTGATATCCCAGCGTTCCAGAAGTAGCCCGACTAAATGCTGTGGACCCCACTCTGCGGCAAATGATAAGGGTGTCCGACCATTGCTGTTCGGTGAATTTGGATCAACATCCCCCCGCTCCAGAAGCATCTTTATTACATTTTCATGTCCTGCCGTAGGATAGAATGGGCCATATGGATTGCCGTGCCCCCAAAGTCGGCTGACAGCATATGATAGGGGTGTCCGACCATCGTTGTCAGATAAATTGGGATCGATATCTCCCCGCTCAAGAAGTAGTTTCACTAGACCTTCCCGTCCTCTCTCGGCAGCAAACGATAGGGGTGTTCGACCATTGCTATCTGGTGGATTGGGATTAACATCCCCTCGTTCTAGAAGTATCTGTATTACATTTTCATGTCCCGGGGAAGGATAGGATAGGCCATAGGGATTGTCGCGCTCCCAAAGTGTCCCGAAAGCAAATGATAGGGGTGTTCGGCCATAAATATCAGATGAATTGGGATCGACATCTCCCCGGTCAAGAAGTAGCTTCACTAGACCTTCCCATCCTCTCTCAGCAGCAAACGATAAGGGTGTTCGACCATCGCCATCCCGTGAATTGTGATCGACATCCCCGCGTTCCAGAAGCATCATTATTACATTTTCTTGTCCCGTGGTAGGGGAGGATAGGCCACATGGATTGTTGTGGTCCCAAAGTCGCCAGAGAGCATATAATAGAGGTGTTCGGCCATAGATATCAGATGAATTGGGATCGACATCTCCCCGGCTAAGAAGTAGCTTCACTAAACTTTCCCGTCCTTTCTCGGCAGCAAAAGATAGGGTTGTTCGACCATTGCTATCTCGTGAATTGTGATCGACATCCCCGCGTTCTAGAAGTATTTTTATTACATTTTCATGTCCCGCGGAAGAGTAGGGTTGGTCACAAGGATTGTCGTACTCCCAAAGTCACCCGAGAGCATATAATAGAGGTGTTCGGCCAGAATTATCGGATGAATCGAGATCGGTATCTCCCCGGCTCAGAAGTAGCTTCACCAGACCTTCCCGTCCTCTCTCAGCAGCAAACGATAGGGGTGTTCGACCATTGCTGTCCGGTAAATTATGATCGACATCCCTCCGTTCTAAAAGTACCTTTATTACATTTTCATGTCCAGTAGTAGGGTAGGATAGGCCACAGGAATTGTAGTACTCTCGGAGCCCCCCGAAAGCATACAATAGGGGTGTTCGACCATCTTTATCGGACGAACTAAGATCAACATCTCCCCGGCCTAGAAGTAGCTTCACCAGACCTTCCCGTCCTCTCTCAGCAGCAAACGATAGGGGCGTTCGGCCATTTCTATCCGGTAAGTTATGATCGACATCCCTCCGTTCTAAAAGCACTTTTATTACATTTTCATGTCCCCAAGTAGGGGAGGATAGGCTATAGGGATTGTTGTACTCCCGAAGTCGAGAGATAGCGTATAATAGGGGTGTTCGGCCATCATTATCGGATGAGTTGGGTTCGATATCTCCCCGGTCCAGAAGTAGCTTCACTAGACCTTCCCGCCCTCTCTCGGCAGCAAACGATAGGGGTGTTCTACCATTGATATCGGGTAAATTGGGATCGACATCCCCTCGTTGCAGAAGTAGATTTATTACAATTTCATGTCCCGCCGAAGGATAGGTTAAGCCATAGGAATTGTCGTGTTCCCAAAATCTCCCGAAAGCATATAATAGGGGTGTTAGGCCATCATTATCGGATGAATTGGGGTCGATATCTCCCCGGCCCAGAAGTAGCTCCACCACACCTCCCCATCCCCTCTCAGCAGCAAACGATAAGGGTGTTCGACCATTGCTATCGGGTGAATTGGGATCGACATCCTCGTGTTCCAGTAGTAGCTTCACTACGCCTTCATCCCCCGACCTAGCAGCAATCGCGAGTGCTGTACGACCGTCTTTAGTAACCGTGCCGGGTTCGATATCCTCCTGCTTGAGAAACAGTTCCACCATCCTGCAATCGCTACGCTCAACAGCCCACATCAATGGTGTCCGGCCCTCAGAATCACATCCATTGACTTGCCACTTTTTCATCTCAAACATAGCAATCGCAATTTCTGCAATCCCCCAAAATGCGATGCAGTGTAGTCCACTGGTTCCTTGGCCATCCCACATCCAGTCCCGCTCACGTAGCTTCTTTCTCGAGAGAATAGTGGCAGATATATGGTTTTCGTATCCACCAAGCAGTCGCAACGCCAGAGATTTCACTGGCTCCGTCACCCCCCTGGCTGCATGGGCTCCCCAGAAACATGTGGCGTATTCAAGAAACGGCGCTGCCTCCAACATATCATCAAGGGCCTGCCACCGGGGAGGCCCGACAGGGTGTGGTCGAACGACCCCAGGGTTTGGCGGCAACGCCCGAACCGAGTGAGAGTTCAAATAGGTGAGGCAGATTTCGGCCATCATCGACTGAGCCGTTACAAACAATGTGGGATGTTGTCCTAGATAATCTTGAAGTGTGAAATGTAGGAGACGGGGCCATGACGCCCTCTCGTCAATTGTGACAAGCCCTAAAGTGTAGCCTAGTAGAGTCCTGATTGAAAGTACGTTCTGGGTGCTAAAGTCCTCCGCCCCCAATTCTACCCCCAGGGCATGACACAACTCCTGCGATCTGAAGGGCCGCTCACTGTGGGAGATCCACATTAGAACTTCCACCCCAAACCTCGATTTACTTCCACCCTGTCGTCTTATCCGATCCAATGTCTTGTCATATGCGTCCTGTAACCCAAGGCCCTTGGTCATCCTATGAAGTGCCCGTCTCCTCTGGTAAATGGTGGCCTCTGCGAGGATTGTGTCCACATTGAGAGAAACAAGGAGGAATCTATTGCGGTTAGCTCTACCCCTAGAATTCGATAAGCCGGGAGAACACATGCGTTCCTGAGGTCACCTCTGGAATAATTCTTAGAATATCGGCTTCCAGTTCCATGTCCCGTGCATCAAGCTCGGAGTCTCGGCTCAGTCTCCTCCTAATATATAGCCCAATATCGTGCGCGGTTGGTCTGATAGGCAACATGTCGACAGTACCGGGGAAATATCTCTGTACCTCGTCTCGTACGTGAATCCTCCCAGTTGGGAGTAATCGAATATTTGGGCACTCCTGCACAATCTGCTGCAAAGATTCCCAAAGCTCTGGCCGGTGCTTCTGGGGAAATTCGTCTAAAGCATCTATGCAGATGAATACCTGACGCAGCTGCGACAAAGACTTGACGAGCATCTCGAGGACTTCGGGCAGCAGGGGTCTGCGACCACCAACGCCCCCCTTCGAATTCTCAAACGCCTCCCTTACTTCATCTGGAATTGGCTCTAGTGCGCCTACAACCTGCTTTAACAGGGCCCCAAGTAACCCCGTTGCTGATTGTTCATTCGGAGCATAAAAATCGCAGTACACACATGCTACAATAGCGCCCGCTTCGACCTGACCACACAATCTATCTATCACAAGGGAGCTATTATTGTTACTATTTACCCTCGCGATCTCTAAGGGTAGCCGCCGTTCATACCTAAGATAAGTCTTTCCGACACCGGGATCCCCATAACAAAATAAGACAGGGTTAGAAGTTCCATCGCCCCCTCGATTCCACCGTGTAAACTCGTTTGTATCGAGAAGCCAGTCGCCCACCCCTGGCATCCTGTCCATGCCTATAGCTTGATGCCTTTCGCGAGGTTCGAGGGGAGATAGCCATTCCAGAACGGCACGTTTCTTATCGGCTATCGATATATCGCAGTTATTCCACACATTTTTGTAGCTATCGGTGACATTACCACAATTGCTGGTTATTGAAATGACGGGGTCGCGATGTGCTATCTGATCCATTTCGTCTCGTGTGCGGATTTTTGTGTTGAAATTCGTTCTCGAGAGGGAGTCAGGGTGTTCAGGTGCGGTAGTCGAGGTTTTCCGGGGGGTGGGAAATAGGACAACACATCGCCCACCATATTAGTGTTGCACAATGGTGCTATCCAATCATTTCCTCCGTGGATAAATAATGCGCACCCTCCCAGCCTGCCATTTGCATGCTTCTCCTCTGATCTGCCGTCCCCGATCCCGTTACTCACAGAGCCTCCCCGACTTAGCGAGCCACAGCACATCACCAGATTATTCCTGTGATGGAAACTAATTCCCACTATAAAGAAAATGCCTCCCTCAATTTGAATAGCCTAGTTGCTATTTCATCAAAAAATATATTTGCTCAAGAAACTCGCCAATGTGACACCAGGCCAGTGTAATGTTTAGGGCGAAAACAAGTATCCGGGGGACCGGTGAGAGGTTTTGTAAAACTGCTCGTATATACCCTGCAACATGACCCAGCCGGTGTTTTTCTCATGCGCATGGAATAATGCCCCCTTTGTCCAGTCCAGCCAGACACACAGTGATCCAAACCCCATGCAGCCCAGGCCAATGGTGCCAGGCCATTCGGAATTTCAATTCAGACTGCATGACGTGCAGATCCCCGAGTGCTGCCTGCGGGCTTTTCACAGCTAACCACTCGGAATATGAGAATAAAACAAAATAATGTGAGAATGAAACAAGGAGTCTATGGTGCGATAGATTTCGCTTAAGATACTATCATAACTCATTACCGCCCACAATTTTCATATCCACTCTACTTGACCAAGAACCTATCTCTAGTCCCTTTGAACAATTCTCTCAACCACCCCCCATCACTTATGGGGGGGTTGATATTGGCGATACTTTCTCTAGCCTTATTACTAAATTGGGATATTTTCTGATTTGTGTATATAAAGATGCGCATTTACCTTAAGTGAGGAGGTGGAATTAAGATCAAGATATCTGCCACCGGCATAGGAGCTTCAAGTGCATAGGCAGGTTGGGCTGGCGTACCCTAGGAACGCACGACGTGAGTTGCAACGCCTACGAGTAGATTGGGACGCGTCATATTAATGCAATAAAAATATACGGTAGCTAGCTACGTAATCCGCCCGGACATAGAAAGAAAAAAATAAAAAGTTAAAATATACAAGAAACGATTTAGTTTAAGCTTGGCCGATACTAAGTACCTTACTCCAGTTAAAGAAACGCGGCTCAACTCTTGCGACCCTAGCCCTGTCCCGCATACAGCCGTTTGGAAAGTCTCCGCCACAAGGGGCTAGCGCAGAACATATAAAAAATTTCCAAGCTTTTGTCTGGTCCCCCGGATACCACTTTCTCACCCCAAGTATTGTCTGGCGTATTAAGAAGCTTCTTGGAGAGTCAAACCTCTGATAAAATAGAACATATTGTGCGTGGACAAAATTAACCGCTCACCAGTGTGAGAGTGACATTGCATCCCTTCCGGGCCCATACAAAAATTATTACCACTCAACAGGCACCTCATAATAGATTCTCTTTTTATTAAGGCTGATGGATGGTATTCTGAATACTGCTATCTATTTAATTATTTTTACTTATTTTTCTTGGTTGGGTTGGGGTGGTTGTATCGAGGAGGTTGACAACATGACGGCAGAAATTATGAGCGTTTCTTTGATCGGTTAATTTTTTCCACACAACAATACTTCCACTTTTGTGTTCGGTTTGGAATATCCCCTGCCAATCTATTGGATAGCGCAACAGCACTGTGTAACACCAATGCGGCTAGAGATGTGTTGTTCAATCTCCACCCCCGCCAGGCCCATCGACTACCATACCTCAACACCCTGCCTACCCTTCCCGAGACCAAATTTTAACAACAAAACCGATACGCTAGACGAAATGAATCAGATAGTACTTCAGGAACCCCTTATTTCAATAACCAGTAACAGTCGTAATGTCACGGATAGTCACAACAACGTGTGGAATAACTGCGATATTTCGGTGGCCGATGAGAAACGTGTCATTCTGGAATGGCTGTCTCCCCTCGAACCTCGCGAAAGACACCAGTCTATAGGCATGGACCGGATGCCAGGGGTGGGTGACTGGCTTCTCGATACAAACGAATTTGCTCAGTGGAATCGGGGTGATGAAGGAGCTGCCAAGCCAGTCTTATTTTGTTATGGGGATCCCGGTGTCGGAAAGACATATCTTAGGTATGGGTAGCGACTACACTTAAAGAAGAGTGGAAACGAGGCTAAATAATAGAAATCATAGCTCCCTTGTGATAGATAGACTGTGCGACCAGGATGGCGACAATATGGCTGTGGCATGTGTGTACTGCGACTTCAGCGCTCAGGACGAACAATCGGTGACGGGATTACTTGGGGCACTGTTGAAGCAGGTTGTCTTGACACTGGAGCCTATCCCGGAAGGAGTACAGAAGATATTTGAAGGTTCGAAGAGAGGGGTTGGCGGTCGCAGACCCCTGCTGCCTGATATCCTCGACATGTTCTCCGGGTGTTTGTCATGTTTACGGAGGGTATTCATCTGCATAGATGCATTAGACGAATTTCCCCAGAAGCACCGGCCAGAACTTTGGGAATATTTGAAGGAAATTGTGCTGGAATGTCCAAACATTCGGTTATTCCTTACTGGCAGGCTTCACATACGAGCGGAGGTGCAGAAATATTTCTCCAACGATGCCCTGATGTTACCAATCATTTCCAGAACACATGATATCGGGTTGTATCTTAAGATGAGACTGAGCAGAGACCCGGAGCTCGATGCGATGGACGAGGAATTGGAAACCGATATTCTAAGAATTATCCCGGAGGCGGTGTCGGGGACGTATGTGCGCTCGCGAGGTGATGGGTTGTATAGGTAGGGCTAATTATGATCTCCAGATTCCTGCTTGCTTCACTCAATATGGATGCAGTCCTTGCGGAGGCAACAATTCACCAAAGGAGAAAAGCACTTCATCGGATTACCAAGGGCCTTGGATTACAAGATGCATACGACAAGACATTGGATCGGATAAGGCAGCAGGGTGGAAGCAAATCGAGGCTTGGGATGGAGGCACTGATGTGGGTTTCCCACTCTGAGCGGCCCCTGGGATCTCAGGAGTTGTGCCATGCTCTCGGGGTAGAGTTAGGGGCGGAGGACTTTAGCATCCACAACGTCCCTTCACTAAGGACCGTACTGGGCTACACCTTAGGACTTGCCATTATTGACGAAAAGGCATCAACCCCCCGTCTCCTGCATTTCACGCTTCAGGAGTATATAGGCCAACACCCTACCCTATTTGGAACGGCCAATTCCATGATGGCCGAAATTTGCCTCACCTATTTGAGCTCTCGATCGATTCGGGAGTTGCGGCCAAACCTTGATATCCGGCGATCTTTTTTCAAACCTCCCCAATGCCCGGGCCTTGATGATGCCCTTAGGGAAACACCATTTCTCGAATATGCCACATGTTTCTGGGGAGCCCATGTAACAAGGGGGGTGACTGAGCAAGTGAAATCTCTAGCGTTGCGACTGCTTGACGGATACGAAAACCACGTAACTGCCGCTGTTCTGTGGGAAAAGAAGATACGTGAGGGGTACCGGGATGGTATTGTTCAGGGAATTACTGGACTACACTGTATCGCATTTTTGGGGATTGTAGAAATCGCAAGCACGATGCTTGAGGGGAAAGGAAGGCAAGTGAATGCGCGAGATTCTAAGAGCCGAACACCATTAATGTGAGCTGTTGAATATAAAAACAGAGGGATGGTGGAGCTATTTCTAGAGCAGGAGGATATCGAACCCGACACGGTTATCAAAGACGGTCGCACGGTATTCTCGTTTGCCGCCGAACTAGGGAATGAGGATGCAGTGAAGCTACTTCTGGGACGCATGGATGTAAATCTCAATTCAAGGGGTAGCAGTGGTCGAACACCCTTATCGTTCGCCGCTAAGCGGGGACAAGAAGCTGTAGTGAAGCTACTTCTAGAACGGGGGGATGTCGATCCTAATTCATCCGATAATAACGGTCAAACACCCCTATCGCTCGCTGCCGCGGAGGGACAGAAAGGTGTAGTGAAGCTACTTCTTGAGCGGAAGGATATCAATCCCAATTCAACTGATATAAATGGCCGAACACCCCTATCGTTGGCTGCCGCGGAGGGACGGGAACGTGTGGTGGAGCTACTTCTAGAGCGGGAAGATATCGGTCCTGATTCAACGGACAGAAATGGCCAAACACCACTATCGCTCGCTGCAGAGGAAGGACAGGGTGGTGTAGTGAAGCTGCTTCTCCAACGGGGGGATATCAACCCCGATTCAGCAGATAGAAATTGCCGAACACCCCTATCGTTTGCTGCCGAGGGAGTTTGGGGCACCAGCGATCTCGGCGCTCTAACGTCCAGTGCCAGGAAACATGAAGTTGTAGTCAAGCTACTTCTGGAACGGGGAGATGTCGATCCAGATTCGGCGGATAGCAATGGCCGAACACCACTATCTTTCGCGGCCGAGGAGGGCCAGGAAGGTGTTGTGAAGCTACTTCTCCAACGGGGGGATATCAATCCCGATTCGGTAGATAGAAATGGTCGAACACCCTTATCATTCGCGGCCGAAGAGGGACAGGGTGATGTAGTGAAGCTACTTCTCCAACGGGAGGATATCAATCCCGATTCAGCAGATACCAATGGCCGGACGCCGCTATCGCTCGCTGCCGGGAGAGAACGGGAAGGCGTAGTGAAGCTACTCCTTCAACGGGGGGGTATCAACCCCAATTCAGCAGACAGCAATGGCCGAACGCCCTTATCGTTCGCTGCCGGGGAGGGATGGGAAGGTGTAGTGAAACTACTTGTCGAACAGGGCGATATCAATCCCGATTCCCCAGATAGCAACGGCCGAACACCCTTATCGTTCGCTGCCGGGGAGGGTCAGGAAGGTGTAGTGAAGCTACTTCTAGAACGGGGAGATGTTGGTCCTAATTCACGAGATGGCAATGGCCGAACACCACTATCGTTCGCTGCCGAGGCGGGACAGGCAGGTGTAGTGAAGTTACTTCTGGAACACTGGTATGTCGATCCCAATTCAACGGATAGCAACGGTCAAACCCCCCTATCGTATGCTACCATGAAGGATCAAGAGAGTGTAATCAGGCTATTATGGGATTCCGGAACTCCCAATTGCGCAAGATCATCTGAAAACCGTGGTACAATGCCAACCTACGTCACTAGCGAGGGTGCTTCAGATGAAGAAGTGACACATCTATGCATAGCAACGGAACCTATTGCTTTTCCAACAGCAAACAATCCTCTGAAAAGGAAACAGGCAGGAGAGCAAGGCAGGTTGGAGAAGAGGAGGAAAAGGGGATAGGATGAACAAGCGGGATGGAGGAAGGGGTGAAGGAAGCAGTGTTCCCAAGCGACCAGTCCATCAGACTCCGGCCCAGGCTTTTTTACAGACGGCCGGGCCGGACCGTGGGAAAGCGGCTTTCCAAAACGAAAACCGGGCCCCGGCCTGGGTCACCCTCAGGCTTCGGGTCATGAGTGATAGGGTGTTTCAACGCTGACCCTCCATGGAGGAATATCCTTCCCCGTACTAGGGTCAAGGTTGAATCACGCGATCACTCGCAGTTCCCTGTTGACTTTATGTGCCCTGGAAGGATATCTGGATCTCAATTCTACATTCGCATTCATGGGGAAGCGGGCATTCTTATTATAATACAAGTGGCAACCGGCCTCCGGCCGGATGTCTGTTTTGAAAATGATTATAGTAGCCAAGAGAAGTGCTAGCATTAGAGGTGCAATATATATTTTTTTCCAGAAATAGTACACAAACTTGAAAGTCAAAAGTGTATCAAATTTGGTGTTCATTATGGGCCCTGCAGGGCCTTGAAAACATGTGCGACCAGCTGTGTTCCCCACTCTTCGTTGCTGAAAGAGCTGGTGTGGGGCATTTTTTTTTGGTTCCTTGCCCCTGCCTCATGCTCTGTCCATTCCCTTGATCGCTTCCAGAAAAATAGGTGGGGAGAAACTAGATCCTGTTGAGGGAATAAGTTGGGACTCACCGGAGATGGGGGTGGAGATAATCCAAAAAGAATCCCCTCTGGCTGATTAAAATAATAGGACCTTGTGAGTAAAAATCGGCTCCAGTCAGCAGGGTTCCGAATGGTCGGCGGGAGACTGGACTGGACTAGCTAGTCCAGTCGGAAGTCAAGTCTAGTCTAATGGTGGAAATTAGACCGACTGGGCAGTCAGGATTATTGAAACCGACTCGACCAGGACTAGTCCGACCAAGCCTGCCAATCAATAAGATATGCTATTTTTATCACAATGTTACGTTCAAATAAAGCTTTTCTTAATAAAACTTATTGTTTCCCTGGATTATACAGTGGAGATGGTGCCTCGCTTTAATTAGGGGTGGCGAAAATAGGTTCTCAAGTATCGGACTATTTTTCGTGCATTAAGTGAGTGATATTACATGACCACATGCCACAATACGGGTATTCAATGCGACTTATCCATCGGGTAATTGCATTTCCACCACATGCTATCCTCTGCTATCGACCTGTATTGAGGGCCTGTTGGTTCACACCGCGGCGAGCGGCCCTAAAATCCTCCTATAGCTATACATATATTCTTAGTGAGCGTTGGCCTGGGTCCATTCTGACTCATGCAATCTTTTATAAAGACTGGTCTGGGACCAGTTCGAACCGGACCGGACCACCCAAGTTAGTCGGGTCCAGTCATCGACATCAAGAAGGACGGGCCAGTCTGGTTCTGCTTCCAAGACTTGACCGGTCTGACTATTCGGAACCCTGCCAGTCAGTCCCATTCTGTCTCACCCTATAATTAACTCAAAAACCATAGAGTATCTCATTTACCAACCATTATATCACATTAGAAATACTGCTCTGATTCCTCCTCCTCATTATCAAATTCCTTCTTGTCTATCTTTACTTCTATATACCTATTTTATATATTTTGAAGCCTGCTAGAGGAGACTATACTAAGACCTACCTGCCTTTTACATCTATCAGAGTCACAGGTAATAGTATCTGGATTGGCCCACTGGCAGTCTTCCCAAGGGGCCGACTTCAGTAAAGCCCTGCCCGGTGTATCAAAATTCTCTTGCATCTAGCTTAGCCTGAGCCTCCAGGCCTGTCTTATCTCGTTATGGGGACCCCGGTGTCGGAAAAACTTATCTTAGGTATGAACGGCAGCTACCCTTAAAGATTCTGAGGGTAAATGGTAACAATAATAGCTCCCTTGTGATAGATAGACTGTGTACTCAAGTCGAAGCGGGCAATATCGCTGTAGCATGTGTTTACTGCGACTTTTATGCTCCAAATGAACAATCGGCAACGGGGTTACTTGGGGCACTATTAAAGCAGGTTGTCAGTGCACTAGAGCCGATCCCGGATGAAGTAAAGAAGGCGTTTGAGAATTCGAAGGAGGGTGTTGGCGGCCGCAGACCCCTACTTTTGGAAGTCCTCGAGATGCTCGTCAAGTCTTTGTCGCTCCTGCATCGGGTATTCATCTGCATAGATGCTTTAGACGAATTTCCCGCCAAGCATCGGCCAGAGCTTTGGGAATCTTTGCAGCTGGTTGTGCAGAAGTGCCCGAATATTCGACTATTCCTGACCGGGAGGATTCACATACGAGACGAGGTGCAGAGATATTTCCCCGGTACTGCCGACATGTTGCCTATCAGCCCAACAGCGCATGATATTGGGCTATATATTAGGATGAGACTAGGCCGAGACTCCGAGCTTGATGCACGAGACAAGGAACTTGAAGCCGATATTCTAAGAATTATTCCGGTGGTGACCTCAGGATCGTAGGTGCTCTTTTGACTTCTCGAATTCTAGAGGCAGAGCTAATGGTAATAGATTCCTCCTTGTTTCTCTCAATATGGACGCGATCCTCGCGGTGGCCACCATTTACCAGAGGAGACTGGCGCTCGATAAGATGACCAAGGGGCTTGGCTTACAGGACGCATACGACAATACATTGGAACAGATAAGACGACAGGGTGGAAGTAAATCGAGGTTTGGGGTGGAAGTTCTAATGTGGATCTCCCACAGTGAGTGGCCCTTCAGATCGCAGGAGTTGTGTCATGCCCTGGGGGTAGAATTGGGGGCGGAGGACTTTAGCACCCAGAACGTACTTTCAATCAGGACTCTACTAGGCTACGCTTTAGGGCTTGTCACAATTGACGAGAGGGCGTCATGGCCCCGTCTCCTACATTTCACACCTTTAGGGCTTGTCACAATTGACGAGAGGGCGTCATGGCCCCGTCTCCTACATTTCACACTTCAAGAGTATCTAGGACAACATCCCACATTGTTTGTAACGGCTCAGTCGATGATGGCCGAAATCTGCCTCACCTATTTGAACTCTCACTCGGTTCGGGCGTTGCCGCCAAACCCTGGGGTCGTTCGACCACACCCTGTCGGGCCTCCCCGGTGGCAGGCCCTTGATGATATGTTGGAGGCAGCGCCGTTTCTTGAATACGCCACATGTTTCTGGGGAGCCCATGCAGCCAGGGGGGTGACGGAGCCAGTGAAATCTCTGGCGTTGCGACTGCTTGGTGGATACGAAAACCATATATCTGCCACTATTCTCTCGAGAAAGAAGCTACGTGAGCGGGACTGGATGTGGGATGGCCAAGGAACCAGTGGACTACACTGCATCGCATTTTGGGGGATTGCAGAAATTGCGATTGCTATGTTTGAGATGAAAAAGTGGCAAGTCAATGGATGTGATTCTGAGGGCCGGACACCATTGATGTGGGCTGTTGAGCGTAGCGATTGCAGGATGGTGGAACTGTTTCTCAAGCAGGAGGATATCGAACCCGGCACGGTTACTAAAGACGGTCGTACAGCACTCGCGATTGCTGCTAGGTCGGGGGATGAAGGCGTAGTGAAGCTACTACTGGAACACGAGGATGTCGATCCCAATTCACCCGATAGCAATGGTCGAACACCCTTATCGTTTGCTGCTGAGAGGGGATGGGGAGGTGTGGTGGAGCTACTTCTGGGCCGGGGAGATATCGACCCCAATTCATCCGATAATGATGGCCTAACACCCCTATTATATGCTTTCGGGAGATTTTGGGAACACGACAATTCCTATGGCTTAACCTATCCTTCGGCGGGACATGAAATTGTAATAAATCTACTTCTGCAACGAGGGGATGTCGATCCCAATTTACCCGATATCAATGGTAGAACACCCCTATCGTTTGCTGCCGAGAGAGGGCGGGAAGGTCTAGTGAAGCTACTTCTGGACCGGGGAGATATCGAACCCAACTCATCCGATAATGATGGCCGAACACCCCTATTATACGCTATCTCTCGACTTCGGGAGTACAACAATCCCTATAGCCTATCCTCCCCTACTTGGGGACATGAAAATGTAATAAAAGTGCTTTTAGAACGGAGGGATGTCGATCATAACTTACCGGATAGAAATGGCCGAACGCCCCTATCGTTTGCTGCTGAGAGAGGACGGGAAGGTCTGGTGAAGCTACTTCTAGGCCGGGGAGATGTTGATCTTAGTTCGTCCGATAAAGATGGTCGAACACCCCTATTGTATGCTTTCGGGGGGCTCCGAGAGTACTACAATTCCTGTGGCCTATCCTACCCTACTACTGGACATGAAAATGTAATAAAGGTACTTTTAGAACGGAGGGATGTCGATCATAATTTACCGGACAGCAATGGTCGAACACCCCTATCGTTTGCTGCTGAGAGAGGACGGGAAGGTCTGGTGAAGCTACTTCTGAGCCGGGGAGATACCGATCTCGATTCATCCGATAATTCTGGCCGAACACCTCTATTATATGCTCTCGGGTGACTTTGGGAGTACGACAATCCTTGTGACCAACCCTACTCTTCCGCGGGACATGAAAATGTAATAAAAATACTTCTAGAACGCGGGGATGTCGATCACAATTCACGAGATAGCAATGGTCGAACAACCCTATCTTTTGCTGCCGAGAAAGGACGGGAAAGTTTAGTGAAGCTACTTCTTAGCCGGGGAGATGTCGATCCCAATTCATCTGATATCTATGGCCGAACACCTCTATTATATGCTCTCTGGCGACTTTGGGACCACAACAATCCATGTGGCCTATCCTCCCCTACCACGGGACAAGAAAATGTAATAATGATGCTTCTGGAACGCGGGGATGTCGATCACAATTCACGGGATGGCGATGGTCGAACACCCTTATCGTTTGCTGCTGAGAGAGGATGGGAAGGTCTAGTGAAGCTACTTCTTGACCGGGGAGATGTCGATCCCAATTCATCTGATATTTATGGCCGAACACCCCTATCATTTGCTTTCGGGACACTTTGGGAGCGCGACAATCCCTATGGCCTATCCTATCCTTAGTGATGGGCACGATCAGATCATGATCGAGTTTTGCTCGATCAATAGTCTGCTCGATCATGGGTACTGCTCGATCATGCTCGACCATCATCGAGTATACTCGAGCATCTTGGTTCATGACCGATCACTCTACTAATCTGTTGGACTTAGTTTTATCCGCCGTACAGGAGTAGTTCTCTCTTTACTTCCTCACTTTCCAAGCTGAATATTGTTGAACTTATACTTTCGGATATGTACTCCCTATCTTCTTGAGTACGACAGTACTTCCTAGTTCATACTAGTTTCACTTCAATGCCGTCAGAGTTTAAGCTTCATTCATCTGTTTTGGATCTTTCATTTATTTGGCTGCTCAATTAGTCAATCATAGATGTAACTCAATGCGCATTAGATTTTTCTTTTGTCTTCTTTTGTTTTCCTGAAGTGGATATGTGTTCTTGTTGCGAAGCATAAATAGCACGCTCTCCGCTTCCTTAGAAAATCAAGCTTCGTTTTCGGGTCCCGGGGAACACATACTTTAACATAATCTTAGTGATTGGGTGATGCGATGAACTTATATAAAGGGAGTCTACCGGCAAAATAGATACCAATTCTTTTGGCCGGACTTTACCTTGTTAGCTCCTCAACAAACTGTTGAGCTGGCGTACCTCGGGATTGCACCGCCGTTAAGGATTGGTAAGCCCGGACGGGTGTCATCCTTTACTATTATAGTTAAATAAAATTATCGAACAACAAACTATCATGACTGCTGACCCTATAATAAGGTCACCACTCCCATTGTTTCGAGTCTATGGCAACTAGTCAATACCACCAATGATTTTCAGTTAATTTATTCAACAATAAGTAGGGAGTCGAAACCTATCGGGGCTTCTACACACTCTGGATCAGCCACAAATTACCATGATACATTAAATGGACGATAGGGTATGGCTCTTCTGTTCTTGTTATAACACGAGTGAAAATACTCAGAATCCATATTGAATGAATATTTAATCCCTGATGGGCACAAAATCGATCATACTCGATGATGCTCGAGCAGTGACCATGATCGATCACTCGATCAGGGCTCCCCGGTTTCATCGATCATTCGATCATAGGGTCCCCTCGATCAGATCATGATCGTGCCCATCACTACCTATCCTTCCCCGGGACATGAAAATGTAATACAGATACTTCTAGAACGAGGGGATGTTGATCCCAATCCACCAGATAGCAATGGTCGACCACCCCTATCGTTTGCTGCCGAGAGAGGACGGGAAGGTCTAGTGAAACTACTTCTTGAGCGGGGAGATATCGATCCCAATTTATCTGACAACGATGGTCGGACACCCCTATCGTATGCTGTCAGCCGACTTTGGGGGCACGGCAATCCATATGGCCCATTCTATCCTACGGCAGGACATGAAAATGTAATAAAGATGCTTCTGGAGCGGGGGGATGTTGATCCAAATTCACCGAACAGCAATGGCCGGACACCCTTATCATTTGCCGCAGAGTAGGGTCCACAGCATTTAGTCGGGCTACTTCTGGAACGCTGGGATATCAATCCCGGTTTACCAGATAGTAGTGGCCGAACACCCCTATCATATGCTACCATGAAGGGGCGAAGGGGTGTAGTGAGGTTATTATCGGACTCCAGAGCTCCAGATTGCGAATCCTTGAAAAGCCACGATCCAATGCCAACACCCGCCACTGATAAGAATACTCCAGACAAAGAAGTAACTTATCTACCCACAGCAACACAACCTACCACCTTACATACAGCACACAATCCTCGGAGAAGGGACAGGATGGGGGAGCAAGGCAGATCGGAGAAGAGGCGTAAACAGGAATGAGATGAGGAAATTGTTGGGCGAATGTGCTTTCCTTTGTGGCCGGAGTGTGAATGACTGTTGAGGAGACATGCAGAAGGGAAGGAGACGGAATGGATACTGAGCGGATACGGGAGAATGTTCAACAATAGATCTCACCTGATGTTCTTCCTTTGTTGTTGCCAAAGTGTACTGAGGAACAAACACTTGTGGGAAACACAGAGGGAGATATAGTGATTCATAGAAGGATCAAGAGGTGGTATTTGCGTTTTACTTATACACCTGCCTCTACCGTCAGTTGATTTTAGTGAGAATGAAGTCGAGAGTGAGAGGCAGCGAATGAACGAAGTATAGGTGGTAAAACCTGCGTGGGATATCCTCCCAAAGTGTCCAAGTTCCACATGAATTCTCTTGGTCTATCAGCTCCTTCCGTGGGGCCCTCATTCCTACGTTGACAGAAATGAGATGGAAGTGGGGAAGGAAGTAGTAAGGAAGATGAAGAAAGAGAAGAAACTAAAAGAAACTAAAGGATAAAGGCATGGCGAGCAGTTAAGGGTGCAGTGATACTATAAGCGGTGGCGGCATGTGGGTAGTTGTCCTGACGCCGGTCGGGCTAGTGGCAAGTCCAGGTCATCATTTCTTTGTTCGGAGCGGCTTCAGAGATGTGCGTGGGATTGGTGCATCGGCCGAAAGGGAAATGGGAGAGAGCTAAATAGTAGGTGGTTACATAAGCAGTGTTCCCCAGCAAAACCCCGGCGCCTAAGCGATCTAAGCGAAACCGCCTTCATATTATCTATCATCCACCGTGGACAAGTGCTAACGTAAAGATACACATCGATCAACTACGGTATGTACCCAAAAATAGTGGCGAAGCGGCTGCCATCTAGAAGTCGCATTCCTCGCCCCTCTGATAAGAAATCGGTCCTCAATTAATAATGTGGGATGAACAACAGCAAGCAGGGTACAGTGGGGCAGCCGTGAGATAACACCTTAACTTGTAAAATGGTTACGAATTTGCCCTAAGATGGCCAGATTATGGCCTCCTTGGCTTCATTTGTCTTGCTTAGCGTAGCCATTTTGTGGCAATCCCTATCTTAGGAGGGTTACCGGCAGTGCCCCATTCCTGCAGCGGTAGTAGCCGCTGTCAATCTTCTTCCATGCATTATCTTTTAGACTTCCAGGGCGTGTTGAATTTCTTGTTACCGTCCGAGTCTTCCATTGTCCTCAAACATCTTTGCCACCAGCGTTTCTTTCCTATGCCATTCCGTTCTATGGGGTTGTCTCTGATGCGGTGGTGGGACATACTTGGTTTGTTCATGATTATACGTCGGCTATTTCGTATCGGCTAGGCTCCTTTGCGCTCTCTAGGGTTGAAGGCGTATACTGGGCTGAAACAGGTTCTTTCTCATGAGGGATTTTTGAACAATTACTTGGGTGGTTAGGCGCAGTGGATCCAATCCTAAGTTACCGAACGGCACAAAACTTGTATTGATACGAACAACGATAGTAGACAAAAGATATCAAAGAACAATAAAGAGTAAAGAGATCGTAAGCGAGAACGAATGACTTTAACAAGAGAAGAGAAGACAGTAGAACCGTGAGAGAAAGATGCGATGATTTTTTTTGAGATGAACTGACTAAAACGAACAAAGGGAAGAACAGGCTGCCTTATATCCTTATCTGCAGAGTACCTTCCTCCCCGGCATACTTCCTGCGCATGCCGGATTCTTCTCTCACTTTCCATGTGTCGGTCGTCCTTGTGTTTTGCTTTGCGAAGACAGATCCGAGGTAAGAGCTGTTTGACCGAGGGTGCAGGTATGCTGGATGCCTCGGATCGTGTGATGGCCGCAGGTATCGTAGATGTTCGGCTATTGACTGTCGTTCGTGTTTCGTCGTCCAGCGATCGGTGTTTGATCGTGTCGCATCAGGTATGCAAGGTGGTGACATTCGATCGTAAGAAGCTAACAATGGTGGAACGCTGTCCAAGCAACCATTGTGTTAACAATAGCGTAAATGTGTTTCGCTTTATGCAGGAACGAAAGTATGTATGTGGTGAGCAGCCTAAAATCAGAATTCTCCAACAGGGATGAGGTCACTGAAGTTCCCTATATATTTTGGCCGTTTGGCCCTCTTTTCGTTTCGGTTAAGCAAGAAAGCAAAAAGAAGAATATCACTACGAGTTGAAGCTGCGCAAAAGTCTTTACTATTTCGCTTCCGCACATTGGGGCAAGTTCCAACAGGGCGAAAACCATATAGGGCGAGTGACGAGCGATGAAACCAATGCCAAGCAAACTCACAGCGAAACCGATTGCACCATCAGGGGCGGTGAAAATCTTTTCACTAATAACAACCTCAGCCTCACGCTCAACGACGGCTATCTAAACAACAAAGGAGGTATCGGGAGAGTACGGCGAGCAGCATCATTTCCAACATTATCTTTGTGCAAAACCGCTA
>Ga0307517_10004837_pt1 | contig 20535 bp, 23 predicted proteins | sample 23_EM_MG_FD_194515 | JGI IMG/M metagenome (GOLD analysis project Ga0307517, IMG submission 194515) | Populus trichocarpa ectomycorrhiza microbial communities from riparian zone in the Pacific Northwest, United States - 23_EM | ecosystem: Host-associated > Plants > Roots > Unclassified | place...
AACAAAAACGATACTTTACTCAGAAGTCAATGAGGTGTATCTGTACGCTGGATAGGAACTCACTCGGCTGTGATTGGATCTTTGCCTTGTAACAAGACTTCGGAGTCAACAGGATGCGAAGTGTTAGGGGTGGGCACATCAGTGGCTATAACACCAGCTTGGCCATGGTGGGGTTTCTTCTTGAACACGGAAAACAACTTCATAGGAAACAATAGTCGAAGAGCTGAAGAAACGTACGACAAACCGCAAACGACTTTAAATGTCAAACTGCCACGAGGCCATTGTGGTTCTGCCTTTTGTCGATATTTGTATCTCTTTACTCTCAGAATTCCATGCCCAGCAACTTCAATACCGCAACGCTGTGACACCGCTTCTCTTATTTCAAGAGTTGAGGTTAGGTACTTTGCAATTGGTATAACAATGGAAGTTTCCATCCTTCGCGAGGTGAATCCGACGTCCTTCTTTCTTGACATCTAAATGTACCTCGCAAATGTGATGGTAGAAAACCAAGTCGAATATGCCAAGCATCTGGCGTCGAAGCCACACAACATCGCCACTAGGCACAAAAGGGGAACACACTGTATCCTTACATGCTTTACCAGGTCGGAATCCCTATACGATTTGCACAATCTCTTAGTTTACCTGGCGCAACACGTCTCGAGTGTCAAAACTTGCTTTCCAATGATGATCGGCAACAGGACTCCAAAGGGATACCGCGATTTGTTCGGGATGGAGAAGGGCTCTTCGACTGACAGTGTGATGGTCTAGCCGGCAATCACCGGGATCAAATATTACGTACAAGCGCCTAACTTTAGCAACGTCTATATATAGATTGGCTTCATCGCCTTGACTCTCACCTCAACGACAATCTCGCGTCAACCTGCCTCGCTGCTCGCCCCGCGATGTTGACGTCGCCGCTGAGCCTCAATTATGGGCGCCAGCAGGAAAAGCAGATGCGGCGAGATGATTCCATGTCCTCAAAATCAGGTTCGAATTCCGAAGTGATCCTCATTCTCGGAGGTGAGTGGGCAAGGGCTTCTACAAGTGACGTTCATTCAAGTACTGACAAGACGCTGTGTTATTTTTCACAGAACCGAATCCAGGGGACTTGGCTGCTATCCTCCGATGGGGAGTGAGTCCTACCAGGAGCAGCCGACATCGCTTGTTGGTGTTTGCCTCAGATATACACGACATACCCAAATCGGCGCTTCAGACACAGTTTGTGGACATTCACATCCTCGCCAAACATTTGGGCGAGGTCTCTGGTTCCAATTCCCAGTGTTCAGACGAGTCACCTGGCGAAGCGATTTACCTGTTAGGCGTCTTGGAAAGAGCGAGTCAGTTTGCAGCGACTTGGAGAGCAGAAGCAGACAGGTTTATCCACGATGGCCAACTGATCAATGGGGATCCACAATTTTCTTCTCGTCACGACGGTGCACGACTATCCAACCGCACACACGCTATTGACAGTCCTAGAACCAATCACTCTACACGTACTACCCCCGCCACCTTAGACGACGACAGCGATATTCACACCAAGCTAGGCAATCATCGAGATCATCGATGCGCCCAATCAAGCTCAAGCTCAAAATTTACCGCCAGCAGGAGGTCAGTCCCGGCTTCGAAGGGACTACTTTCGAATTTCCTAAGCTTTAGCTTGCCTTCCGTACCTCGACCCTCCTCCCCGTCTATTTTTCATCCCCAAAATGCAAATTCGGGTTTTCGCAGTCACAATCGACACAACCTCCTGGAAACATATTCCAGAACTTTCGACACAATTCTCAACTTCCTTCCTTCTAGTCAGACAGAAAAGTCACTTCTTAAACAAGTGATACTCCTCAGCACGCTTTGTGGGCAGTACTTTGCTCGTTCAAAGCCTGAGATCCTTTCTTTGAGCCACAGTCGAGCCTTCGGTTCTCCGAATTCCTCCCGTGCCAATTCTCCTAGAAGACCTCCATCAGGAGCAATGCACTCTCAGAACGTCAAAGAAAGGACGAATTCTTTATTTTCCCGAAACTCCGCGACTGAATCCAGAGCTGGAGAAGCCCGACGTACAAGTACTGCTTCCTCGGGCTCTTCTGCCTCTGGGTCTGCCTCCCCTGCGAGATCTTCGACGCCTAGTGAAACCTCCCGATCCACGACCCTCTCCGATACTCCAAGGAGAAGATCGTCCATGTTGTCTTGGCTTTCGACCACGTCTGCCTCCGATCCAGAATCAGGAGCTGATGCCAAACTTGAAATCCGTACCAACTTTAGTACTGATGCCAGCCAGGGGAAACCCATCGAACTGCGCCGTAGACTAACATCCATTTTTGGTCGTACGGCGAAAAGAGACGAGTCGCCTCAAGGTTTAACTGTCACAGCAGAAGAGATCGGCTGTAAGAGAAGAATGACGAAATTTGTGAATTTTTTGTCTTCATTTCTCAGGAGCTAACCGTTGAGATATTTTTTTTCCCGTAAATGCAGGTCCAACCAATCTCACACAAGCACGCGTATCTAATCCATGTCTTACCGAATTCACTCTCCCCCGAATCGGCGGGTACATCCTCTGAGAACGAAATACTCGATGAATCCGAATTGCTCGAGAAGAGACGAAATTCATTACCTTCTCCATCCGCTTTATCTGGGGCTCTCAATGACGAGACCGAGACCGCTTTCACCCACGCAAGGATGCAGTCGAGCTTAATGAGGAGGGCCACTCTACAGCAAAGGCGGCTGCATAACTTAGAGAGGAGGTATTCCATGCCCGCTCCCTGTGTGGAACGTGACGCCTCTCGAACGACCCTAAACACGGTATCGAGAAGGAAACCAGTGCACAGCGTGCAGAAGATGGGGAAACCACCATTGGCCGATCAACTCGAAAGTTTTTTAGACGACTACTTTGGACAGGGAAACAAAGAAGAAGTTTTGCCGTTCGTTCTCGATGATGATGTGTTTGGACGAGAAATCGACTTGAAGATGGGGAAGAGTGGATCGAAAAAGAAGATACTGGTCGGAGAAGCCGTTTTATCTGGTTTGTTGGATGAATTTGCGACGAATCGGCAGTGCTGGGTCGGAGATGAGGATGTCAGCGGTTTGGTTGTCTATTTGAAAGCTGGTAACGATGAAGAAACAGGCGAGACAGACGAAGAAGAGTTAGCGAAGAGCCCGTCGATGGAACCGAAACATCCGCCACCCGCCGCAATCTCACCATCATCCTCTGAAGGCTCTGAAGGTGCTGGACCGGCTATTACCCCTGCTCCCCAACGAAGTCGCAGTCGTGCATTATCTGATACTGTGGTGACGTCAAAACACGATGTCATCTCCTTGCCTAGAGAGTCTATGAACGCACTCAAGGCCCCTGAGCCTGCCCATATATATCCTCCCTCACGTCCTGCCGCAATTTCACGATTATTGGCCCATGGTATCGCCTCGGTACCTGCAGCGAAGCGGAAGACTGTTTCATGGTTCGAAGCAAATGAATGAGAGTTGTATCATATTTCTAGGTTTGGTTATCCTGTGACGGCGTCTTTTCAGATGTGGTAGGTCCACAAATTTAAAGCTTGAATAAGTTATAATCTATTTGACATTTTATCTCGGACGTATCTTTTGATATGATTATTTTCGTATTACTATTTACATTCTACACATTCTCTCTAGACATTCAGCTATTTATCTACAACATCATGACTGGACATCAGCATTTTCACGGACAAATTTCTTCTTGGCTTCAGTCTAATCCATACATCTCCTTCAATTGTAGAAAGACCAAGTACCATAAACATGAATTACTATAATACTGCCAATTTATCTGAACTATCTCCCTGGTCTCAAGGTCGATTTGGTCCTAGGCTTCCGTCAAGAAGAGCAAGTGCAGAAGGACTGTGAATATCGGCAATGTTTAGTACCATTCTATAATCCTAAGAATACACTAGAAAGATGTCATCAGTGTAGAACTATTAGATACTACTAAAAGTCACAAACCTGGCACCAGACGAATCAGTCGAGAGTTTGGACATGAGGGGTTTCCCAAATTATGCCAGTATTGAAAACGTGAGTGAGGAATCCGCACCCTTGAAGCCTCCCCCAATTGAAATAACAATCAACAAATCACGCGCAATGTTCGGAACGAAAGCCGCACCCTATGAAGAGCTGAACTCTTTGGGTAGTGTTTATTCGTTGTGATAATCCACGGAACCAATGCCGGTTCTTCTACTGTGCCTTTCGATGACGATAGTCATCTCCTGGTGTGTTTCAAATCATTCTGCAAATATGTATTAGTGACCTATTAAGAGATAAGCAGAACACACGAGGCCTAGGGCAAACACAATCACTGGCAAGCATAACGGTCACCGCTCAAAAACAAATTTCAGGTTTTTTTCAAGTCGCATTTCAGAGAGGTAACAGGCCTCATTTGTCCAGGGATGGCTGATGAGATCCTACTCTGTGAAAAATCCTTTGTATGACAGTCAGATAAAACCAGATCTCAGTCTGTTTTTCATCTCACACCTCTGAGCAAGCAGGAGCGGCTTCCTCGACAACTCCCGCCAGAGGTGTACATTCTGAAAACCAAGTAACTTCGTGCCAAGTTTGGCTCGTTCTTTGGAGTTTCAAGCAAAAATGCTGGCCAGTGGCTTGACCTTGAGGGAATTGAAGGGAATCACGGCCAATAGCCAGAAAGTGGGACAAGAAAATAGTTGTATTCAGGATGAAAGCTCTAATAACGGACATATAATTAGTACCGCAATAAGTAAACCTCCAGGGTCGCTCAATTATCATTAAGGAAAGGAGCAGACTGACACTAATGGAAATATCAGAATCATAAAGCAGTGAATTAAAAAATAACAACTACTAACCGCCTTCAATTGTTCGAGGTACCATGTGCAGGAACCGACATCTCCCGTCTGGAGGCACTTGGTGAGGTCTTAATATTCGATGAGCTCAAACCTTTTCAACAGTCGATAACTACGAACCTTGAGCTTGTAACTCGCAGCCCATCTGCTGATTCTGAACGGGTGCGGCGGCCTGCACAGGTGCAGCATCGCTGGATCCCCCGAAAAGCATATGGGAAATTCCATGGCCAATTGTGGAGCCTATAGCCACGGAACCTGCAGTTGCGGCCATCTGCGAAAGGAGACCAGGCTGCTGGGGCTGAGCGGTGGATGTATTGGTGTTCGATTTGGGAGGGGCAGGGGCGTGTGGGTGAGAATAACCCGCAGGAACAGCTGCAGTGTGTGCACCCCTGGTCTGGCTAGGTGCGGAGCGGGGAGTTCCCGAGGAACGAGCACGAGACTGACGCTGAGGAGACATTAGAAAAAAACGAAGTGTTAATCATACAAATTGAACTGACGGGCATTGCAGAGGATTGTTGGTTGAGCGAAACTGAAGAAGCCGAACCTTGGAATTCGGCTTTCATACACGTGGCAATTGCCGGTGTTCACGTGATCTTAAGAGGAGCGAGCCGTTCCGAAAACCGAAATATTGTTCTCATCCCAAATGGCGCTTCTGTGTTCAAGGACATATCTCGGTACTGTACTGAAGCAAGGGATTGTCGCTACCAGGGTACCCGGCTTGTCCTTTTTACCTCATACTCTGTTACGAAGAAATGCATCCACGGCTACTAAGCTAAAGGCAACGCCGAAGACAACAGGAAAGGCTTCTCCAAAAGCGACGCGTAAAAAAAACTCTCCTTCGTCCCCTGCGCAGAAAAAACCAACCCCTGCAACTTCAAAAACTGTTTCGGGCACGCAAGCTCCAAAACAAAATGCTGCCGTAGAGGAAAAAACCACAGACGCTGATGCTGCGAAAGCAATGTCAGAAGAGGAGATGGAAAAGGAACTTCAGAGGATGATGCAAATGTCAGAGTTGATGCCTACGATGGATTTTTTTGGCCAGGAGATTCATTCCACTCTAGGTGTGTTTCGAAAGCAGTCCCGTTAGCCTGCCCTCATGCTTTTATCATCCAAGGAAGATGTCATGATTCCGTATCCAAAGGGTAAATCACTACCGTTCACAAGAAAGGACCTCCAGCGTTTTAAAAGCAACTTCGAAAATGGTCTCAAAAATGCTATGGCGTGCGTGTCAACATACAAACCATCTTCCTGTTCAATTAAATAAATCAATCACCATCTAGCCTTAACACGCTTTCTGTTTTTAATGCCATTCCAGGTGTATGGTCGGAGAACATTCCTTTGCTTTCTCGAATACGACATAAATTCAAATTATTTGGGACACAATCTACCAAACCTTACGGTCTTATCGCACCTTTCCGCCAGATCGCCCTCGAGCAGTACGAAGAGTTTAATACGGCTCTCGCAAGGTAATTTCTTTTTTTTTTGCTCATTCTCATCCAGCTCACGCGCCATCCTCAGCCGAAATGAGCGAGATGTCAAAAAATTCACCACTTGGGACTATCAAACACGCACCCTGGAGGTTATGAAAACATCACTCAAGAACAATCCTGGTGGACGCCTCATCTGGCAGCTCCATCGCGTCGTTGAACCCGTCCAGGTTCTTTCTTTGCGAGTTACCCAAGGTCACTTTGGGGATGCTGAGCCCAAGTTTGGAAATAGGTTGCTGGGACATGCTCTTGTCAAGTTTGATACCGAACAGGTTGGTTTTTTCCATGTCATTTCTTCCACTTGAGTCGTGTACTGAATTCCTTTTCAGACTCTTGAAATATATGACCGCCAGGGTCGACCACTGCATACCCCTGCTGAACCAGAAAAAAAACTCATACGCATTGACGCACAGAAGAAGCCAGAGAACTGGCGTGTCCCGGCAGTCAAGAGACGCGTTCAAGAGTATCTAGTCCTCGAGAAAAGAATGTGGGTCCAGGGACCATGGGTGATCAGAGAACAGATGTGGCCCACTTGGCCGTTGGAAGAGACGCAAGAATCAAGTGAGTTGTATGATTCGAATCTGCGTACGACTACTGACAGACACTTGCAGAACCAGATATTTAATGCGATACTGAGCCTTACGATGTATATTTTTTTTGGGACGGTGCATCGTTCCATAAGGAAAAATATATATATATGCGAAGTGAATACACCACGGACAGCAAATAATGATTAATTCCTTTTGAGTACGGTCACGGTTGTCTGATAAACAACAGTCGTCGTTTATCTGATTTGCAGTGCGCCACCGAAGTAGTTGACCCGTTTCATTGGGTTGTCGGGGTTCAAACGTTCAAGACCTCGGATTGAGGTTCCTCGAGTTTTTGTCATTATTGGAGAATTAAAAGTGTTTTCGTGCAAAAAGTACGATGGTAAAGGGCTTAAATTTCGGCCACAATGTATATGGTACAATTGACGTTACAGTGTACCCAAGAAAGCAGTGGAAGGATATGATAGATGAAGGGTATATAAATTATGCTATTGCGAGGGATAACCTGCACAGGTCAATGTGCGAAAGAGACGAGTTGATATAACGAATGTAATGCAAAGAGAGTCCTGCGAAGCCAAATGAAGGTTGCTTAAAGAAAAGAATGTCCGAATCTAAATGATCCAAGTAATGAGCGTGAATTGTCCATGTGGTGCTGGAACACGGGGAAAGCGGGTTTGGTATCGGTGGCACATGTGCAGAGAAGATGGTCGGCTTGAAGAAAGAGTTAGAGCCGTTATCGTCTCATGATAAGCAGCAACTTACCTGAGGTGGCGAGGGTTTATCGATTTCGGAGAGGAAGAAGATCCACAACTCGAGTCGCTTTAACCTGACGACCCGACTTTCCGAAGTATCTCTCACTCTCGAATGACCAGTGGAGTGAACCTACGATCCAATTGGCCAGACCGTCGACGTAGACGGCCACATCACGGTCAATCTTGGTGCCCCAGGAAGGCAGACGAGCAAGTTCTTCGTTGAATCGGTCAATTGAGGCTTTGCACATGTTCCCGACGATGTCGACTGACGTCTGGAGGTCCACCTCGTACTGATGCATGATAACAGTTATCATGTTGTGCGTATCGCCTTTGGATTGCTCAACGTTGTATGAAAAGATGTCCTGTCATGTGCGAAGCAATGAAAGGTTAAAAGACCCGCAATGAAAAGAGGTGCCACTGTTCTTACGTTGGACCATGTCACTAAGTCGTTCGTGGCTTCTCCCAAATTCCGAATCACTTGGTGGTCCATGACCTCGTCAGGTATATCAAGATTGTTGGCATCTTTGAATAAGAAATCAGATGAATAACGGACCAAATGACAAACCGCGACTCACATTCAATCAAGGCCCAGCAAGGCTTGCATCCCGACGTGTCGCGGCGAAGAGAGATGTAGGATTCCAAGTCGGGTATCACGCCAGTCGCACGATCTAGAGCTTGCTGGGTGACACTTTGAAAGAAGAAATCAAAAGTCTCAATGAAGCGCTGCTGTGCCCCAGGCGTCGCTGTAAGAACGAGCCTCTTATAGTAACTTTAAGGGCGGATAGATCAGATAAGGTATATGCCATGAGGTTAAGAAGGTGAAAGGGTAACATACTCTCTCGTCATCTTGCCCACTCGCGATGAAGATTGCCAAGCGTGAGGGTGGTATAGGGAGTTGAGAACTTCGTCTGCGGTTGTGTGAGTGCCCATGTTGTCCATATCGTCAGAGAGGTTGTCAAGGTGGAAGAGGTAAGTCATGAAGTCGTTGACAACCCGAAGCTGAGAATATGCTGCATCTGGATAACACTGGGCGACAAGAAGACCAGCTTTGAGACCGTGATACGCTTCGCGTTTCTTGCCCATAAGGTTGCCGTCTTTGAATAGCCATTGCTTCGTCTCTTTCGTAATCTGTTTCCGGTGGCGATTGCAGCGAAGCTTGAACTTGCAGTGAGAGACTAAGTCCGGTATGATAATCTTGCTCATGTCGGAAGACTTGGAGGAACCGAGAGGAAGGGCGCACATATCGATGGATACGGGATTGGCTGGGGGAGGGGACGGGGACGGGGACGGGGACGAGGGCGTGGATGTCCTTGCGAGGCGAAAGAGGGGAAGTATAGAGCACTGGCGAAACGCAAGCCCGTTTTATAGGAACCAAGAAAGATTGACCGGTTTAATTTGGTAAATTGACCCTGCTTTCGGGCCCACCGATTGTTCCATAGAGAGGGTTTCAGACTTCGGAATGCAGAATCTATCGGAGATCTCATATTCGCCTTGTCATAGCCGAAAACGAAAACCTCGCCTGGTTGCCGAAATATTTGCTGGGATCCCGCTCGGAAATCTTTTCAGTCCAGTTTCGACTGCAAGGAACCACGCCAGGAGCACACACTGGATTATGTCTCAGAATCTTGAGACGACAGAGCCGCAAAAAAAGCGCGGGGCGGCGTTCGCAGTTCAAGCATAAGTGTTCTCTTCTCTCCATTTGTTTTGCGTGAACCGAGTCGGACGTAAGCTTGTGTGTCATTTTGGCAGCGAGAAGATCCTCATTATTCGACCAGATTAGCGTGCCACAAATCCATAGATCCCATGGTAGTTACAAACACCAGCGTGAATAGAATGAATGACCGATAAAAACATGTTCGAATGAATGGTGTTCAGTGATCAAATATTTGGTTCGTTCTATAAAAGCAAATTTGATTGCCGCTCGCCAAGTGCAACACGGAGGCAAGCAATTTGCAAATCAAAGGGCTTAAAGGCCGACCATCGAGAACTCTGTGTAGTAATCGAGGCAAGTTTTAAGTTCATATCCTCAGCTACTCATGTCATGGAAACCTTCAGGCTTTTACCCTCCTTCGACTTGGAATTCGTTCACAGCACCAATAGGGTTAACTTCCTTGGATTCTGCGAAAAGGAGGAGTTGTTCAACGCTCCCAGCCCCAGCAGAAAATCGCGAAGGATTCGGATCGAGACGAATTTTTATATTTGTTATACCGGATCTGGTTTCAAATAGACTCCGCGTATGTTGTCCCAAGTCTTGTAACTGGATCTCCGCATCTTGGTGGGATATATTTGGATGATGTCCTATATTCCTCGTCTTTGTCGGCGTTTCTCAGCGGGCGCCGTGCTGGCGGATGAGCCTATTATGTTGATTACTTTCAAAATCCAGGCCAAAAAAAAATACGGCACCTGCATCCGCCTCCATGAGGCAGGCTAGAACTTATCAGTCGAAGAAAGTGAACCCGTTCACTGTGAAAGCGGCAATCCTTTGGACAGAGAGTACGGTAGGAAAGAAGGGGTGAAGTAAGTATCCGATCGATTCAATTATCAGATTATACTTACAATGATTTTGAGTGTACCATTTTGGTTAGTCCGACCGAGTAAAGTCGATAAGTCGCACAGGCTCTCATCAAATAATAAAGGTGAAGCCGCAGAATTAATAAATTTGCTGATTTGAAATATCTTAATCCAGATCTTTAAGGCTGGGCTGTAGATCCAGTTCGCGACTTGTCAATGCCCAGAGCGCTGAGTGATTTTCTGTTCGCAAGCTCGGAGGTACCTGGTCAATTAGAAACATTCCACACAGCAAGTCGGACACAAGACGTGTTTCAGCATGATCTTCTGAATTTAAACGCATGGAATATGTTACTTCAAGTTGACTCCAAGTTGACTCATGGCAGTCTTCCTCCACTAACTATTGGCGGAATCACCTCCAGTTTGGTTATACGAAACAAAAGATATAATCTTTCGCACTACTAGGAAAAAAGTTGTGAAATGCTCGTTGTAAGTTCCCAATTTAGGATAATCCTTCTAAAAATGGTGTATGGGAGAACGTTTCCCACTATAGTTAAAGAGTGAAGAGTTGTGTATCGATGATATTGAACTGCGACCATCATACGCTCAATGGGCTGATCAATTAGTGCGCAACCCTAGTTATTAAAAATTATGAGGGGTTTCGTTCTTCAACAAATATTTATTCAGTGATTATTTACCGAAACAGATGGCGAATAAAAAGTATGGAGGCGGAGTACGTTTTCAAGAAGAAACGCGTATCGTCGTCTTCGGGCTGAGAATGTCCCATTAGTACTGATGATGCTACTAAGGCGTGCACAACGGTAATAATCCAGTGTCGAATACTAATCTCCCGGGCCGTATGGCCCGAGATACGACTCCTGGTATGCCATGTACAACAATGAAGTTGTAATCGTATGTAAAAGAAGTCAAAAATCAGGAATCGTCCTCTCGTCCTTTTGAGTTAATCCCATTGAAAGAATGGATAGTATGCACCCAATGCACCTGCAAAATGTCACTAAGACCAATCCGGGCCGCGAATTTCAGTTCCGTTCGGCGTGAAAGCCGCCTTCACCCCAAGCCTCCACTTTGGAAATTGAATCGTATAAACAGTGCGAAGTCAATGCGTGGTTATTGCCCATTCTCTTATCGTCGTATCTAACCACCATCTTGGGGCCAATCAAAGAGAATGAGTGCTGCTAGGCAGTCAGCGCCGTCTAGAACCTTTGGGTTGCCCGAAGCTAGTCGAGATGGTATAGGAGCCATACCGAGTGCTCAGGAGCCGTCTGGAGTGCGCCGATTGCTAGGAAGGGTGTCACTCAGCAGCTTTAAAAATGCCAGGCCAAGTTTCTCCTTCTCAATTGGAAAAACTACCGAACCCGGTACAGAGAGGCCACCAATACCCACGATGATGAAGCCGTCAGGCGAAATATACTCAACGCCATTGCCGAGGCTTTCTATGACTGTATTATCAATTGTGCGCTTTATTTATTTAACGAAATATCGATGCTGATATCTTTGTCAAGACGATGCTTGGAGAATTTCTATGTGCAAACGTTTCCACTCCCTTTCTGCTGTTCATGGTCAAAGGTAGGCGAAACATTCCACTATATTACGCTACTCTTACACTCAGAGCTCAGGTTTCGGAGAGTTTTCGGATGATGCAGAAGTGGCCTTTTGGACCGGAATCCTGGGTAAGCGTTGTTTGCCCGCGACTCTGAGGTTAAGCAATTCCTGAGCATCCTACAAGTTGCAACGTTTTTCCTGACCCAGTTCGTTACATCCTTATTATGGGTGCGCTCCAGGAGGTATTCATGTTGTGGAAATAACTCAGATAGTTAACAGGCAACTGCAGCAGAAAAACATGGCCGTCGTCTTGTGTTGACTGTTTCCTTGCTGGGTTCCGCCGCAACTTGTTGCTTTTTTGGGACGTCAAAAACTCTTCAACAGGCTATGTGCATTCGTTTACTCCAAGGTGTATTCGGGGGGGCTGTGGGGGTTGCCCGTGGATGCGTCCCCTTCGTGACGGATCCGAGCAATGAAGGAAGGGCATATGCAATTCTCGGGTTTGCATCCAGAGTTCGTCCTTTGATTGAAGTCATTCACTAATGGTGCTCCAATATTTAGGTTTTCTTGGGGATTTGGTGGTGTTGCTGGTGCGATTGTTGGAGGCTCATGTAAGTCGATCAACTTGGTCAGCCAAAGACAAATAAATCATTTCATCACAGTCGAGAGGCCTGCGGCAAAGTGGCCTCAACTTTTCGGCGGATGGCCGTTATTCGTTGAATTCCCGTACCTCCTGCCGTGTGCTGTAGCTGCCTTGATAACCTTACTTGGTAAGGAATATAAACACGGATTTGAATTTACCTGTTGATCCCAGCGGATTACAGGTTCTATCCTTTCATTGTTTCTAGGACATGATGGAGGTCCCAGGGAGAGTGCGATTCGGCTCCCTCTCGACAAACTGGATGTTCCATCCCCCATTCCCGAAGAGGATTCCTCTTCTCAAGTTTTCGAGGTCGACGAAGATTCAAGGAGCCTGGCAGAACGCCTTCAAACTAAAATCTCCCGCAAATTTTCGGGCTTGTTCACGAAGCACACCGATGCCTCATCCGCTTCGCCTGTTGTCCAACCAGCTGTGCCAATGGCATCTACATCTTCTGGCACTCGGCTTGACCGTACTAGAACCTTCTCGACGAGCAGAACGAATGGTTCTGCCTATGGGTATAGCGGCAGTTATCGCAATCGTCTTGCCAGCAACGCAACATGGAATGGAAGGCGAGGCAGCATGGGCACATCATTACGGAGACGCAACACCTTTACCAGCAATAGAGACGACGGGTCCGAACTAAACTTTGCCCAACGTCTGCTTCTTGCCAACGAGAATGCTGTTACTAATATTGCTGACCTCTGGGTCGCTGCTGCGATGAACGTTGACAACGAAGACCCCTTTGAATCGGATTCTGACACAGAGCGGGATATCGATCCCACCGAACCTGGTATTGATCTGTTAGACCCACTTGCAACCGAGGATGAGGAGACGGTTAGTCCAGCTGAAACTGCTGCTCCACTATCGCCTGTGATTCGTACGCATCGCCCAAGCTTTGTTACTTCCTTGGCATCTCGTAGATCGTCTTATCGACCTTCTGTATCGTTCTCACCAGAAACACGACCGCCGATACCTCGCCGACCATCCATTAACGTGCCAGGAATTTTTGCTCATTCCGGTGTTAAAACACCCCCAGGAGTAGTTCTAAGTCAAACGGATTTGCCGCAGCCTGAGCGTCTGGCTGCATTCACTGACCCTCTGACCCCGATCGCAGAGACTCCAAGATCAAGTTCGATGGATGTCGAATCTCTTGTGACAGAGAAACCACCTTCGGTGATGTCTCGACTTCCGATTGTCGTCATTGTCCAGTATGGGGTGATGGCGTTACATACGACAACGCATGATCAAATTTTCTTGTCGTACCTTGTTTCGTGAGTTTTGAGCCCCTTCGACATTCCTTGATTCTTATTATCTTCAGGGATTCTGAAACAGGAGGATTGAACCTCAATGCTGCTCACTTTGCTCAACTGAGTGTGTCCCAAATTGTTCCGTGTTTAGTTTTTCAAACTGACATACCCTTGAAGTTGCACTGATGTCCTTCGTTCAAATTGTATACCAGTTTTACCTGTATCCGTGAGTGGCCAATTCCCTTATAGTCACTAACTGCTTACATTATTCCTTCTGTCAGAAACATTGGGTATGTATGCTTGACGCCAATCGTTCTCTCAAATCTTATTTATTTTGTATAGGCCTCCTCGGGGTCGCTTTTCGCATCTCGCCATGTTTCGTATCGGAACTGTCATGTTTATTCCAGCCTATCTAAGCGTTATTCTCTATCGCCCCTTACACAACGTTCACTCTGACGACAGTAACATCATACTTATGGCTGGTACGTTACTCTTACCTTCTTCAATCGACATTTGATTGAGATGCCTTCCTTCGACTTAGCTCTTTCCATCAGCACGTGAGAGCAATTTCTCTTTTGACCTCTCTAGTGTCTGATTGAATGCTTACGGACTAGGGCTATCCGGTACTGTGGAATCACCTTTGGCTACACTGCCATATCCATTTTGCTCAATTACAGTAAGCGAGATCTTCCGAAATCCCGAGAAAGATGCTCAGAACCCTTATCAGTGACACCCCCGGATGCAGTTGGCTATGCCAATGGGTTTGCCCAAAGTATAGTCAGTCTGGCACGATGTGTTGGACCCGTGATAGGTGGCTACGTAAGACACATCGTTGATTGCGACAGACTTCGAATTGACGCAATTCTCTCATTCAGGTATGGTCTGTGAGTGTGAAAGACAGTCCATCTGGGTACTACCTTGGCTTCGTTGCATGCGCAGGAGTCTGCGCCTTTTCAGTGTTGCAGAGTATTTTGATTCGCTAATCTGTATATGGACGATTTTTTGGCATGACTGTCTTTCCGTTCTATATCTAATATGCTTTGTCCCTCATTCTTGCAACTTACTATGATACATATCTCACGAGTCTCGCAACCAATATACCTGTTCTTGACAAACATCACTTGGGCCTTGGCGCAGGAGTTTTCCATACTTACGTTTCGTATTTAGTTTTTCTGCCAAGAAGATGGAATTTGAGCTACACCCTTCGAAGAGGACTGGAGATATCTGGGCCGCCCATATTATATTTAGAATTCCAGCAACACTGGCCCATCGGCATGTTCCGTTAAAGAGGGATGGCTTACATACAGGAAAAAGGCTTCAAATCAAGCATAGCGAATCATGATCAAAAAACGATGGACAGTACAAGAGGTTATCAACCCCGAACATGGTTGAGCAGTCGATCTGTCGCTAACAAGGGTTTTAGATCAATCCAGAGCAGTTTGTCAAGACGTAGAGGGTGACCTACATCCTTGGGGATCCTGATACGGGTTACCTACCTTGTCAACGAATTGGATTCGTCGAATATTCCAGCGTCTCCACCAACTGTTTAACCAATGTGTCTGGCTAGTGATGTTCCGAAATGCGCCCGAGTTCCTAATCCGCACCTCGACAAGCTCAGACGCCATCATGTCTTCGATGGCTTTCAGGATTGTGTCGAGGGGGGTGATTATGGCATGTTCGTAGATCTTCATCGGCACCTCTACGTCGACGTCGATTGCAGGGAAAATGCAGATTCTCCGGAGATTGGGATGATATTGGGGGAAAGCGGCAAGTTCAGGTCCATGAACGAGAATGAGGTCCAGAAGGTTCGGGCAGGCTGCTATGGCTTGTGGTAAGTACACGTCCGCAAAACATGTGGACGTGCGGAGCATCCGCAGTTTGTGGCCGTGAGTGTCAAAAAATGACATAGTGAGCTGGGGAAACAGGTCGCAGTCGAAGCGCTCCAAAGATGGGAGCTGTCGGGAGTGAACAGACAGATATCTCAGAAATGGGTCCCATGTTAGAGCATAATCTTGCCGGCGTTGGGGGGGTTCTGGTATAACACCCAAGGATAATGTCTTGAGAGATGGTAGGCGAAGTAGAGAGGGTGCGTCATGTACGGGAGAAGGGTATGAGAAAATAGCCATGAGGCGAAGGGTGGTAAGATTTGGAAGCTGGCTGCAAAAGGAGCAGAGGTCTTGGTAACGGGGAGGTTCCCCAGGTCCACTCCATTCTACTCTTCGGAGTGTTTTCCCACAATTAGCGATAAGGGAGGTCAAAACTTCGACGGGAGTACACCGAATAGGATGATTTCGGGGGCCATTCTTGTTGGTATAGATCATGAGATTCGGGGTGTAACGAAAGAGGCGGACGACGTTCAAGACATTGTAGCCTTTAAGAATTTTGAAGTCGACACGGCTGGTTCTTTCTCCAAGTTTCTTGGTGGGCAACGAGGGAGTGCACTGGTCCAGTTTCTTTAAAAGCATTTTCAGTTGCTTATCCGAGTATACCACAATGTATTCTGCTGAGATTTCCGTTACCACTTCATACCAAGCCGCGCAAACGAGCGAGAGATTTTTCCGGTCATGGAAGAGTTGAAAGTCAATCTCTGGGTGTTCCTCATTCAAGTATGGAAGTCCAAAAGGTTCGTCTCGTTCGAGTGAGGTCGCTCCTGCAAGGCCCACCGTAAACGCGATGACTTTGCGACATAGTTCCGCTGGGAGACGAGGAGACTGGGGTTTGAATGGCACAGTTGTCTGGGCATTCAAATACGACGCGACGGCGCGTTCACTCCATCTAAAAACGCGTCAAATACGTTCCTGCGAGGGTCACTGGTCCCTTCAAACTTACTGCATGATTTGCCAGTACATGTGGTAGCTAGGATTATTGCAGGCCCTGGACGCGACGTTTCCCTCCAGAATCTCAACAAGGCTGAGGTACTTGTATGATTATTTCCCCTCCAGCTGTATGTAAGAAAGTGAGTGAGAGATATAAATACTATTTATAATTATACCAATTTCAGCGACCTTGTCAATTTCCATAATTTGCTGATGTAGGGCCCGGTCTATCCGAGTCATTGCATAACTTACTTCCACCATCGTATCACCACCGTATATTTCTCTTCTCCATTTCTGCAAATTATGCCTCATTTGGATTTATTGACGAGATCTGGGGTCAAAAGGCGGGCGTCTATCTTGTCGCTTCCGAGAAAGAAAGCAAAGCTTCATCTCGATGACTTACCCTGGAAAACTGTTGCAAGACCGATTACCGGATTAGACGGAGACGACGACGTCCTGGGACTGGAGGAAGTTGAGGATGTGGAAGTAATATACGAGGACACGGACGCTGGAAGAACCGTCAAATTTAAGGTGATCGACTTGGTGTTGCAGACCCCTCTTCCATCCATCTTCTGAATGCGGCAATTCTTAGGTTTCGAACGATTCCTGTGAAAAAGCCACTCATCTACCGCGGGACGTTGTGGACGTGCGAAATAGTCGAGATGGAATGGAGGTTGACGACAACGAAGTCATCAGCACACCCTTTGAATTTGAATGTAGGTACTTCCGCACTTCTCGGTGACAAAATTCAAGTGATTGACTCTACGTAGCAGAAAAAATAATACCAGAGTGGCATGGGCTTTGCCTCCATACGAAAATATTGCGTGCCCTTCATGAAAAAGGATTTGGCAAACCGACACCGATCCAAGCTGCAGCACTTCCATTTGCTTTGAAAGGTCGCGATGTAGTTGGGATTGCTCAAACAGTTCTGTCATTATCTTCATGAGTTGTTGAATTTACCGCTTACTATTTGTAGGGCTCGGGAAAGACTCTAGCGTATGGTTTACCCATTCTGCACCACTTACTCTCACAATCTCGACCCTCACCATCGAAAAGACGCCCAATTAGAGCTTTGATTTTAGCCCCGACTCGCGAATTGGCACTACAAGTGTCGTCGCACCTCAATTCCATCCTGACATCGATTGAATATAAGGATCCAAAGAAAAGCGTGGATGACCAGAATGGCACAGCACGGAAGCCCCCTCCGCATGTCAGTATCGCTGCTATTGTTGGCGGAATGTCTTCTCAAAAGCAGAGACGGTTGTTGGATCGAGGCCTCGATGTACTTGTGGCTACTCCTGGGCGTCTCTGGGATATCTTGCAAGACGTAAGTTTGAATCACGGATGCTTATGATTCACATTCATCTTACTGACTAGGATGACAAACTCGCTCAAGAAATCCGAGCGATCAAATTTTTAATCCTCGACGAAGCCGACAGAATGGTTCAAGCAGGACACTTTGCTGAACTTGAGAATATCTTGCGACTGACTCTTCGAGACTCACAGTAAGTTTCAATAGTTGCAACTTCATCCGGGTCGTGTTAATTTTCCTAGACAAGACCAAATCTCCGAAGCAGGAAGTAGTGTTGACGGTGATGACGAGCCGAAAATTGATGCACACCATGACTTGCAAACTTTTGTGTTCTCTGCTACCTTAAGTAAAGAACTTCAAGTAAACCTCAAGAAAAAGCGTTCTTCAAAAGGTAGCACTAAACACTACAAACGAGAAGAAAAGTCCTCCTCAACTCTCGGTATGTCTGGATTTCACCTCTCATTAATTAATATGTCAAACAGATTTGTAGATGATTTGTTGCTACAGCTCGACTTCCGCGATCCGGAACCTGCAGTTATCGATCTCAGCCCAAGGGGGGGCGTTGTATCAACATTGCAGGAAGGCAAAATTGAGTGCCTATCAGGAGACAAGGTATGTCTACGTTGCCTCCTCTTGAGATCAGGCTCAGGCTTGCCCTTAACACGCCTTACAGGACTTTTATATTTACTATTTCTTACTTCGGCACCCCGGCAAAACTTTGGTGTTCCTCTCTTCGATCGACGGCATCCGGCGCCTCACTCCTCTCCTTGTGTTATTGGACATCAACGTATTTCCTCTCCACTCCCAACTAGAGCAACGGCAACGGCTCAAGAACCTCGACAAGTATTTGTTTTGATCTCTCTCTGTAGAAGGGGATAGCTTTGCCTGACTTCCTTTGACAGATTTACAAATTCACCAAACTCGGTTCTGCTTGCTACTGATATTGCGGCCCGTGGTCTCGACATTCCCGCAGTCGATCATGTCGTTCACTTTCAAATTCCGCGGTCTGCGGATGCATATATCCATCGAAATGGAAGGACTGCTCGTGCAATGCAAGCAGGCTTTAGTATGCTCATGATTGCACCCGATGAACGGCGTGTAGCTAGAGCATTACTAAACAGTTTGAATAGAGGTTTATCTATTTCTTCTTTATCAACAAAATTAATATTGACTACTTTACAAGACGTCAACAAAATCCCAGAGATATCCATTGAACTTGATATTCTCGACAAGATTAAGGCACGCGTGGGGCTAGCTCGGAAGATAGACAATGCTCAACACAAAGCAAAGAAAACGAATCATGACCAAAAGTGGATGAAGGAGACGGCGGAGGCTCTGGGAGTGGAACTGGATTCCGACTTCGTAAGGTATGCACGATCACTGTTCCGGTTTTTGAAATACCTTGCGTGACATGACATGCAGTGACTCCGAGAATGAAGGTGCCTCTTCAACCAAACGAAAGAACAATGGCCAGGGCGCTGCAATGAAAGCCGGACTTCGAGAAATGATTTCGCAACCTCTCGTTGCCCGTTGTGTCTCCACGAAGTACATAACATCTGGGAGTCGGCCCATCATCGATGATTTGCTTGCTGGCGAGAGTAAGCCTTTCGAGCGTTTGATGTGTGAAGGGTGCTAAACCCTTTGCGTTAGTTAATGAAAATATGCTTGGTTTGAAGAAAGCAAAAGCGAGTAGCAGTTTGATAAATTCCAAGCGGAAGAAAAGGACCCAGGCCAAAGTGGTGGCAACTTCGTCGAAGGAAAAGAGTTGAAAGCCAGACTTTGCTAGTGTACATCCAGAGCCTTACATACATCACGACAATAATTTAAAAAGATTACCATTATCATGTGGCTGTGCTAAAAAGTGGGATGAAGGCAAACTACAAGGTAGGCGCCTCCCTTCCTTCCATTCACCAACTGAGATCATTCTAGTTTTCTAACATACTTGGGACCGTGTACAGGCAAGGAAACATCATCTTCACCCACGATGGAAATTCTCTGTATAGTCCCGTTGGAAACCGAGTCTCTGTTTTCGATCTTGTCAAGTAGGTCTCTGAAGCTCTGAATTAGAGAACGGAACCTATGATGTCCCAAATAGCAACAAGTCTTTCACATTCCCTTTCGAAAACAGGAAAAATATAGAAGTCATTGCACTCAGTCCGGATGGGAACGTTTTGATCTCGGTCGACGAAGATGGACGTGCCCTTCTCGTTAACGCTCGTCGTGGCGTAGTTCTCCATCACTTCAACTTCCAGAAGTCGGTACGAGATATAAAGTTTTCTCCTGATGGAAAGTACGTATTTCGGTATGCTTTTCACATATCTCCTCGGTCTCAGGAAGTTTAGGTATATCGCAGTTACACATGGTGCTCATGTTCAAGTCTGGGTAACACCAAACCACCTTGTCCGAGAATTTGCGCCTTTCGTTCTGCATAGAACTTATACTGGCCATCACGACGATGTTGTGAGCATTGAATGGTCGCCTGACTCAAAGTATGTATTTTCTACATTTTCATTCCAGTTCCGACTCAATGTCAATTTTCGTCAGGTGTTTTATAACAACTTCAAGAGACATGACCGCTAGGCTTTTTACCCTTGATCCCCTCGAAGGATTCCGACCAAAAACATTCGCTGGACATAAAACTGCCGTGGTTGGTGCATACTTTTCTGTGGATGGTGAAATTGTAGGTGGAACTTGTTTGATCGCCATTCTATAAACTGAAAGAAGACAGATTTACACAGTTAGTAAAGATGGAGCTGTTTTCGTGTGGAAACAAAAGGAAGTCCCTGACGACGAGGATTCGGACACCGCAGGCATCTCAGTGCCCCAT
>Ga0307517_10004838_pt1 | contig 20535 bp, 12 predicted proteins | sample 23_EM_MG_FD_194515 | JGI IMG/M metagenome (GOLD analysis project Ga0307517, IMG submission 194515) | Populus trichocarpa ectomycorrhiza microbial communities from riparian zone in the Pacific Northwest, United States - 23_EM | ecosystem: Host-associated > Plants > Roots > Unclassified | place...
GAATCAATGAAAAGCTGAATCGTGTCCATTCTCCCCTTTAGAAGTAAAAAATAATAGGAAATTAAGCTGATTATAGACAAAAGGATATTTTCTACAAAATTGACTAAATCATACGGACTGAATTACCCAAACAAAAACTATGAAAAAGTCTTTATTAAAAAAATCAATACCACAGGAACTTCTAATATCATTAAATCAAAATTATTAGGTACATCAAGTGGTGTCCTCCATAAAATATAGAGAGAGCTTCTAATATCCCTCTGGTGTATATATATAGTTCCACCATAAAATTATTTATAGGTACCACTTGTACATTTTTATGCATAGTTTTAAAACCAGCCGGCGGGATCTAATACGTGGCTGACCCAGGGCTGGAACTGAGCTGAATTTAAAAAAAAATTTAAGAAAAGTCAAAACTCGGGGTGACCCGGCTGACCCGATAGGTTGACTCGGTTACCTCAGTAAAAAACTTGGTTGCAATCCGTTAATTTTTGTTTTTTTAATAAAATTTGATTAACCCGAATGATTTAATAACCTAGTTAAAATAAAAAAATCCAGATCTTGGACGTTACCGAGTTAGATTTAAAAATTCTGATTTTATATGAGAAAAAAGAATGAAGTTATATATACACACACTTCAGAGAGAGTGTACAAACACAGCAATGCTCCTATGTACTGTCATGTGTATTTTCATCTCATGTCATTTACATATTAATTTTTTTTTTTTGTAAAATTTTTATATTTTTAAATTATTTTAATATGTTTATATTAAAAATATATTTTTAAAAATATATTATTTTAATATATTTTTAAATAAAAAATATTTGAAAAAACGATGTTAAACAAGATAAGAAAGGGAGACCACATTTTTGTCTGTGGATAGATTTAGTTTTTGTCCCTCATCTATGTTGGACTTCAACCCCTATTGTTTAAAGTCTTTCCATGTTACCCTTCTAGTTTCAAGAAGTTCCCAACATCATCCCCAACTTACCTTTTGAATTTAGTTTTTGAGAAAAATATTATGACATATACGAGGATTTAAATGAAAAATGAGAGGAATGTATGAGGAAGAAAATCAAATTATGAAAAATTCATATTTTTTAGTTATTTAGTGGTAAATGGCAAAACAATTAAAGAAATACAAGGATAAAATTAAAAAATCTCGAACTATATGATTAGAAATAGAACAATGGTGAATATATAGGGCAAAAAAAGAAAAGAAAAAATAGGATCAGGTGTTGGAGGCTATAATTAATTATAAAAAATAGTAAAGTTTTTACGTTTTACCGGCAGTGAAAGTGAATTAGATAGGTAGGGACGGAATCGGATGAGTCGGTCTCTTCACGCACTCAATAAGCCGAGCATCATCCATCCAATCCATTCCAATTTCTTTACAGAGAATTGAAGAAGAAGCTTGATTCTCTCTCTTTTTTTTTAAAAAAAAAATATTGGATTCTGTTTCTTCTTCAATCCATCCTCAGCTCCCAAAGAAAAAAACAAGAAGAGGAAACCACCTCTCTATCTCTTCTTCTTACAGGTAACTAATTCATTTATATCTGCTGTTACTTTCTTATTTGTTTATTTTTAGATCTGTATGTATATGCATAAACAAAATCAGAAGATATGAAGAAATCGTAAACCCTAACTGTTTTGCCGCTTGGTAGATTGATTGATGGGTTTTTGGTTTTATCGGGATTCGCTTTGTCTTAAGATATACATCACATGAATTGTAGGGAGAAAGCCCAAGATTTTATTAATTGAGTTATGTGATCCTATGCTGTGATAATTATTAGAAGGATTGTCTATTTATATCTTTCCAATCATTGTTATGTTGTGTTTAGTGATGGTTGAAATCGAATTGGGATTTTTCTAAAGGTTTGATGATTTGGCTTTGCAGGTGCCCCCCGCAATGTCGACTCCTGCACGGAAGAGATTGATGAGAGATTTTAAGAGGTTGCAGCAAGACCCGCCTGCAGGCATCAGTGGAGCACCTCAAGATAACAACATAATGCTTTGGAATGCTGTGATTTTTGGGTAAGTTAAGAAGCCATTCTGGAAAAACTTTTTTCCCTTGCTTCTTCGTCCTTTCGTTCATTTTATATATATATATATATAAGTACAATTTGTTAAGCTATTTTTGTCTGGTTTTGATCGCAGTCCTGATGACACTCCATGGGATGGAGGTGAGTAATCCTTGCTCTAAAGCTTGTACTCTGGGAAAGGATGTGCTAGATGGATGAGCTCATGTTTCCATGCAATCTATGTGTTTCTGCATTATTTTTTTTCAATGTTTCAATGCCCCCATAGAAATTTCTTGGATTATATGCATCTGTTTCATTTGACTTCATGAATGTTCAAATGCTGGACTATTACATTACTCTATATATTCAAAACAACAACTCACTCTGCTTTATCTCATTGTTGAGTGCTGGTTTGAAATTGTACCTTATTGAATCAAGTGCAAACTGAAGTTTAACTTGGTCGTTTTCTAGTCCAGTCTAGTCTAATCATTGTGTTGCTTAACTGTGTTGAAGTATTGCATTACACGGCATATTAGTGTGTAACCATGCATTGACATGCAAATTTAATATGCTTCATAGGCAAATCTTGCATTTCTCAGTAGTTTGACTTCTAAGAATTATCAGAATAATTCATTTTTACTACACGAACTAATGAGATCAGGTTAAACAAAAACCGAAGCCAAATAGTTTATGGAGCTCAAGTCAAGTTTCAACATCCTTTAATAGGTTCTTGGAGCGGGGTGGTTGTGGGATTTTGAGGTGTTACGCTAATTTTACTTTCTTTCTTTTTTTCTTACTTGAGCGCTGTAGTGGAGAGGATTTCTAGAATTGTCAAGGACTATTACACATTAAGGTTATTTTTGTGGGTTGGGATAGCATTTATTGCTTCTTTAGGGTGTTTTGTTGCTAGTGCTTTCACAAGTATTACCTTGACTTTGCATTCAGTGAGACTGGAGTGCCTCTTGCTTTGAATTTTTGTGTTTAGTTCCTCACTGAGCCAGATGACTTATTTCTGAAGCTTTACTTGTACATTCCTCTCTTTTTTATGAAATAATTTTAAAAATGTAAGAGGATAAGCTCTAGTTTGTCTGACTATAGTCGGTCAGTCATGCCGAAATCAAATAATTTGCCACAATGTGTGATTTGAAGTTGTTAGGCTATTTAAGTCCAAGCCCAAGGTGAAGCTGAAGATGAGCAGCTATTTGACCGGTCTACTTTTTGTTAGCTTGCATGTTTACTGCTGAATCATGAAAAATTATCTAGTCATAGGCCAGCTATGCAGCCATATGTGCTTGTTGCATAACTTCAAGTGAAAAGACAATTTTTTGGTCTTTTTTTATTTTGCTTTCATTGCTTCAATAACCTCATTGTTACAATTTCTTGTAACAATTAAATCTACATGAATCAATTTTTTTTTGAGTTCTCCAGGCACGTTTAAATTGACTCTTCATTTTTCCGAGGATTATCCAAACAAACCACCCACAGTGCGATTTGTTTCACGAATGTTTCATCCAAACAGTAAGTGCTTGAATTATCATCAGTGTAGCATTCACATTATTATGACTGTCACTGCTTAATTTTCCCTATGAATTCATTAGTTTATGCAGATGGAAGTATCTGTTTGGATATTTTACAGAATCAGTGGAGTCCTATATATGATGTGGCAGCTATACTCACATCTATACAGGTATGGCAGAAATTATGTTATCATTGGATGATATAGTGATTAGTTTATTCTATGTGACCAGTGATACACTCATATATGCTTCATATGTTCCGGAATTTGTTTTTCTCAAGGTTCATGCACTGAAGCATTCATGATGTAGGGTGGGAAGAGATTACAATGATAAGCATCAAGTTATGGCACCATGGTTAAAATTTGAAGAATATTGAAGCTGGAACTAGAAAAAAATGGGTTTAGGATCTGTAGAAAATATCAAAAGCATAAATTGAATGATAGAAAATAAGACAACCTGTGAAATAGCCTAGGCACACCCTATTTATGCTAGTTAAAGCCTAATCCTAATACTTGTTGGAAATGAAATCTCTAATAAAGTCACATGCTAATCATGTGGCAATTAAAGAATCTAAATCACAGAACTATTCTAAACTATATGGGAAAAACTAAAATTACTAAGGAAATTATTAATTTTTCCAAAAACTCCCTCGTCAGTTCACTTGAGACAACACAGAAAGAAAAGGAGAGAACTTTCTATAGCAATAAATTTAATTCAGCATCAAAGTACCCAGTGCCTTGCTTGATACTGAGCTGAATTTTGAAATGAATTTTGTTGCATTTCCTAGCGATCCAAACAACTTTTTATTGGATTCCAACTTATAAATTGACTTATATACGAGAGAACTTTGGTGTGGTGAATAAATTTTTGTTTCCAGCATGCGTTAGTTGTGCAGTTTGTACGAATCAACCCCAGCCATGGTATTTGATGAGTATCATTTGTGCTCACAAATTATGTACCATACATGGAATACATCTTGATGCAGGACAACCGTGGGGGTGGGGGGTTGTTCGGGATCCAACTTTCAGAGGCTGTTTAGGCTTTTGATTGATTTGGATTTCTGCTGGAATGTAAGGGTGTGGAAAAGATTTTCCAGCAAACCTTGAAAATATTAAAATACCCCTGCAATCTAGAATCTAAACAGATCACATAGATCTTATTATTTTATCTCCTGCATCTCATCTTGCATGATTTCAGCATTGTGCTCCCTTTCCTTTCCCAGAAATGGTAAAACATGAAGTATCTGCCATTTAAGTTTTGGTATAAGAGTGCCTAGAAATCCTTAAAAAACTGCTGATATGTAAGTTTTAATAATAGAAGACCGGGGGATAGTTGAATAAACACAGGATGCATGGTGTTAGTAATATTTGATGAACTTGGACAATAATGAACACATTACGACTTTTTTTTTTTATATGACACTAGTTTGGACTTTGATTGCCTTTGAGTTGTATTTCTTAAAGGGATTTTAAAGATTTGAACATGCAGAAGGAGGAACAAGATTCAATTTCTTGACTGAGAACTTGAAGGAGACATGCTATTCTTTGTGGATGTTCTTTACCCTTTATAATTAGTAACTACGCAATCTACCTGCTCTTCTCGATATGATGACTTATACTGTGTAATTAAATTGCTCAGGACTGTAGAATTCAGATCCAAAAACATCATAAATTTACTCGTCATTTGTTACTCTGATACCGACAATAGTATAGCATCCCATAATGATTTGCTTTGAGTAATTTTACTGCATGAATGACTTCTGTTGATTGAGTTTGTACATGAACTTGTTTCAGTCGTTGCTCTGTGACCCCAACCCCAATTCTCCTGCAAATTCAGAAGCTGCTCGGATGTTCAGTGAAACCAAGCGGGAGTACAACCGGAGAGTGAGGGAAGTTGTTGAGCAGAGCTGGACGGCAGATTAAAACTCCAGATGCTGCTCTGTGAAGGCAGTCCAAGTCTGAAGGTTTCAAGGCATGTCTTCAGTAACATGGCCGCTGTTAAGAATCGTGTTATCTTATCGACTTTTATCCTGTACCCCACTTGGCTTTCGTCCCTATTTCAAGTGCACTGTACCTTGGTGTCGTTTTCTCCATTGCATGCTTTTATGCCTTGGTAAAAAAAAGAAATTTGTGTATCAATTTGCAACGTATTGTTATTGAAACCTTCATGCTTCAATATAAAAGTTAGCTGCCTTAATTGCAAATTGGTGGAGTTTCCTATTGGAACTACAGTCACTAGATGGTCTCTATAGGTCCTTTATGTGATCCATTTTAAAAAGAGAGATTGACCAGAGAAAAAAATAATATAAAATTTATAATCCATAAAAATGATAAAAATATTTTTATTTAGGATTTTTCTTTTCTAGTTGTATCTCTTTATTTTTTAAAGTGAGTTCTAGAAAGTAATAAATAGAATATTATTAATTATTCTATTGTTGTGGAGCATTTTCTGAAAATTATTTTTATTTAATTATATAATTTTGAAAGAGAACTTCATTTTTTTCATCAAAATTACTCTCATTTATGTAATTTTCTTTTGGATAATAACATATCTTTTTATTAGCACTACTGGATAAAATCTAATGGCAAGGAACAAATGCATCTTTTAATCAAAAACTTTCTTTATTTATGTTTTTGTTATTAAAAGTATTGTTTTTAAAATAAAAGCTTATTAAGATTGTAGAAGTAAGCTTCAATAAACTCATGAATAATTTTTACGCACTTGTAAAAATAAAGTTAAGAATGATAAATTTATAAAAAAATATAAAAAAATTGTAATAATAAAATAGATATTCTATTGAATATTAATAATCAATTTAAAAAATATATACATATTAATTTAATATATAATTATTCATAAAATAATTGTTAGTATTCCTATAAAAAGCTTTCATCTTCTTGAGATTTATAACATAATTGAAAAATTGTTTAAATATCATTTTAATAAAATTATTTAAAAATAACTTTATTCTAAGATTTAAAATAAAAATAAAATAAAGTTAAGGGTTGTATAACAAACAGACCATACACACTTGGATTTAAAAGAATAACTCGCTTGAAAAGACTGGTTCACATGCTAGGACCAAAATAAAAAAACTTGTGTATGATGAACAAAACCTCTCTTTTCAATCTTTATTTTAAAAAAATGAATTTAAAAAAATGAATTTATTGATGCTAAGATCAATTTTTTTTATATGTGACTGAAATATTATTGACCGAACACTTTCTTTATCCTTAATATTTTCTTGTGACTTTCTCTCTTATCTCAACATGTACGGACCCAATACTACATAAATTGGAACATCAAGGATCAAGTTGAAGATTTTCAAACACTAAAAAATAAAAATAAAACAAATATGTTTTTTATGTTAAATTTGATCCTTGTGTTCTTTTGATTTTTTAAATTATAACCTAAATTTCTATTTCATAACATCAATATTTAATTTAGCATTGAAATGTTCTTCGACACTTTGCACAAGTGAAATCCAAACTAAAAAACAAATCACAACACATAAATTGCAAAGATAAAATAAAAAAAATAAAATATGATAATCAACATAAAAAAGCTTTATAGAAATGAACAATGGATTTGAGATTGGTAACAATGATTTTCACTCTTCCAAAACCCAACTATTTTAGTTTCTTTTATAATTATAATTATAATATAATTTGTGTATTGAAATGCAAAAACCAATCCTTGATAGGTTTTAAGATGAAAATATAAATTAAATGGATTAAATTATAAAATCTATTAAAACAACTAGGTAATCACTCTAGTAATCCATAATACATGTAGTTTTTTTTTTCATTTTAATCCTTAAACTTTTTTCAATTACAACCTTCTTTGACCAATTTAATCACCCTTTTCCTATAATTTGTTAGAGAGATGAAATTTAACAAAAGAAGGTCAAAGTATAAAACATGAGAAATTATATAGTTAATCTCAAATTCACGCGACAAATATATTTTTCATTCCACCCATTTTTCTCTTTCCTCCTTCTTGGTCGCTTTATTTAAAAAAAAATTTCTTTTAATCTAAAAGTTTATTTTGTTTATTTTTTAGTTCATGAGTTTGAAAAATAAAAAAGACAATTGTCAGTCAGCCACATCTTAATGACCAAAATGGATGATCTTTATGTCAATGGCTCTTCTCAAGATGACTTCCTCCAACAATGCAAAAAAAGTTGATCGGGGTCCATTTGGTTTTTTTTTTTTTTTTTTACTCAGCTGATTTTTTATTTTTAGAGTAATTTTAGGGTTGGTCAATGATTTTTTAAGGTTAATATTGTGTTTTTTATGTATTATCAAGTGAAAATGAGTTAAATAATAGGGTTTAGGGGTCCAAAAACTTAGACCATGATTTTCCAATCATCCAAACCTATAACCCACTTAAGATACAATCTTGGATTTGTTTTATTAAAGCTATTATTAAAGCTAGGTGCATGGATCTGGCCTATCAACACGACTTTTTTTAATCTTATTATCCATTTCCATTAAAAATACCCAACTTAGTTTTCCGACCACCATTCTAGTTTTTTTTTTTTAAATCAGGAAAGATGATCACGCATATCATGCATATACTTTTTAATATAGTAATGAATTGAATTTGATTTTATGATTATGATAATTTTTTGCTTCAACAAATAAATATTTGGATAAACAAATTTACATAAAAAGAATTGCATTAATGAAATAAAAATGTTTTAATTAAGAGAAAATTACTCTTAACATCCTATATTTTGGTCCATTTTACACTTGCCCATCATGTTTTGAAAAATTATAGTTTGTATTCTAAAATTTGGTGCGCATGTAATAATTTACATCCTCTACATGGCATGCTAAAAAAAATCAACAAAAATTATTTGATTATTTATAGGTTTGCTATTATTTTCTATTTAATGACTAAAAAGACTCTAACCCCCTCCCCCTAAAAAAATAACTATCATGAAGTTACCTACGCACAAACCTGCCAAATTTCCACCCAACACATAACCTTAAAAACACCATATCTTGCCTAAATCTCCATTAAATTTGCAATGTCTTCACTCAACAACACTTCCAATCACATACAAAAATTCTAGCAAACACATTGCTAATCATAATAAAAGTTATAACAAAACACTCGCAAACATCACCGGTATACATTGTCTAAATCTCTACCAAATTTGATAGATTTTCATCCAACAACACTTCTAATTACAACACAATAGAAATTACAACAAATGCGTTGCCAACACAATAAAAATTATAGCAAAACATTCACAAATATCATCAACATGTCATCACCCACATCAAATGTTATTAGCTTACAAAGTTATAAAAACTTAGATGTACTAAAGTTCCAAAGCATAAGGTGCATGAAATATGAAAATAGAGCAGTTGTTAGGATATAAAAAACAGAAGCTAGTAAGAATAAGATTTTCTACAAATGTGATGACAGGTTATGCGACAATACTTTCATTAATTAATGCAAACCTATAAATTAAACTAAATTAACTATAATTGGTGGAGAAGGTGCTCATGATGTCAAAAAAATACTAGATGAATTGAAGAATATGAAGAAGAACTATGTAGAGTTTGGATAAAAAATCACAATATGAATGCTAGCTTTACAGGTATCACATTATTGTTTGTAGTTGATTTAGTGTGTAATATTAATGTTTTTAACTATTATCCTAATGTTAAACAAATAAAATCAAAACAAAATACAATAACATTAATAAAGCAATTGTATCAACAACTACATATAATTCACAATGCAAAAAAAAATGCATGCATCAACGGTCACACATTCTTAACAACAACATTATCAGTCAAACATTATTATTAGTAGCCTTGATTCATATATATTGCAACCATGTTGCAATAAAAACAACAACAACAACAATAATAATAGACAATATAGTTTTCTCAAAATCACCAATTTTATTTTATACCCTTCCATCAACGCAACTACTTTGGGTAGAGTGTTGATAGGCTCTAAAAGTATCAGTTTGCATTTGAAGATGGCATAGATTAGTCGGATATTCATTTTAAGCTAATAGGACTATGAAGATACTGTAAAAGAAACACTTGTTTTTGGGTTAAGGGTTGCAAAGAGGATGTACCAACATCACCTATGCTACCTCTTCCACCTCTTGAGTCTCTCATAACACCATTACTGGATCCCCTCTCAGTTATACCACCTCTACCACCATTGTTACATAAAAATTATCCAGCACTATCCCTTTAACATGTCCTAGAATTATGGTCATACTACTTGTAAATGTTACATCTAAGTGTGGAAGTCTTCTTCCTCATCATATCAAGTTGATCTTTTCCATCTTCCATTATTTGATTCTTCCTTGGTCTACCCACACTCCTTTTCAAGTTAAGGGGAGAACAATTACATCTTATTTCTTTGGGTCGAGATCAAATTCTAGCAACGGATGCACCACCTCAATGTCATCCTAAATTTTTCAACACTGTAGTATACATGACATACATCTTCAAATTTAATCCTCTTATGATGCACACAAGATACCATAATAGTGCATGGAATTCCAATCAACATCCATTCACTATATGATCATTGTCCTTTCTTTAAATCAATCTAAAGTCTAGCTTGGCCCTCACATACTTGATATTTATGAGAACTATCTAAAATCATTTTTATGTTTCTTGCATTCTAAACATAATTATCCAATAACTTCCTCATATAAAAGGTGGTCTTTGATTTCTAAATTGAAACCTGAGTAAATCTATTATAACAAAAAGCTATAAGTTTCATCCTAATATTCTTTAATAACATAACAAATAACAAGCTCTTATATTTCCTAACCCAGCTTTATATGACTCTGCTATATTGTTAGTTATATTTTTTTACCTTAATTTGATGATTAAACATATGCCTAGACCAATGCTCAAGAGAGATGTTATTCAACCAATTCAAAGGACCAACAATTGCATCCCAAATATCCTTCATATAATTGCCAAAATTAAGAGTTGTGTAAGCTTTTGATACACCCTAAAATCAAATCTTAAGTTCCAAACCATGAAATTTTATTTTTCTTTATATTGGTATAAATATGCTTGTAATGTCTGTGTGTTTCCTCATGGAATATCTCTATAATGACTTCAAATAGACTCTTCAATATAAAAATTTTAGTTACATAAAAAAAACATTGTAAACTTCACACACATTTTACTAAAAATAAAATTTACTATTTATTTGTCAAACATTGTGTGAAATATCATGCTTAATGGATCTATAAAGTGCATATAAAAACCATTATTATATATAATTGTTTTCAAACTCAACAACAGTATACATGATGGGAAACAATCCATTATTGCAATCCAATACCATTACAAACAACAAAAATCCTCAATATAGACCCTTGAGATGGCATTTGTCTATACCAATGTATGACCTATATTAATTTACAAAGCCCTCTTTCATTTCTTTCAAACAAATGTAAACCCTTTAAAACTTCCTCGACGAATGCACTTCTGAGTTGTAGTTAGGGTCAAACCTTAAGAACATATATGATCTTAAATTATATTGCTTTAATAACTGCACATATCGAGGGAGTCTCTTAAAAGACTCTTTGTGACTTCTTTTGATAACTATTTTGCCTTGGTTCTAGCTCTCCATAATTGTATTGGTTGTGGTTTAATCTCAAACTTATCTTTTATAATGGTATTGAGGGTTTCATTTGAAATATTTGGATTAACACTCATTAGAGGCAACAACGTTTTTATAATTAACGTTGAATTAATAGCTTTTATATAGGTGCAACTGAATTAGTGGCTTTTCCATGAACAACCTTTACTTATACATGTTTTTGCAACCTTTTGTTCTTGATTAATATACTTTTTCATGTGATAATCATTTTCACTTCATATTCTCTCAACAGATCTCTAAATTCATTGATATTGCCGAGAACTTGAGATTCTTCATCACTACTATCACTCTCAGATCTTTGACATACTGCAATATTAACATCATCATCATCACTACTAATTTTCATTTATATTTTGAATCTAAAGCACCATATAAAGTTTTCTTAATGTAATTATAACCCAATAAGTTGTCAAATCATTCCTTATTAGAAGGGATATAGTCTTGATCTTTTTTCCTCTTCATCATCCTTACAATAACTACATATATTAACAGTAGCATTACCCACAACAACACCCACACCAGCATTAAAATCAACATATGTATCAACACTAACACTATCACCAATACCAGAATCACTCACATCAACACCAACACCATCACCAAAAATAGAACCATCACATCAACATCAACATCAACACTAGCACCATTTCCAACAACAAAACCTTTTATATCAGCATCAATACTAGCACCAACACCAACATGAGAACCTCTCATATCATAACTCAATTCAGCATCATCAAAATCCAAATCTTTTATCCCAACTAACAACATTGTCTTACTGTTCTTTTCAACTTCGTCATCATAAGAAAAAGAAAATTTAGTACCAGCTGGCTTACCATCATTAGGCTTACTAAAATAGCATTTTGGCATTCTTCATGCTATATAAATAAACATTATCCTTATCAACATATAAATGAAAATTTTCTCTCTCTTTTATTGATACTCATTACTTTTAATATTGAGGCATCTTGAGCTTTTATATACCCTCCATCATCTTTTATTTTGAAGCCATGTAAGTTTACGCCATATACTTACTTGCATGTGAACAAGATGTCAATATAAGAAATATAGTCCAAACAATTACTTTTTTGGACACATGTAAAACCTCCATAATGAGAAATTATATCATACATTTTGTATGTATACTTCCATGGTAAAGGATATAATATTACACTAATGATAAACATAAGCTTATAAGCAAATTATTGATGCCTATATTGTTGACCTTTAGGTCATATATTTATGTTTTTATATATTATAATGGTAACAATAATATGTAAATTGAACTAATAATATGCTTGGTTGAGAATAAATGTTAAACAAGTTTTATGTAAAGATCATTTTAACAAGTACGAAGGAATTCATAAAGAAATCAATCAAGGAGTCCAAAACGAAGCAAATGAAGAATAAGTTTAAATATTCATTTTAGTGTTATATTGTAAATTCTTCTATCTTATCTTGATAGTACAAGTAAAATGAAATCACACACTTTACTATGCATACAATTTAAAAGCATTGATAAATAATTTGATATAGATAGTTCTAAGAATTCACATAGATTAATTTGTCAAAACAAGAATTTTACATGAACTGGTCGACCGTTTGGTATGATAAAATGAACTAGTCGATCATTTATTTATACATGATGAACATTCAGGAATTCTATAGGAATTGATCGATCAATTGGTTTAACAAATATGAACTGGTCAATCGTTTCAGTCGTCAATGGGACTATAATGGCTATAAACAGCTAGTTTTTGCTAGAAATACACACATACACACACATATAACTTGTTTAATTGCAAAATTAAAAAGGAATTCTGAACATACATGATATACATCATATTCTAGGTACAAAAACATCAATCTTTGATTATACTCTAATAGATGCTATTAAATTTTTATAATCTAGCACTAGAGTATTCAATTTTATTCTCACTATACTTAAACACCTTTAAATCCTAAAAGTGTTATCTTGTGAGAAATAAAGATATTATAACTTTTAATTATATTATTCAATCCATCAAGAGAATTAATTGTGATAGCAAAATCACTCTTGTAAACCTTTAAGAGTTAGGTAAACACTCTTGGTATTGGTGAGGTATTTTCACCAAGAAAAAATCTTGAAGAGAGCATATCTTCAAGTGAAAAAATCTTAGTATGGATTCATAAAAAAAAAAAAAAAAACTTAAGAGAGAATATATTCAAGTGGAAAAAATCTTAGAGTGGATTCATAAAGTGACTATTGTACTCTTGAACTTGAATTAGTGAATGAATACAATGCTCAAGTACAATGTGGTACTTGAGGTGTGGATGCAGGCTTATCGAACCGTGTTAAAAATAAGTTTGAAAATTCTCTCTCTTATCTTTTTACTTTAATCCTTTTAATTAATTATATTGTTGTTTATTGTGTTTATTTTAATTAATTTATATTATTTGTTAATATTAGTGATATATCTAATTCACCCCTCCTCTTAGGTGTTATAGTTGTCTTGATCCTAAAACAAAATATACAGTACCTGTAAGCTACAATTTTAAATTTTTGTTAGGATTATAAAAAAGAAAATTGATAATTAAGTTAAATAGTAGTTAATCACAATTAATATAAGCTTAATTACATTAATCAAGCACGTATTTAAGCAAAAACAAATACAACATTGGGATTATTTGAACAACTATGAAATAAAATTAGGTTTTCTTAGGGTTTCTACAAAATAACTGCTAATTAGGTTCAATAATGGGTAAACATATTTAATACAAGGGTTTAGTACATAATGATCCATGTTTTAAGAAATTAGAGTTTAGGGAACAATGACATGTGAAATCCAAATTGGGGGTTCTTTTTTTATATTCAAACAAACAAGAATAAAAGCTTTCCGATTAATAAAATTGTGTTTGTGATGTTGATTATTGTCGATTAAAGAAGAATAATTGATTTTCTTTAGGGTTTACAATCTTCAAGATTAATGTTGCACATTCATAAATTTAGGTTTTGTTTTTACACATACACTAATAAACCTATAAACAAATGAATAAATAATGTTTAACAACAACACAACACACTATCAACAATTTACAAAGCCTTGATTTGAAAAAACAATAAAAATAAATACTTCCTCTTTATCGATTTCAGGATGAAACTTGTGCGAGATTCCACCAACGAGAAAAGAAAACCACATCAAACTACAAAATCATGTGAGAGATCAATTTCAATCAATAGTTTTTGTTGTTTGATTTTGGATCAAAAGAAGGGAGATTGGTTTTTCAATAAGAAAACAGTGTTAGTCAATGAGAGAGAATAAATGATATGTCGTTTGTGTCTATTGTTGGTAATAATATATATGAGCGTACTTTGGTCATTTTCTTAGATTTGAAATTTCCTTTTGATCAAAGATGCAAATTGTAATTTTCTAGAAAAAATAACAAACGATAGGTATCTATAAAATGAACCAAACTATAAGATGTTAGGGGTAGTTATTACTTTAATCAAAGATGTCTTTTTATCCTTATTTTTTTATTTTTTTGAGTCTTATGAATATTTATACTAATCATCTTTGGTTTTTATTAAATGAAGTACATTGTTGAAAAAACTATATTTCTTAGCAGAGAAAAATAGATTAATAAGAAAAAAAATGTTCATACAAGTAAATTATTTTATTTTGATAGAATTTAAATTGTTACTTTATAAAAAATTTATTGATATATAATTTAATTAAAAAATTGAATAACTTCTTGCAACATGAAATCATATATATTAATTTACATGTATCTCTTAGATTTCTCAATTTAGTATTTAATTTACATTAACATCCCTTTCTAACATGTATTTGTTAATTTTAATTTTAATCTATTAATTTACATTTAGTCTTTAATTTTAAATTTACTAATTTTAATCTATTATTTTTTAATCAAGTCAAAATGTAAACCAAAAAACAATTCTACAAGTATCAACCACAATCACATTCATTATATCATATTTGTTTCTTCAACATTAAGAACAAAAAAAGTTTTATTAAAATCATAGACACACTCAAATCAAAACTTTTCATCTAATTCAAAAACTAAAACTTCAACTAACATCACAAACACTTAATTTAATCAATACAAAGCATTTTAACATCATAAATCACACTTACAAATCACATTCAAATACTGAATGCGTCAACCCAATGTGTTAAAGGAACCTAGGAATGGAATAACAAAGCAAGACCAGTTTCAGTGATGTGACGATGCTTACGTTCAACGTGACCATTCTGAAAAGGAGTGTAGGGACAAGACATTTGGTGACGAATGCCAAAAGCAAGAAGATGGGATTGAAATTGATTGCTTGTAAATTCAGCTCCACCATCGCTTTGAAAATTTTTGATTTTGCATGAGAACTGAACCTTAACAAGAGTTTGAAATTGCTTAAAATCATAAAGGCTTGAGATTTTAATGTCATGGGATAAAACCATGTGAAATGTGAGTGATCATCAATAAATATAATGTAATAACAAAAATTGGATGAAGACGTAACAAGAGCAGGGCTCTTATATCATAATGAATAAGGTTCAAGACATGGGAAACACGTTGATCATTAGCATTAAAAGGTAGTTTGTGACTTTTAGTAGTCTGACAAGAAAAACACAAGTTGGGAGAGGGCAGTAAAGAAGTAATAGAAAGATAACCTTTTTTTTATTTAATAAGGAAATAACAGAATGTGAAACATGACCTAAATGTGCATGTCAAATATCATAAGAGGCATGCAAAGAATTATTTTTAAGAGAAGAAACAAATATGGATTGACTATGTTCTAGCACATAAAGACCATCTTTACGACGGTGACCAATTGCCACCACCTTTCCTGTATTGCAATTTTGTATGATAAACGATGTATCAATGAAAGGAATAGATAAGAGATAATCAGAAGTTAATTTGCTAATAGATAACAGATTTTTTGTGAGCTGGGGAACAACTAAAACATCCAAAAGGTTAATGTTTAGAGAAGGGGAAAGAGTACCTATATAAGTAATTGGTAAGGAGGCTCTATTACCTACTATTACACAATCCTTACCATTATAAGGTTGAACCTTGTCCAGTTGAGAGGAGTCTGGCATCATATGCGCAGCAGCTTCAGTATCAGTGTACCAATCAGTTGTTGTGCCGGTTAAAGAGCAGTGAAAGAAGGATTCAACAATGTTTGCAAGGTTAGCAGCCTTTGCATAGCGATTAGGACAGTGAGTAGTCGTATGTCAAATGTTGCAACATATCTGACAACGGGGAGAATAATTACCACGACCCTTGCCATGACTAGGAATGAAGGATCCTCCAACCTTACCACGAAACTTACGAAAGCATCCATTTCATGTTGGATTGAAGTTGCCTTTGGTGACAACAAAGGCAGCAGATGAGATAGCAGGTGTTTCAAGTGACTTTTGAAAAATTTCAGAACTTTCAGCCTTGGAGACAGGATCGCGAAAGGAAGGCAAAGGAGAAAAAGATAGTTGGATGGTTAAGAAGTTTGCAAACTCAGAGCCTAAGCCACGAAGAAACTAGTGAACCCATGAAAGCAAATTGATCGCAAAGTGCTTTAAAGGAACAAGAGTACTCAATAACACTGCGAGATCCTTGTTTTAAATGTTGCAATTCATCTTTAAGATGAATTTCATGAATTTTGGATTGATGACTGAAGGTAGATTCAAGTGCAATCCATACTGCATGAGAGGTATGATACACCAAGAAGATCCTCCAGGGTCTTGAAAACAAATCCCAAGTTTTTAGCTTAAGATTGCATTGTTCTTTTCTAATTTATTGTTTTGAATTTGTTTGCTTGGTCATAGGTGGTTAGTCACCTCCAGAATAATAGCTAAGTCATGGTTTTGACTAGCTGAAGTCTAGGAGTCAGTTTAGCTATTTAGTTGATGTGAAGAAACTCTATTTAAGGAGTTCATTTGCAATACCAGGGGAAGGGCAGAATTTTATTCAAACTTGTGGTTGTCTTTCACCCAAAGAAAGTCAAGTTACTGTGTGTTTTTCATTGTGATTGTGACCTGACAGGGACCTATCATTGGTATCAAAGCAACAATGACAACCAACAAAGAGCGTATTGAAATGTTAGAGCAGGGAGTGGGAGGTTTACAGGATGAGGTGCAGCGACTTGGACTTGGAATGAATGATCGTATGCAACGGCTTGAGGAGTCTTTAAAAGCTTTATCTGATGTTGTTCTCTCCTCAAAGGCAATTCAGTCCTCGCCCTCGGTGAAACAGCGACACATATCTCACTATCAACCTGATGAGACATAAAGTTCGTGTCTGAACATACCCACTCTTCGAGCAAAAATTGAGTTTCCTCGATTTGCAGGGGATGATCCTACAGAGTGGTTCAATAGAGTAGCACAGTATTTTGAATTTCAAAGAACTCCTGAAGATCAAAAGGTGTGCTTGGCAGCTTTCCACATGGAAGGAGAAGCAAACCAGTGGTGGCAATGGATGAATCGAACATACAAGGAAGAAAATTGAATCGTGACTTGGACTATGTTTGCAGACAAGTTGTGGGCACGATTCGGTCCACCAGATGGAGAAGACTTTGACGAGGCTTTCTCACATATAAAACAAAGTGGTTCTCTTCGAGATTATCAAAGAGAATTCGAGAAATTGGGTAATCGGGTACATGGGTGGACTCAAAAGGCTCTCGTTGGAACTTTCATGGGCGGATTAAAATCGGAGGTTGCCGATGGAATACGAATGTTCAAGCCGAAAACGTTAAAGGAGGCCATCAGTTTAGCTAGAACCAGAGATGAACAACTTACACGACAAAGAAGGTTTGTTCGCTCAATCCAACCAAATCAACCTCCAGCAACTGTCACTCCGATCAACCAAAGAACAACGATAGCTCCTAAATGATTGGGCTGGGAAGAGATGCAAAAACAAAGAGCTCAGGGGTTATGTTTCAGCTACAACGAACGATACACACCAGGCCATAAATGCCAAAGGCCTAGACTGCTTCTCATTGAAGGTCACGATGATGTGCAAAGTGAAGAGGAAGAGGCAGAAATAAAAGGTAGCAAAGAAGATGAACTTGAAGTTTCTATAGATGCATTGACAAGATGGGCATCTCCACGGACAATGCGAGTAGCTGCCACCATCAAGTCCCAACCAATGATGGTGTTAATCGATAGTGGATCTACATATAATTTTTTGAGCGACAAAGTGGCTAGAACATTGCGGCTTCCAGTGGTTCTTACGAAGTCTTTCACAGTTCATGTCGCCAATGGAGAGCGACTCTTGTGTCAAGGGAGATTTGAGAAGGTACCAATAGATTTACAAGGCATTGCATTCTCTCTTACTTTCTATTCCTTGCCATTAGCAGGTCTAGACATGGTACTGGGAATACAATGGTTGGAGATGCTGGGATCTGTAGTATGCAACTGGAAGCACCTAACAATGGAATTCAACTGGGAGAATCAAGCACGAAGACTACAAGGGATACAAAGGCCCATTCAAGCTACTTCACTTGAGACCATTGCAAAGAAGCACCGACAGGGTCAAATGGTTTTTGCTATATATGTTCAAACTTTGGAAGAATTTCCTTGGGTTGACACTCAACTAGATATGCAGCAAATTTTAAGTGAGTTTGAGGATGTATTTCAAGAACCCACTCAGCTGCCTCCATTACGAGAAATCGACCATCATATACCTCTCAAGGAAGGCACCCAGCCCATCAATGTTCGACCATATCGGTATGCACATTTTCAAAAGGAAGAAATTGAGAAACAAGTGCAGGCAATGCTGGATGTAGGACTCATCCGATCAAGCACCAGTCCTTTTTCATCCCCTGTCCTTTTGGTGAAAAAGAAAGATGATACTTGGAGGTTTTGTACAGATTACAAAGCATTAAACGCAGCTACGATTAAAGATTGATTTCCTATTCCAACAGTGGACGACATGCTGGATGAGTTGTACGGTGCTACCTACTTTACTAAGCTGGATCTTCGTGCTGGTTATCATCAGGTACAAGTTCATGCTCCCGACATTCCAAAAACTGCATTTCAGACACATAATGGCCACTTTGAGTATCTTGTTATGCCTTTCGGCTTATGTAACGCTCCATCTACTTTCCAAGCCATAATGAACTCTATTTTTCGTCCCTACCTCTGAAAATTCATATTAGTTTTCTTTGATGATATATTAGTCTATAGTCCTACATGGGAATTGCATTTGACTCATGTGAAGAAAACATTAGAGATTTTGAAGAAGCACAGCTTCTTCGTCAAAGCAACCAAATGTGACTTTGGTAAGCTAGAATTGGAGTATTTGGGCCATATTGTGACAAATCAAGGTGTCAAGACAGATGGCAAGAAGATTGAGGCTATGGTAGCATGGCCACAACCCACTAATATTACTGAATTGCGTGGCTTTTTAGGCTTGACAGGATATTACAGGAAATTTATCCGGAATTATGGAGTACTTGCTCGTCCTCTCACCAATTTGCTCAAAAGGAGGAATTTTAAATGGGATGCAGATGCTGCTGCTGCATTTACCATGCTTAAACAAGCTATGACGACCACCCTAATTCTTGCAATGTCAAATTTCAATGAGTCATTCACCATCGAGACTGATGCCTCTAGAGATGGAATTGGAGTTGTTCTAACTCAGCAAGGGAGACCAATTGCATACATGACTAGAGCTTTGGGGGTTACTAAACGCACCTGGTCCATCTATGCCAAAGAGATGTTAGCAATTGTGGAGGCCATTCGGATTTGGAGGCCATACATCTTAGGTCGGAAGTTTTTCATTCTAACCGACCATCGCAGTCTCAAATATTTTTTGGAGCAAAGAGTAGCCACGTCTGAGCAACAAAAATGGGTCGCTAAGCTTCTTGGATATGACTATGAGATCATATATCGACCAGGGAAAGAAAATTCAGCAGCAGATGCCTTGTCTCGCCGTCCCAGTAGTCATCTGCTCAACTCCATATTTATTTCACAAGTTTCTTTATGGGATGACATTCGCAAGGCAGCAGAAACTGATTTGTACATGCAAACAATATTCCAGCGGGCAGCAAATGATCCTACTAGCAACTATGTAGTAAAGAATGGGCTGTGTTTTTACAAGCAAAGGGTGGTGGTACCACTTGCATTACGGGATCAACTTCTCCACGAGTTTCATGACAGTAAGGTGGCGGCACATTCTGGAGTTTTGCAAACTTTCAAGAGACTAGCTCAGTAGTTTTATTGGCCTTCTATGCACAAACATGTCCAAGATTACATTCAACACTATATCACCTGCCAAAAAACCAAGTCTGAGACACTGGCACCAATTGGATTGCTCCAACCACTCCCAATTCCTTGTCT
>Ga0307517_10004840_pt1 | contig 20532 bp, 16 predicted proteins | sample 23_EM_MG_FD_194515 | JGI IMG/M metagenome (GOLD analysis project Ga0307517, IMG submission 194515) | Populus trichocarpa ectomycorrhiza microbial communities from riparian zone in the Pacific Northwest, United States - 23_EM | ecosystem: Host-associated > Plants > Roots > Unclassified | place...
GGTTTTTATATTTCAATCGCTGGAGGTGTTGTTGCAATGGTTCGTGTGCCTATCTCTTGGTCGTTTTTTTTTTTTTTTTTTTTTTGTAATCATGCGTTCATTGTTTTTAGGTACAAAAAGCCTCATGCAGCGCTAGCTATGGAGAGAACAAAACCTATAAATCACAAACATAAACAAAAGAAAGTCACGGCACCAGTAAATATCCACTATCGCGCAGGTTTCTCCTCCGCCGGGCCAACGGCCACATATAACAAGGAAAGCACAACCAACAACTCAGTCGTCTGGCAAGGAAAGCCTACATAAGTACAAAGGAAAGAAACCCAACGACCCTATACCTCAGCCAACGAAAAAACACGAAAAACCGGGGGGGGCACCCTGGGAGGGGAGAGAGAAAACAAGGGGGAAGAGGGGGGAGTGGTAGGCGGGAACATCGTGGGGGGAAATCCCGTGGAGGTGACGCCAATGAAGGAGGCGAGTCTTTTTAGCAGTGGGAGGGATGACCAGAGTGGGGCTTCGGGACCGACCTCAGTGACGCCGTGGAGGAGGCACGATCTGCTGTGTTGTCTCGAGGGGCAGGATAGGATGGCGTGCTCGAAGGTCTCGGGTTCCAAGCCGCAGCGGGGGCAGGAGGTGTCCGCGTCTGGGGACCTCCAGGTTGGGTGGGCGGCCAGGTAGCTTTTCCCGGCTCTCATCTGGTGGATTCTCCCGGCAACGAACTTACCCAAGCCCATGAACGGCCTCAGATTTAGCGCGGGAGGGTGCAGGTAGTACCCCGGGGTAGGGAAAAGGGAGGCCCACTCTGCGAGGAGTTTCTCCCTTACCCTCTTCTTCAGGGCGGAGTAGGTGCTGTCCATCAGGGACTGGGGCGGGAGGGTGGGGGTGGGGCACACGAGGTGGGAGTTGATCATAGGCATTTTGGAAAGCCCGAGGGTGAAGGGTATCGTCCGGTGAGCCACCGCGTCAATGGGCAGGTGGTTCCTTATTGGCGGGACGGGCCGGGGTGATCTCCAATGTAGGGGGAGATAGACGGATGACAGGCCCCTGGTAATGGCCCGTGAGGAGTCAGGCGCCCGATGCGCCGAGAGCGAAGGAAATGAGGGGTGAAGTCGGGCCGTTGCCGGGTTCACACTGGGAGGGGAGCAGACCACCCTGAGCGCCGCCAGCCTTTGCCGGTGGCTGATCAGGAGGGAGACGGGGGGAAGGCAGGACTCCACCGAGAGTATTCCTGTGGGTGTAGCCGAGAAACAGTTGGTGGTCCATCTCTGGACGTTTCGCCAGAATGTATCGAGGCGGCTTGTCGTACCCACGCTAGGTGTAAACAGGTCCGCGCCGTAAAGGAGGATGGGGGCGATCAGTGATGTTGCCAGCCTGTGGCATAGGTAGGGGGGGAGGCCCGCTCCTGGCGGGCTGAGGCGGCGAATGAGGGCGAAAGCCCCCTGGGCAAGGGCCAGGCGGCGTGAGAAATGTGCAGCGGTGTCAAGGGCCGGAGTGAACCAATACCCGAGCCACCGTACGGCGTTGCCCGGGTGAAACAATTCCCCCTTTATCTGAATGGGTGAGGTGCACTTTGGTGAGCGCCTTTGGCTGGGGGTTCTCCAGTGTATCAGTTCCGTCTTCGCGACCGAGAAGGAGACGCCCAAGCGGGCCGCCTTTCTCTCAAGCCTGTCGAATAGGTCCTGGAGTCTGCGGATGTTGCCACGGTAGGAAAGTGAGGCCACTGTGAGGGCGAAGTCGTCCACATACGAGATCATCAGACCCCGAGGGATCCCGAAATGTAGTGGCGCGACGTAGAGAAGGAAGAGAAGCGGTGAGATCGGGGAGCCCTGAGGGGCGCCAACATTCACAGGGGCTGGGGTCCCTGGTGCCCCTTGAAAAACTAGGGTGCAGCTTCGTTCGCCCAGAAAGGATGAAACCCAGGAAACCAGGTAGGGGGGTATCCCGCCTTCCCTCAGGATGCGGGCTAAGGTTTTGTTATCGACGTTGTCGAACCCCGCTTTTATGTCTAAGAACAGGGAGGAGACTTTAAGGCGGGGCCTCTGCAGGGTTCTGACGTCGTTGGTGAGGGTAAGGCACGCGTCGTAGGTGCTAAGCCCAGGGAGCGAACCACATTGGTTGGGGTGCAGCAGCCCTCTGATCCGGGCTGCCGCGAGTAGGCGGGCTGCTATGATCCTCTCGAGGATCTTTGAGATCGTGCGGATCAGGACTATTATCCTGAACGATGAGGGTGACTCGTAGGAGGGTTTTCCTGGCTTGTCAAGGACCACGCCATTTGATCCTTTCAGTGACGCGGGGTGGTATCCCAACAGGACCAGCGGGGCAAGTACCTGGAGGAGGATCGAGGGGTTGATTTTGTTGACCTGTTTCCAGGTGGAGTAGGGTATCCCGTCCGGGCCCGGGGCCGAGGTCGGGGAGCACTTGGAGAGAGCAGCGGCTATCTCGTCTGTCGTCAAGGGGGGAGCTGACTTGTCTGGTCTGAGCCTGGGTGGCGGGGAGAAGGGCTCCTTGGGGGGGAAGAAGTGGTCCAGCAGGACTCTGTTCATCTGTAGTGGGGTCTCGGCCCCTGGCAGGGAGGGGAAGCGTGGTTGGGCGCGCCCGTAGGCGAACCTCTTAGCCGTCCAAAGGCTCTGGGGGGTGGCGGTCAACAGAAAAGAGGACCAGTGTTTGTTCTTAGCGGCCTTGATCGCCTTAAAGTACCCCCTCTTGGAGGTGCCGGCGACTTCCCGCATGTGTGGGGTGTCGTGCTCCCTGGCCGTTCTTGCTGCCTTGTGGTACTCACGACGGAGGATGGTCAGGTGGGGGGTCCACCAGGGTTTGGAGTGATGGGAGGGCCTGGACACCGGCGTGTGTTCCTTGAGGAGAGCGATCAGCCGATTCAGCGATTCTGACATCCATTCGTCCAGTTGTGGGGGGGTGGGGCATAGCGGCGCGGCCGGGACCTTGAAACCCTTAATGATCGGGTCCAAGGCTTCCCAGTCCGTGTCTGCCCAACGCAGTCGCGGGGGTTTCCTGTTCAGGGAGGGTGTTGCTAGGGTGATCGTTATCGGTATGTGGTCGGAACCTGTTGATGGGAGGGAGGCTTCCCAGCTTTTAATTAGGGGAAGGAGGGAGGGGTTTGCGAAGGCGAGGTCTATGACTGAAGGGCGAGCGTTCCCTACCAGGGGGAATCTTGTGTACTCACCTGGGGGATTGAGGAGGGCGAAGCCGGCTTCGGCCGCTTTCTCGAAGTAGGGAGTCGAGGATGAGATCTCCCGTTGTGAGAAGTGCCGTAGAGGGTCCGAGAGGGGGTTGTGGATGTTGAGGTCTCCCAACACCAGGAGGGGAAACCCAAGATCGGGGAAGAGGTCTTCTGGTGCCACTGAGTGGACTCTGTGGTCGACAGTGTTGGTGGAGTAGGCATTAATAACCCTGAACGAGTGGAAAGCGGTGCCAAAAAGAGGTTCTTCGGCGGAGATGTCGAGGGCGAGAACATCGTCCCCTCCCTTAAACCTGGGAAGCACGGTGTAATTAGAAAGAAAAGACATATGGACGTAGGCGGCCACTCGTGGCTTCCTAACTGGGGGAAAGAAGGACTTAAAGCCATTAAAGGAAGGAAGGTGAGCCTTGTTGACAGGTGGATCCTGTAAAAGAACGATTGAGGGGTAGGTGGTCGCTTCCTTGAACGACTCAAACAAAGAAAGAAAAACATTCCAGCTCCCAAGGCAGTTATGTTGAATGATGGAAAGAAACGACGGGGCGGGGGCCAGCCCATGTCCCGGGGGAGGAGGCGTGGGGCGATTAATCATTACCGGGACGAACCCGACGTTCTCGAGGTGCAGGGGAAGGGCTTGGCTCCTCCAGGGGGAGAGGACCGCCGAAACCGTGAGTAGTGCCAGGACGCGAGGGACCAGCTGGGGCAGGCTGTCTGGGGGTCAAGTCCACCGCAAGGGGACTCGCCCCGGACGGGGGAGTAGTGGATGTCGGACCGCCATCGACCGCCAAATCCATGGGGTCTTGACCGGTTGGGGCTGGGGCTGGCGAGTTGGTTCTGGTGGGGACAGGCGGGGGAGGTCGAGCCGGACATTCCCTGAATGTGGCAGTGTGGTCACCACCGCAGTTACAGCAATGGGGGGGCGAGGTCGGACAACAGGATGGGACTGGCTTATTGTTCCCGCTCCTGGGGCAGGTTGGATTCTGGCATCTGTGAGCCGCGCGAGTATGATGAAGCGCACAAATGGGGCACGTGGGGTGGGTGGCGGGGCATCGTTGATGGGCGTGTCCGTATCTCCAGCAGTTCTTACACTGGGAGGGTCTGGAGGAGGAGAAGGCAAGTTCAACCTTACGTTTCTGTGAGAGGATGACGACCCCTGAGGTAAGGGCCGAAACGTTGTGGGGGTCGACGGTGATAACCACCGAAGTGGCCTGCTTGGTCTCCCTAGAATCTCTGCTAGGGTTAAGGTACCTGGCTGAGAGAATCTGGGTCGCTTTGTCGTTGAGGATTGCTTGCCGGATATATGGGAAGAGTTCCTCTTCATCTTGAGGGAGGAAACGCAGGGGGAGGCCGTGAATCGCTAGTTGGACGGCAGTAGGGGCGAGAACGAGGGTGCACCAGGGGTTTTCACCTACTGGGAAGGACTGGTTGAGGGCCCTGGTGAGGGAGTCGAAGTAGGGGGCGTATGAGGCGGCGGGGGTGGCTTTGTCGGTGACGGTCAGGGAGACAGAGCCACGAGGGTTGACGGTTGCAGAGAAGCCAAGGGGGAGGAGGCAGTTTGATTCGCGGAGGACGCGGGCGGCGATGTCTGGGAAGGTGGCGGCAATGGTGAGAGCGTCTGGGTGAGGTGAAGGGGACTGGCGAGGAGCAAAGAAGCGACGTTGGGCACCTGGAAGGGAGGGAGGCCCCTTTTTAACAGGAGGGGCCGTCCCACTCGCAACAAGTTGGGGGGAAGGAGGCTTCCCAGCTTTGCTTTTGCCCTTGCCGCCCGAGCCTGAGCCGGAGGCAGCTTGCGCGTAGGAGGGGGAGGGGTGGGCGTCAGGGTGGAGGTGGCCTGGGGTGAAGGAGTCAAGGTCGTATCTACCTTTCCGGAACTCCCCGGCTTCGTAAGAGTTGGGATAGAGCTTGGCGTACTTCTCGGGGTCCCCGAACGCCTTGCCAAGCCTCGTATCGTAGAATGGTATGAGGTATTTAGGGTCGTCAGCCGCGGCTGAGGGTGGTGTGGGGGGTGCTCGGGCCCTTTCCTTTCCTTTCTTGGAGGAGGGGGGGCCGGCAGTTGGGGGGGGTTGGGGCAGTCCCTGTCTTGGGGGGGCACGCGCCGGGGGGGCAGGGGTTGGGGCTGACACACGATGTGACAGGTCACGTATGGATGCTTGGAGATCGGCGATCCCCGGAGCGGTTTGTTGTTCTTGTGTGTGGGGGAGGTTTGCGAGTTGAGAGGAGATGTCATGGAGCTCCTCCCTCAGGTTCTCGTTTTCCTCGGAGATGGTTGCGACCGCCTGGGTTACCCCGCTCAGTTCATGTGAGACGGTCACCAGGCCTTGAACTAGCTGGGAGAGAAGGACGATCGTGATGGATTCGATTGGGAGAGTGCCGGCCTGCGCGTCTGGGCTGAGGTCCGGGAAATCTTGGTTGCTGAGCCGGAGGGCGCTCCTCGCCTGAACGAGTTGCCTCATCATGAACTCAATGGGATGGTCTGTAGAGGGGGTTCCTGAACGCGACGGGAGAGGGGAGTTGAGGGCTGAGAGCCTGCCGAAGGCCGCGTTCCCTGGGGGGAGGTTGTGGGGATTCGCCATAGCGACGAGTTGGTGAGGAAAAGTGGGCGAGGGGTTTGGTCCGGACGCAAAGCGGGGTAGAGTTGAGTTTGTATGTGAAATGTGGGGGGGGGGAAGAAGTTTGCGAGAAGCGTGGCCTATCTCTTGGTCGGAACCAAGCGCCTTATATAGGCATCTTCCCACAACCCTAACCCTGGTGACTCATCACTTCGCTCTACATAAACCTCTATGACTCATAGTGAGTCATAGCGCTAAATCCATCGATAACTCATATGAGTTATCGAACAACATTCCGTTAACCAATCAAAACTCATAAACCAAGTCATGTGCTCAAACGAGTCACATACGTGAAACCCATGACTCATAGTGTGAGTCATGTGCGAAAGTCATTACATCATATGACGTCACTATCGTGAGTCATGAAACAATCAACCAATCAAAATATAACAATGACTCGCGAGTGCGTAGTCATGTGAGAACTATGAGTCAAGTGACTTCATAGTGTGAAATCCAACATACCTTATGACTCATAAGTATGAGTCATGTGAAATCTGCCTTGCTTAGTCACAATTTGTGACATTAGCTCCCGTCTCCCCCTAGCATCGGTCCCACGATGCTACTTGCCCAAATCTAACAACCTCTGCCCAGCTCTTCTGAGCTCTTTTCGGAGGCTTTGATTCCTGTGTTCGAGCTCCTCGTTTGCTCGTCTTTTGGTGTCCATTTCGTTCCTCAGCCTTGCCAGGCTGAAACCAGTTTCCGCTACCGTTCTGTGAAGTCCTTGGAGTTCTTCACGCATTCGTCCTATCTTGGCCTGGTAGTCGGCTAGCTCCTGTCGGGTTTTTTCGTCCTTCTCCATTGAGTGTTGCCTTTCGTTCAGGAGTTCCTGGATTTGCCTTTGTAGGGCTCCGACATCTGGTTGAGTTTTTTTTGCTCCCCTCCTCCTGCCGTGTCCTCACGGCACCGAACTTCCTTCGTTGTTCTGGCTCGGGGTGTCTCCGATGCCATTTTGAGAGGGGTTTCTTGTCTCCGTTTTCCTGGGGATAATATCCCGCTTTGATCTTCTCTTGCACATGTACGAAGCATTTGTCGTCGTAGTATTCGTACCATGTCACGCTCTGCCCATGGCGTTTCCTCTGATGTTTTTTGTTCCGGTGCGATACAGGTACTGATGGCATAGACCGAGATGGGTCTTGAGGAAACCACCCCGAGGCTTCTGTGTCCTTGTAGTGCTCTTGGCACCCGTCGTCGTAGCATGCCGTCCATGACAGGACATTGTGCTCCCTTCGAGCTCGTTCCCTTTTCTCTGCGGCTTGCCACTCTTGTGGGGCGCGGTATGGGGGGCTCGTGGGTAGTCCCACGGTAGTTTCCCACCCTTCTTGGGCGGTCTTCGGTGTCAGGGGTCTTGGTGTCGTCATTCGTGGAGGTGGTGGTGGTGGTGCGAGTTGCGGTGGTGGTGTTATGGAGACCCAAGTCTCCCCTTTTTCTTGTTCCTCTATCTTGATCGAGAGAGGGCTTCCTGGTGTACTTTTGGTGGAATTGTTGTTTTGCGATGCCTGCATTTTCGAAATCTTCGTGGGGGTACCAGACTTTGTCGTATTCAGGAGGATAACCGGTCCACTTGGCCCGGTATTGTAGTTTTCCGTAGTGGAGTCGAGAATCGATAATTTGTTCGAGTTCGTACTCGGGTTCTCCTTCGATGATAATAGGAGGTGGTGCTTGTACTCGTTGAGAAGAAAGCTTATCGTCGTGATATGGTTCAAGAAGAGAGATGTGGAATGTATTGTGGATCCTCATCGATGGTGGAAGATCGAGCTTATAAGCGCTTTCTCCTATCCATGCCAAGATTTTGAATGGTCCGATTTTCTTGTAGTCCAGTTTGTTGCATGGTCTTGTCGTTCGTATATTTCTTGGCAATAGCCAGACGCTATCTCCTGATTGTAAATTCGGATCTGGTTTTCTTTCTGCATCGTAGTATTCCTTGTGTCTTAGTTGCGCTTCCGTCATTTCCGCTTGTAGGGTATCGTGTAATTGACTCATGTTTTCTGGTTGTGTGATTTTTCCTTGCATTAGGTGCCCGATGGTCTGATAGTCGGGGTTGACTCCGTAGTTTGCAAAGAAGGGTGTGCGTTTAATGCTTTCTTGATATCCATTGTTGTATGCGAATTCTGCCATTGGTAGGAGCTCGTTCCAGTTGTCTTGTTGATAATTGACGTATGCTCGGAGGTATTGTTCCAAAGTGGAATTCGTCCGTTCCGTTTGTCCGTCTGTTTGAGGGTGAAATGCCGTGGTCAATCTTCGTTCTATTGCTAGTTGTTTTGTCGTTTCTTTCTATAAATCGGACGTGAATATGGACCCTCGATCCGTTATGATATCTTTCGGCAGCAGATGTAATCGAAATATTTCCCTCATGAAAAGTTCCGAGAATTGCCACGCATCCATTTCCTTAGTGCATGGTAGGAAATGAGCCATTTTTGTGAGTCGATCAATGACGATCAGGATTGCGTCATCCCCTTCTGATTTCGGTAAGTCCGTGATGAAGTCCATGGATATCGATTTCCACGGTCGATCCAAGGCATCATTTGGCTTCATCAGGCCATACAGTGCATGTCGTACCACCTTTGTTCTTTGGCAAATGTCGCAATTTTTGACGTATTGCTTTATCGTATTGCGCATACGAGGCCAATAGTATTTGCATTGTAGAAGCTCTGTTGTTTTTGCCGTTCCTCCGTGTCCCGCTTGCGGAATATCGTGGTGTCGACGTATAAGGTTGGTCCGAATTCCCTCTTTGTTGGGAACCCAAATCTTTCCTTGGTGTCATAGGTATTCGTCCTTCCATTGGCATAGTCCTAGGGCCACTCCCTTCATTTCTCTGTCTCCTTGTTCCAAAGCTTTCCTTATCGTTTGAATTTCTTCGTTTTGGGCCGTCTCGGTGCGAAGTTCTGTATAGCTTGTTTCTTCAACTCTTATGGTTTCCATTTCCTGGATGCTGGTTTCGAAGTATTTCTCTTTTGGTAGGAGAATCCTTTCTTTCTGTGTAAGTCGTTCATCCCCTTCCTGTGGCATGTCTGCTTTTCGTCGAGTTAAGGCATCGGGGTTGCCTCATTCTTTTCCCGGTCGATATTCAATTTTGAAGTCGAAGCCGCTTAAAACTTCGCTCGATCGGATTTGCCGTCCCGTTAACTCCTTAGTGGTCGTAAATCTTATCAAGTTCTGGTGGTCTGTCAAGACTCTGAAGTGTTGTCCGGTTCCTTTAAGGTATCGCCTCCATTCTTTGAGCGCTTCAACTATTGCTAATAGTTCTTTGTCGTGTACGTCGTAGTTGCATTCGGCCAGTTTCATCGTCTTCGATCGGTATGCTATTGGTCTCTATTTTCTGTCTTCGTCCTGTTGGGACAATATGCCTGAGCAGACATATTGTGATGCGTCGGTTTTGACAGGCATTGGTCTTCCCGCTTTGAAGTATGTCAACACTGGGGTTGAGCATAACCTTTGTCTTAGCTCGTCAAAGGCGGTTTGTTCTTTGTTTCCCCATTCCCAGACGACATCTTTCTTGGTTCGATTGTATAGTGGTTTGGCTGTTCTGCTGAATCCATCTATAAAGCCTCGATAGAAATTGCAAAACCCCATGAATTCCTGAATTCCTTTTTTGTTGGTAGGTTCCTTCCAATCCCATATGGCTGCTGTTTTGATAGGGTCGACTTTGACTCCTTGGTTATTGATGATGAATCCTAGGTATTCTGTTTCTCGTTGGTGAAATTCGCATTTCGATGGTCTGAGTTTCATTCCTTGTTGCCGTATAGCGCGGAGGATGGCAGCCACGTCTTTTTGCTGTTGTTCCTGGTTGTCTGAGTATATTAGGACATCGTCCAGGTAGACTATGCAGCATATGTCGATATATGATTGCAAGGTTTTGTTGATCCATCTTTGGAATGCTGCAGGTGCATTGGTTAGCCCAAAAAGCATTACTAAGTATTCGTAAGTGCCGTATTTCGTGGTGAGTGTCGTTTTCCATTCGTCCCCTGCTTTTATCCTGACATTGTGGTAGGCGTCCTTGATGTCCAGTTTGGTGTAATATTTTGCTGTTTGTAGCCTGTTCAAGCCTTCCCCTATGAGCTTTAGGGGGTATCGATCCTTTTTGGTTTTTTTGAGCGTTCGGGCCTCGTAACAGTCGCGTTCGACTATTGTTTCCGTGATAAGTTGTGCTATCCGATCTCCGTTTTTGACTTGGTAGTCTTGGTTGCCCATGTTGGCTAGTACCACTTTGATTTCCCCAGTATAGTCGGAGTCGATCACGCCTGCATTGACAGCAATCTGATGTTTAACTGCCATGCCGCTTATTGGCGCTATCCGTCCATAGGTTCCTCGTGGTAGTGTGATTGGTATTCCAGTTCGGACAACTTCTTGTCCTCGGGCCGGTATCATCTTGCTTTCGTTTGCGTACAGGTCGTGTCCTGCTACTTGTGCCGATCCTCGAGTCGGTATCTTTGCTTACGGGTCAAGTTTCTTAACCTTGACTCGCTGATCTTTCTTGCTTTGAGCGACTCCGAACTCGATTTTCAAGTTCTCTTCTCGTGCTTCATCTTCTGGTATCGCGTATACGGTGGGTGATTCTTTTAAACACCATGTCGTACACCTTTCACTTTCAAAGGTGATCTTTCCTTGTCTCCAGTCCATTCGGGGACTGTGTTGCTTTAACCATGGCATTCCGAGGATGACCTGATAGTTGGGTAGTTTAGCCACTTGGAAAATCGCCAATTCCCAATGGCTACCGATGTCCATAGGTACTTTCGCTGTATGGGTAATTGGTCCCATAGCGCTGGGTCGACCGTCCGCCAGGTAAACCTCTCGTATTGTTTTCGCCTGCGTGGTTCTGATGTTGTATTTGCTGCAGAACCCTTTGTCGATAAAGTCCTCGGTTGCTCCCCAGTCGATTATCGCGTTAATCGTGATTTGTCTTGTTCTGCCGTATATTCATATCGTGACCATAATATGGTCATTTTCGTTGTTTAGTGCTTCTGTGTTGTTCAGTGCCGCGTAAAGGTTCCTCATCTCAATGGGCTTTGGTTTGGTCCTGTCCCTCAGACCATTGCCTACTGGGGACTTTCGTCGTTTTCCGATTCTTCTTCTTTTGCGACCTCCATTTCCCTGGCTTTCGCGGGTGGTCTCTATTGTTTTTTGTTGTCGTTCCTTGGTTCCCATATCGCTCCTTCCTTGCTGTTGGCCTGGCTTCGGCACGCCGCCAGTCGATGTCCCGGCTTGGCGCATTTGAAGCATAAATTGCTTCTCATTCTTCGTTGGTATTCTTTGGCCGAGATGTTGAATCCAGGCCTTCTTCGGGTAGCATCCAACTCCATTGGATCACCCTTGTCGTCGTTCAGAGGTCGAAAGGTCCCATTTTGATTTCGTGGGGTTCCTGAAGATGCAGTCCTTTCTTTGCCGATTGTCCCGTGACGCATGTGTTTGATGGCTGCCATCTTTGTCTCTTTTTTGATGGCCCAGTTGGCCACGAACTGTGGGTCTTGCGAGTCTGATCCGTCCATTCCCCATGCGTCTTGGAGTTCTGTTTTGAATCCCCTCCTTAGGTGATAAGTCAGTGTTGCATAGTCCATTCCAGTCTGACTGGCGATAAGTCTATATTCGTTCCAGTATTCTGCAGCTCCTTTCGATCCTTGAACCATTTTCATGAGTTTTGCTCTTGCTGCTCCTTGCTCGTCGATTTCGCCAAACTGTCCCTGCATTTCATTCTTAAAGTCGTCACAACTGCTCCAGGTTACATCTTGTCGTCTTTCGATATATGGCGTGGCCTATTTCAACGCATCGCCTCTTAGAAGGCTGAGAGCGTAGACAATTTTGTCGTTGTTGTACTCGAATTCCCATCCTACTTCTTTGAAGTAGACCGACAGCTGCGCCAGCCAACCTCTGAGTTGGTCTCGTTCTCCATGAAATGTGCTGGGTTCTTTGATTTTAGGATTCTTCGTGTTTTCAGATCCTCCGGTTAAGGCTCCAATGATTTGTTGTATTTGGTCCGGCGTCAGGTTAGATGGTAGACTCGGAGGTGGGCCCCCTCTTTGCCCTTCGTGTCTGGATTAGGTGTAGATGTGGACGCCATCCTGTTTCTCCTTGTAGGTACTGCGTCTGTTTCGTCTGAATCAGAACTTTCTTCCCCGCTATCCGTTGTTGAGCTTGCGGCTCGCGAGTGTTGAATAGACTCGGCTAATGCTTCTCCCAGTCCCTCTAGGTCGATTTCTGTTTCGGTGAGGTCGATCTCCTGATCGACCGGTTGTTCAGCCGTTCTATCGTTGAGTGTTGCGTGGTGACGCAACCAAATCTAACAATCCTATTGTTAGGTAGTTAGGCAACAGGCAACGACAGTTGTTTCCTATAGTGAGCAAGTCTTTTTCTCTATAATGGGGCGTAGGGAAATACTATCTCTTCAGATAGTACGGGACTGGCTTGCTAGTCTGATTGATCCGTTGAAGGATACTATCTCGTCAGATAGTAAGATGAATGGATTGTCGTGCTTGATAGAACTATCACAATAGTCCTATATTCGAGCGGCCCGTCGAGACTATCACAATAGTCTCCGGGTTCTTAAGGCGTAGGCTTTGGTAGAGGTGAAGTATATAGAAAGAGAGTACAAGTAATCGTATTGCAATATCTTAAGTATAGAAAAGTACTTAGATGGTTGCGTGAAGATCCTATCTCTTGGTCGCTTCTTTTTTTTTTTCTTTTTTTTTTTTTTAATCAATTCGTTATTATGTTTAAAGGTACAAAAGACTCATTCAGCGCTAGCTCTGGAGATAAAAAACCTATAAGCAAACTTCATCCGGCCCGCTTCACCTCGTCATGGGAAAAATCAAACCACCGAAACCATAGAAGAAACTTCCCCCGCCTAGCACCTAAGACTCGCACCTCAGACACGTAGGGAAACAACTCATAGAAACGTACAGGAGAGAGACCCAAACCCTTCAGCAGGCCCCCAGGTAACACTAAGAAAAGAATCAAAGAAACGCCTAGATATAACTACTATTGCCAATATGCCAAATACAAGAACCCGTACGGTGAAATCCGGTTGGGGCGGCGGCTTCATCGTCGGGAGTGACCTGAAGATGGCGACACGTCGGCGTTTAGGAGAGACCAAGGAGGCAGTGCAATACCATGATGAACCGTAACCTAAGCGAGGATTGCGACCGTAGAGTAAATCGCAGGAGGGAGAGAGGCAGGTAGGCGAGCGGAGCCACCGGGCAGAGGGGATGCCAGCCAACCACGATGAGCAGTAGGGTGCCAGCCGGTGAGTAGCAGTAGGGTACAAGCCAGAGGGGAGCAGTAGGGTGGCAGTTGGGGGAGGAGTTTTAGCAGTAAGGTGCCAGCTTATGGGGCAGTACGGTGCCAGCGGACGGAACCGGGAGGGGGGTGGAGGAAGGATCGCGAACGGGCTGGCCACAACCGACAAATAGGCCATACCAAGGGCTTTTGGGACGACGACGAGACCGGGACGAGACCGGGACGAGACCGTGATGTTACTAACCGAGGCTTTCCCCATCAGAGGTACAAGCCCAGCAAGCCGGGGCCTAGTTTGACCGAGAGTCCGACACCGTAACGCCGACCGTGAGCGTAGCGAGAAGCTTTCCGACCGTGCAAAATCCTCAGCGAGGCCCGAAGGAAGTGCGGGGTAAGGGGGAAAACCGAACATCATGAGCGGTGTCAACGATGAACAGGAACAAGATCCTCAAGGAGGGGAGGCAGGCGTGCCTCAGGAGAGGAGGGTAGATGGTTTAACGTCAACCCCTAGGCAGTAGCCATCGTGTGGGAAGAGAGGTGGGTGGGGGAAAGTAACGATGATTTCCCGTGGTGTTGAGATTTCAATCGCCGGAGGTGGAGGAGAGAAGGTTCGTGTCCTATCTCTTCGTCGATTTTTTTTTTTTTCTTTTTTTTGTAATCATGCGTTCATTGTTTTTAGGTACAAAAAGCCTCATGCAGCGCTAGCTATGGAGAAAACAAAACCTATAAATCAAAAACAAATAACAAAAGAAAGTCACGGCACCAGTTAAATATCCACTATCGCGCAGGTTTCTCCTCCGCCGGGCCAGCGGCCACATGTAACAAGGAAAGCACAACTAACAATTTAGTCGTCTAGAAAGGAAAGCCTACAGAAGGAAAGAAAACCCAACGTCCCTAAACCTCAGCCAACGAAAAAACACGAAAAACCGGGGGGGGCACCCTGGGGGGTGAGAGAGAGAACGGGGGGAAGAGGGGGGAGTGGTGGGCGGAAACATCGTAGGTGGGAATCCCGTGGAGGTGACACCTATGAAGGTGGCGAGTCTTTTTAGCAGTGGGAGGGAGGACCAGAGTGGGGCTTCGGGACCGACATCAGTAACGCCGTGGAGGAGGCGCGACCTGCTGTGTTGTCTCGAAGGGCAGGACAGGATGGCGTGCTCGAAGGTTTCAGGCTCCAAGCCGCAGCGGGGGCAGGAGGTATCGGCATCGGGGGACCTCCAGGTTGGGTGGGCGGCCAGGTAACTCTTCCCGGCTCTCATCTGGTGTATTCTTCCGGCAATGAATTTGCCCAGGCCCATAAAAGGCCTCGGAAGCATCTCGGGAGGGTGAAGGTAGTACCCCGGTGTTGGGAAGAGGGAGGCCCACTCCTCGAGGAGCTTCTCCCTTATCCGTTTCTTGAGGGCGGCGTAGGTGCTGTCCATTAAGGACTGGGGCGGGAGGGCGGGGGTAGGGTGAACCAGGTGGGAGTTGATCATGGGCATCCTCGACAGCCCGGAGGTGAAGGGTATAGTCCTGTGAGCCACCGCGTCCACTGGCAGGTGGTTCCTCATTGGTGGCGTAGGGCGGGCTGTTTTCCAGTGTAAAGGAAGGTAGACGGATGACAGGCCCCTGGTTAAGGCTCGCGAGGAGTCAGGTGCCCGATGCACTGAGAGCGAAGGGAACGAGGGATGGAGACGGGCCGTTGCCGGGTTCACGCTGGGGGGGGAGCAGACCACCCTGAGCGCCGCCAGCCTTTGCCGATGGGCGATCAGGAGGGAGACGGGTGGGAGGCAAGATTCCACCGAAAGTATCCCTGTGGGCGTGGCCGAGAAGCAATTTGTGGTCCACCTTTGGACCTTGCGCCAGAAAGTGTCGAGGCGGGCTGTTGTTCCTACGCCGGGTGAAAACAGGTCCGCGCCGTAAAGCAGGATGGGTGCAACTAGAGAAGTCGCCAGTCTGTGGCAAAGGTAGGGGGGGAGGCCCGCTCCGGGCGGGCTGAGGCGACGAATGAGGGCAAACGCCCCCTGGGCAAGGGCCAGGCGGCGGGAGAAGTGAGCGGCGGGGTCAAGGGCCGGAGTGAACCAGTATCCAAGCCATCTAACAGAGTTGCCGGGGTGAAACAATTCCCCCTTGATTTGGATCGGTGCGACGCACTTTGGTGAGTGCCTTTGGCTGGGGGTTCTCCAGTGTATCAGTTCTGTCTTCGCGACCGAAAAGGAGACGCCTAAGCGTGACGCCTTCCTTTCGAGCTTGTCGAATAGGTCCTGGAGCCGGCGGATGTTGCCACGGTAAGAAAGGGAGGCCACTGTGAGGGCGAAGTCGTCCACATACGAGATCATCAGACCCCGAGGGATCCCAAAATGTAGTGGCGCAACGTAGAGAAGAAAGAGGAGTGGGGAGATCGGAGAGCCCTGGGGGGCGCCGACGTTGACTGGGGCTGGGGTTCCTGGTGCCCCTTGGAAAACTAGGGTGCAGCTTCGCTCTCCTAGGAAGGACAAGACCCAAGAAACCAGGTAGGGGGGTATCCCGCCTTCCCTAAGGATTCGGGCCAAAGTGTTGTTGTCGACGTTGTCAAACCCTGCCTTTATGTCCAGAAACAAGGAGGAGACCTTGAGACAGGGCCTCTGGAGGGTTTTGACGTTATTGGCGAGGGTGAGGCACGCATCGTAGGTGCTGAGACCAGGGAGCGAACCGCATTGGTTGGGGTGCAGCAGCCCTCTTATCCGGGCCGCTGTTAATAGTCGTGCTGTTATGATCCTTTCGAGGACCTTAGAGATCCTGCGGATCAGGACGATTATCCTGAAGGAGGATGGTGACTCATAGGAGGGTTTACCCGGCTTGTCGAGTACCACGCCGTTTGAGCTGTTCAGTGACGCTGGGTGATACCCCAGGAGGACCAACGGGGCGAGTAACCGGAGGAGGATTGAGGGGTTGATCTTGTTGACCTGCTTCCAGGTGGAATAGGGTACCCCGTCCGGGCCAGGGGCCGAAGTCGGGGAGCACTTGGAGAGGGCCGCGGCTATCTCGTCCGTCGTCAGGGGGGGGGCTGTCCTGTCTGGTCTGAGCCTAGGTGGTGGGGAGAAGGGTTCCTTAGGGGGGAAGAAGTGGTCCAGGAGGACACTGTTCATCTGTTGTGGGGTCTCCGCCCCTGGCAGGGAAGGGAAGCGGGGTTGGACGCGACCGTAGGTAAACCTCTTGGCTGTCCACAGGCTCTGGGGGGTTGCGGTCAACAAAAAGGAGGACCAGTGCTTGTTTTTGGCGGCCTTGATTGCCTTGAAGTACCCCGCCTTGGAGGTCCTGGCAACTTCTCGCATGTGTGGTGAGTCGTGTTTCTTGGCTGTTCTAGTAGCCTTGTGAAACTCCCGACGGAGGACTGTCAGGTGGGGGGACCACCAGGGCTTGGAGTGATGGGAGGGCCTAGACACCGGCGTATGCTCCTTGAGGAGGGCCACCAGTCGGTTAAGAGATTCTGACAACCATTCGTCCAGTTGCGGGGGGGTGGGGCAAGGCGGTGCTGCCGGGACCATGAAACCCTTAACGATCGGGTCCAAGGTCTCCCAGTCCGTGTCTTCCCAACGTGGGCGCGGGGGCTTTCGGCTCAGCGAGGGCGGGGCGAGGGTGATTGTTATTGGCACGTGGTCGGAACCTGTTGAGGGGAGGGAGGCCTCCCAACTTTTGATCAAGGGGAGGAGGGGGGGGTTTGCGAAGGCAAGGTCTATTACCGAAGGGCGAGCGTTCCCAACCAAGGGGAACCTTGTGTACTCACCCGGGGGATTAAGGAGGGCGAAGCCGGCCTCTGCCGCTTTCTCAAAGTAGGGAGTCGAGGACGTAATTTCCCTGTACGAGAAATGCCGCAAAGGGTCCGAGAGGGGGTTGTGGATGTTGAGGTCCCCTACAACTAATAGGGGGAACCCAAGATCTGGGAAAAGGGTTTCCGGTGAGACTGAGTGGACTCTTTGGTCCACGGTGTTGGTGGAGTAGGCGTTTATAATTCTGAAAGAGTGGAAGGCGGTGCCGAAAAGAGGCTCATTGGAGGAGATGTCGAGGGCGAGGACATCATCCACCCCCTTAAACCTGGGGAGCACCGTGTAATTGGAGAGAAAAGACGAATGAACGTAGGCTGCCACACGTGGCTTCCTGACCGGGGGAAAGAAAGACTTGAAACCGCCAAAGGAAGGAAGGTGGGCCTTATTGACAGGAGGATCCTGCAAAAGGACTATCGAGGGGTAGGTGGTCGCCACTCTGAACGACTCAAATAAGGAAAGAAAAACATTCCAGCTCCCAAGGCAGTTATGTTGAACGAAGGAAAGAAAAACAGGGGCAGGGGCCGGCCCTTGTCCCGAGGGGGGGGGCATGGGTTGATTATTCATGACCGGGACGAGCCCGACGATCGCGAGGTGCAGGGGAAGGGCTCGGCTCCTCCAGGGGGAGAGGGCCACCGAAACCGTGAGTAGTGCCAGGACGCGAAGGACCAGCTGGGGGAGGCTGCCTGGGGGTCAGGTCCACCGCAAGGGGACTCGCCCCGGGCGGGGGAGTAGTGGATGTTGGACCGCCATCGACCGCCAAATCCATGGGGTCTTGACCGGTCGGGGCAGGGGCTGGCGAGTTGGTTCTGGTGGGGACAGTCGGGGGAGGTCGAGCCGGACATTCTCTGAAGGTGGCAGTGTGGTCGTTACCGCAGTTACAGCAATGGGGGGGCGAGGTCGGACAACAGGACGGGACTGGCTTATTGTTCCCGCTCCTGGGGCAGGTTGGATTCTGGCATCTGTGAGCCGCGCGAGTATGATGAAGCGCACAAATGGGGCACGTGGGGTGGGTGGCGGGGCATCGTTGATGGGCGTGTCCGTATTTCCAGCAGTTTCTACACTGGGAAGACTTGGAGGAGGAGAAGGCAAGTTCGACCTTGCGTTTCTGAGAGAGGATGACGACCCCGGAAGTGAGGGCCGAAACGTTGTGGGGGTCGACGGTGATAACCACCGAAGTGGCCTGCTTGGCTGCCCTAGAATCTCGGCTAGGGTTAAGGTACCTGGCTGAGAGAATCTGGGTCGCTTTGTCGTTGAGGATTGCTTGCCGGATATATGGGAAGAGTTCCTCTTCATCCTGGGGGAGGAAACGTAGGGGGAGGCCGTGAATGGCAAGTTGGACGGCGGTTGGGGCGAGGACGAGGGTGCACCAGGGGTTCTCTCCTACAGGAAAGGACTGGTTGAGGGCCCTGGTTAGAGAGTCGAAGTAGGGGGCGTATGAAGCGGCCGGGGTGGCTTTGTCAGTGACAGTCAGGGAGACGGAGCCACGAGGGTTGACGGTAGCTGAGCAGCCAAGGGGGAGGAGGCAGTTTGATTCGCGAAGGACGCGAGCGGCGATGTCAGGAAAAGTAGCGGCAATTGTGAGAGCGTCCGGGTGAGGGGCAGGGGACTGGCGAGGAGCAAAGAAGCGTCGTTGGGCACCAGGGAGGGAAGGCGGCCCCTTTTTAACAGGAGGGGTCGTCGTACTCGCAACTAGTTGGGGGGAAGGCGGCTTCCCAGCTTTGCTTTTGCCCTTGCCGCCCGAGCCTGAGCCAGAGGCAGCTTGCGCGTAGGATGGGGAGGGGTGGACGTCGGGGTGGAGGTGGCCTGGGGTGAAGGAGGCTAAATCGTAGGCCCCCCTCCGGAATTCCCCGGCCTCGTACGAGTGTGGGTAGAGCTTGGCGTACTTCTCGGGGTCACCGAACGCCTTGCCAAGTCTCGTGTCGTAGAATGGTATGAGGTATTTAGGATCCTCAGCCGCGGCTGAGGGAGGATTGGGTGGTGCTTGGGCCCTTTCTTTGCCCTTCCTTGAAGGGTGGGGGCCGGTAGTTGAGGGAGGGGGCTGGGGTCTTTTCTGCGGGGGGGGGGCAGGTGCCGCGGGGGGAGGGATAGGGGCTGACACACGATGTGACAGGTCACGTATGGATGCCTGGAGATCGGCGATCCCCGGAGCGGTTTGTTGCTCTTGGGTTTGGGGGAGGTTTGCGAGTTGGGAAGAGATGTCATGGAGCTCCTCCCTGAGGTTCTCGTTTTCCTCGGAGATGGTTGCGACGGCTTGGGTTACCACGCTCAGCTCGTGTGAGACGGTCACCAGGCCCTGTACGAGCTGGGAGAGGAGGACGATCGTGATAGATTCGACGGGGAGTGTGCCGGCCTGTGCGTCTGGGCTAAGGTCCGGAAAGTCTTGGTTGCTGAGCCTGAGTGCGCTCCTTGCTTGAGCGAGCTGCCTCATCATGAACTCAATGGGGTGATCGGTCGAGGGGGTTCCTGCACGCGACGGGAGGGGGGAGTTGAGTGCCGAGAGCCTACCAAAGGCCTCGTTCCCTGGGGGGAGGTTGTGCGGATTCGCCATGGCGGCGAGAAGTGAAGGAAAAGTGGGCGAGGGGTTTGTTCCGGACGCCATGCGGGGTAGAGTTGAGGTTGTATGTGAAATGTAGGGGGGGGGAAGAAGTTTGCGAGAAGCGTGTCCTATCTCTTGGTCGGAACCAAGCGCCTTATATATGCATCTTCCCACAACCCTAACCCTGGTGACTCATCACTTCGCTCTACATAAACCTCTATGACTCATAGTGAGTCATAGCGCTAAATCCATCGATGACTCATATGAGTCATCGCACAACATTCTGTTCACCAATCAAAACTCATAAACCAAGTCATGTGCTCAAACGAGTCACATGCGTGAAACCCATGACTGATAGTGTGAGTCATCTGCGAAAGTCATTACCTCATATGACGTCACTATCGTGTGTCCTGAAACAATCAACCAATCAAAATATAACAATAACTCGGGAGTGCCTAGTCATGTGAGAACTATGAGTCAAGTGACGTCATAGTGTGAAATCCAACATACCTTATGACTCATAAGTATGAGTCATGTGAAATCTGCCTTTCTTAGTCACGATTTGTGACATATAGTCTATCAGGACGAAGAGATCGAAGACTGGCTCCTGGTGGAGAGGGGACACCCTCAGAAGAAATAGCAGTCGGGAGATTCTCAGAGTCAAGCTGGGCAAGATTCAGGGTCAAACAGTGTTCGCACTTTGTTCTGACGAACTCAATTCTTGAAAAGATACTTCTTTACTAGAGAAGTTAAAGTAGCGTGAACATTAGTATAAATAGTAGGGCTCTCCCCAATGGTTGAGAACATCATCAAGCAACGGAGAAGAGACCTTAACAATATTATAAGTTATCACGATATTCTTCTATTACTTTATCAAACAATTCTTCTTGAGCCTTCCTGACCTATATTCCATTGTCTCGAATATCCTCGGCCTAGTTAGTGTTACGGGGTAGTTAACACGGTAGGATTCCGAGCTAACTAGGCCAAGGATATTCGAGACAACGGATTAATAGTCAAGAAGGCTCGTTGGTAATTGTTTGATAAAGGTAAAGTAATAAAGTATTGTCAAATATCAAAGAGTTAGAATATAACTCGCTAACTTGTTATATTGTTAAGGTCTCTTCTCCGTTGCTTGATGATTCTTCAACCACTGGGGGAGAGGCCTACTATTTATACTAATGTTCATGCTAC
>Ga0307517_10004842_pt1 | contig 20529 bp, 13 predicted proteins | sample 23_EM_MG_FD_194515 | JGI IMG/M metagenome (GOLD analysis project Ga0307517, IMG submission 194515) | Populus trichocarpa ectomycorrhiza microbial communities from riparian zone in the Pacific Northwest, United States - 23_EM | ecosystem: Host-associated > Plants > Roots > Unclassified | place...
ACAACCTTTGTTTTTTTTTTTATTATTATTTGAAGGGCAATCCTATAACTTTACTATTTAAACAAAAAATTATTGTGCAAATAATTTTATAAAAAAAGAAAAACCCCTGACCGTATATTTTTTTTTTGCTTTTAACGACAAGATAATAATTTAAATGTGTTAAAAAAAGACGTACCAACTAATTTATCTCCAATCAATCTTGTAATGCCCATTGGATCCTCTTGTAAAGATGATTTGAATCCCAAGCTTTTTATGTTTTGATGAAAAAGACAAAATCATTATTATACCATTCCAATAATTAAACAATGTAATGTATTTATAGTCATGGTAAGTTTTTTTTTAATATATATATTCTATGAATCATTCAACCCATTTACTTATTGCTAACTACATTTATTTTTTATTTTTATACAATTATGTAAGTGATTTTGGCAATCAATCTTTTGTTCAAAGCCAGTAATTCAATGAAAAAAAAATTGAATCCGAGTTTTGATTTTAAACTCATGAAAAAGGGAAAAAATATTTATACAGGTTGGGGTATTTGAAATTGTGCTTTAAAGTGCTTTTCAAAATAACTTTTTACTTGAAAATATATTAAATTTTTTTTTTATTTTAAATATCAACAAATTAAAATAAAAAAATATTAATTTAACATTTTTTAAAGTAAAAATATTTTTTTTTAAAAATCCTAAAAATGAAATAAATTATTTTTTTTTATCAAATATAAGTACTAGGTCTAGAATGAAGTACCGGTAGGGTTATTATTATTATTACTACCACATAAGTACGATTAGGGTTCTTAGGAGGTGACAATGGTTGTCGTATCAAATATTTAGCTCGTGAGAGACGGTTACATGAAAAGAAAGAAGAAGGTACAGACACTCTCCTACTCTATCTACCCTTTGCAATTCTTTCATTGGACTGGGCATAATCCTTTTCTTTCTATAAATAGAGGCTACTGGTGGTCTATTATAGGTCATCCCCTCACTTTTCTCTCTCCCTCTCGCTCGCTCTCTCTCTCTCTCTCCTCCTCTAATCCATTATACACCTTTCCTTTTAAAGAAACTTTCTTTTTATTATTATTATCATGCTATCTTCTAATCAAATTTCTTTTTTTCATCTGCTCAGCAAGAAAAAAATAAAAAACACGAAGAAAAGAAAACCAGATTCTTTTCATAAATTAAAAAAAAAAGTTGAAAAACCAATAGAATTGGGACTTGGGGGAGAAGGAGGCACTGGTGATGTTGTTGACAGAAGATAGAGAGCACAGATGATGATATGCAATGGACTCTGCATCCCACTCCTTTGTGCTCTCTATGCTTCTGTCATCACTCTCAGCCCCGAGCCCCTCCTCCTCCTCCTCCTCCTCTATTTCTTTGCTCAATCTTCCATGATTTTGCTTTGTTTCAATCTATATGTCATTAATGTTTTCTTTAGTTTGCAAGCGCAGGGCAAGTAACATTTCAGATAACGGAAAGGGGGGGTCTTGATATTCGAAGTGATTTCTCAGCATGTATAAGGATCATATTTGTTCCCTGGCTATATATAACCAAAATAGCCAACTACCAGTGATTGATAGACCGTATAAGAGGTATTGTTCTTTTCATTTCTCTCTCTCTTTTTTTTTTCTTTTTTTTTTCATGTATCATATTAGCTCTTGAAAAAGAATAAACTAATGTTTTGATTTAAATTCCCAAAGTTTAATTAATTGCAAACTTCTTAAACTGTCACACTAAAGGGATTAGCTAGCTAGTTGGGACAAGTGCACTCAGCCTCCTTTCTGTTACTACATGTTTTTTAGAATAGAACTAAAGTGATGATTCCTATCCTAAATTACGGACATATGCTCAGTAGGTACCAAGTACATGCTTTGTGAGAGAAGGGCCATCCTAATTATTGGTGTTTTAATTTTTGGTATATATTAATGGTGTGTTTTTCCGTGAAGGAGTGTGTAAAGCTGAGCAAAGGATATTAGTTCCAGGCACAAAACAGGACGAATAGGGCTGAAGTTCTCGAGGTGATCAGTTTAGTATGATGGTTTTGATCATTATCAGTACAAAAGTACCTCAAATTTCTTTTCTTGCTTTAAAGGTTGAGCCTGGATCACGAATCTGATCATACAGTTATTATAAATGATATACATATATAATTACGCTCAGATCTGTTAAATTCTATTTACCAGAGGTTCTTATCTTTAAGTATTAAATAGCCTAAAACATGATTTAATAAGCAGTCCATAATAAGATCATTTTATGTGTGATTCTTTTGGATTTGCATTTTTCTTGACAAGGGCCTATGAAGGATCATCTTCGACTTTCATGTGTGCTTGTATAATTCTATACTTTATCTACATCAATTGAATGATTCGATTCATCAAGTCTTGTGTGGATCAAGTGTACTACTAGATTCATTATATATATAGTTGACTAGTTGCAGACCTTCCACTAGATTTTTCTTCTTTTGGCAGTCAGATTTACTGATGCAAAGATGCCAATTAATCCTCTTTTTTTTTTTTTTGCTAGCAAAAAACTAATGGTTCACAAGTTCTCATGTTTATGCTCTTTAGAATCCCACAAGATGATTTTAGAAGAAGAAGAAGAAGAAGAATCAAGGGGAAAGATCAGAGAGACCACTGCTTAACTCTTCACATAAGTCTATGTCGACACCAGCAGTTGTATGTCTCATGTTTGCTTGTTTCTTCCTGACGATAGGCTTTTTTTAAGATTATTGATTATAAACTGGTCGCAAAACCAAAATTGAAAAGAAAAAGAAAAAGATTTTGTTACAGCTGAGTGTCTGTATGGTTTTTTAGATTCAAAATATGGTTAAAAGGTGTGTTTATATATATAATAAGAATGGACATATATCTTATATTATAGTTCAATTTAAAGGTACATTATAATAATAATTACAGCACATATAACTAGCATCGAATCATAATTCAAGAGCATACAAAAGCTATTATAATTATAGCCCACAAATAAAATATTATTAAAATGTAAGATTATTTTGTCATTAAATAACAATGGTTAATATTTCACTCTTGGAGAGTGAGTGATGCATAGCTATATATCTATTAAATCTTATTAGGAGCAATATTAGTTAATTTGGTCATTTAAATAAATCTTTCAAGTCTTAAAACTCATAGTCTTATTTAATTTTAATGTGAAATATTCAAAATTGCACTAATCATATTGTACTCGTATTCTAATTATGTGAACCTTTTCTTGATTAAATGGTGATGTGCATTATTCAATTTTTGAGTAAAAAGAGAAGAAAAATACTCTTATGTCATGTCTTTTTTTACTTCAAGGTTTTGCATTTATCAAAATGGTTGATAAGTGGATATATTTCTTACATTATCACGATTCGACTTCTAAAAATGTTTGTAGGAAAATAAATTATGAAAAACGCATCAGCTTAAATGTAGATAGTTACACAATGGGCTTAGTCTTAGAAGATTTCCGAGAACTCCTCTGTTATTTGAACAAAAAATAATAATGTCATTAATTTGTTCTTTGCTGTAATGTAATGGTTACATTAATTCTTTGCAGTAGTTTATATCCCTATAAGAGTGAGAATACAAGTTTGATCCCTATGAAGCGTATTTATTGGGAGGGGCATCCACAAACCCCGAACGGGACTAGTCTCACCCTTTAAAAGAATGTGAGGATACCCGGGTAAGAACAACAAAAAATTATTTGCAATAGTGAGTGTTAAATAATAAAAGCAAACTGAATTTTATAAGTTATAATATACTATATATTGTGTACCTTTCTATTGTTAATAAAATCATAATAATAACAATTGTTCATATTTCATTTTATTAACTGAAATATAACAATAAAGTTTGGGTTTTCACTACATATTTCATCACAATATTTTTATTTTATTTTAAAGTAAAAGTGAAATATTCAAAATGACTGTTGAACTAGTGTTACCTATCTAATTCAATTTTTCTTCCCTTACAAAGAAAGAAAGCAACTAGCATAACAACAATAACATCCATACATATGTGTCAATTAAGAATATCTTCTACAATATGATCATTACCTAAGCTTATATATTCATATTAGACATGGCTTAAAGTTATAATTTAATCAATTTTGTTCCAATTACTTTTTGCATTACTTCTCAAATTCTATTAAAAAATCATTCCGAGTACTGAGATTTTAAAATTAATTTTATGTTAACTTTATAACACATCTTCTTAAATAAAAATCCTTTAAACCTAAAATTTACACATATTCATCATTATCTTGTGATAAAATTTAATTTTATTAGAAAATAATGAGAGCACTAGAGTTTAAACTCAAGATTGGTCTGTTATTAAAACTCTAATATTATATAAAAAAATTCAAATCTAGAATTCAAATTATTTTGTGAGACTGCAAGAATGATTTTATTATTAATTATTTAATAGATTTATTAAAAAATATAATATAATATGATTTTCAACTAAAAAGAAAAGAAAAGAAAATGAAGTGTATACTCCCTCAAATATCCCTCTTTGTTTTGCGAAGTTTCCTTTTAGGCATGTCTCATAATCTTTGTCTCTGTTCTAAATGAAGTGTATAAAAAGAAAAGAAAAAAGATTTTTCAATCTAATCTGATTATTTGATTAATTACAATTTTTAATTGAAATTAATAAATGGAATTCTGCACTTTCCAAGATATGGAAAATAAATGATATTTTGATAAATAGTTGAAAATATAAATGTGGAGAAATAAAATGAGACGGAGGAACTTTCAATATAAAATAAAAATAAAAATAAAAATAAATTATTCTTATATTTATGGAGAAAACACATTCTGCATGTATTTATATGAATATTGTCTCATAAAAAAGGCAGGATGAGAATTTGACACAATATTGTCAAATTTATTATTTGTTTTTTGTCCTTAGTATTGTCATCCATGAAAAGAAAAATATAAAAAAACAACTGAAAAAAGGGCAGTCATTTTTATCTTCGCAAGGAAACAATACCAAAGGGGAAAGATTCACAGGACCCTATCCTCAGCCAATCCCAAGGCAGCCCACTACTGAGAGAGTATCTAAATTATTTTTCCACTCTAAAGCTTCATCAAATGATCCAAAGGTGGCTGCCGAGAGACGGTCAGAGGAAAGAACAAAAGATGCGCCCACCAATACCGTATCACTTTGTACTGTTGGGTCCATGTCTGTCATTACTTGGTTAGGAAACAAAGAAGTAGCATCAGCCATGGAACGTATGAGAAAATATCTTCAACCCGCAAGAACAGAGCATTTTTTTTAAGGAAAAAAAAAGAGATTTATATATCTAAGAGATTAATTTTTATTGCAATGGCCAAGCACGAACTGTTTGTACGCACAAGTTGCAGAATTGTTTGGCGTTCAACATGTAAATGTAAGAGAATAGAATAATCACAGAAATGTAGGAGCAGAAGGCCTTTAGGTACTTTTAGGGAGAGCATCGCATATTGGAGTGTTTAGGGGAGCTCAACTGGAGCATGGAGATTATTTCATTCATCTGTAATATGTTGACGAAACTCTTATTTTCCTTCCAACTTCTCTGAACTCCTTGTAGATAGTCGAGAGAATTCTGCGTTGGTTTGAAATATGTTCAGCTTCGAAAATTAATTTTCATAAGAGTCTGGTTGTTAGTATTAATTGTCATAATTTATTTATGGGTTATTCTCTGAATTTTTATATATATATATATATATATATATATATATATATATTAAATAAAAAAAAAATCAAAAAAATAAAATAAAGACTAGCATTTTAGCAAAAATAAAGGTGGGAGGATTTCACTTGTATAAAAAATCAAGCTGCAATTTTGGATATAATCGGGAACTTAATTATACCTTATTTTACCAAAAACTAGAGAGACAATGCAGTTTCAATGTCAAGTTACATGATTAATAGACGGATCTACATAAAAATTAAATCTAAGGACATAATTCAATTTTAATAGGCTAGTTTGACTTAATCATGGGCCAAATTAAAGTTTAATTATTTTTTAGAATTAATTTGGGTCCAATTGAAGGATTAAATTAGGTGAAAAGACTTAATTATACTTTAAATAGATCAAATTAATTTTATTAGGGGCTTAATTCATGAAAAATTAAGTTTGGGAGCACAAATTAGGCTTAATTGAGAATATTAGAATTTTAGGAGATCAAATTTAATTGTTACCAAATCAATTGATTTAAATTGGAGGCAAAATTGCAAGAAAATCAAAGTTTTGGGGTCAATTACGGGCTAAATTGAAGAAATTTGTAGCCAATGACTAATTTGAAAATGGTGTTGAACTCTAGGGACCCAATTGGCTGAAATCAGGGGTGAAATTGAGAAGATTTGAAAGTTTAATGGTCAATTGAAGAGACACTGAAATCCGGGGCTGACATTGAAGTTCGGCAATGACAAAATTATATAAAATTAGAAGTTTAGAATCAATTAAGGATGCAATAGAAAGAAATTAAAAGATGGAAGACCAAATTAAACTTTGGCCAAAACCCTAAATTAAAACCCTATAATGGCGTCGTTTTGAATAGTAAAAAAAAAAACTAGACGACATGTCGTCTAGTGACTATTCATCTTCTTCTTCAGAAAAGTTGCTCGAATGACCTCCTTCCCAAGGCATTTAATACTTCATTCCTCCATCAAATTTGACAAAATGTGCACACAAACGATGGCCTAACATTTGACTAAACCCTAGTGTGGTCCATTCTGGTCGATTAAGACCACAACGGCTATGACACTGTCCTAAAGTGGCCAACCCAACTAGTCCTTTCCTGCAACAAATCTAACAGCCCATGATAGCCACTTTGAACCAACAATTGAAATCTTTCTGAGTTGAATCAAGGGCCAAGATTTGACACCATTAAAGACAAAATGTCTCTCCCAACCCCTATAAATAGAGGTCGATTTCATGACTCGAGAGAGGAGAAAATCAGGTTCAAAGTCAATAAAAAATTAGCCTCCCTTCCCCCAATTTTGTTTCCACCACGATCTTCTCTCTCTTCCCCTTACCTTCATCCACCAACACTTTCACCACCAGCTTGTCCACCGCCATCTCCACCACGAGCGGCTAGCCGACCACCTCACATGAGGAGCAACCACCACAAAGTTCTCTCTCTCCTTTGTAAGTTTTTTCATCTTCTCCCTCAACAACTAACCCTAGTCGCCATTCTCTTCACCAACACCACCACCACCACCACCACCCTCTACACTCCAGACCAGTGATGCTAGTTGCATCGCCCCCTGCGCCATGTAAACTTCTTCTTCCCCCTACAAGTTTGTTCCATCTTATTCTGCATGCAGGGAATGAATTATAATTAACATGGTTGTTGGGTTGGGCCAGTGACCACGTTGGGCGTGGGCTGGACCCGTTACAGCCTAGCAAGATGGCCAGGCCAGGCCCATCCCACAAAAAAAAAGGGTCTATTAGGCTGGACCCGTTTCAGCCCAGCCCGGATGGTTGGTCGGGTCCAACCCAATTTATATTTATTAATATAATAATAATATAATAATATATATATTAAAAAGAAATCCAAGGGTTATTTCAAAACATTTGTGATTTTCTCGCATGTTTGTCTAATCATTTTGTATAATATCGAGATTTATATTTACACTATAAGATATTGATCTGGTATTAAAATACCTGGTTTTCTCCGAAACGTTTCTAAAATTTTTTGAAAATTCAAAAAAAAAATCTAAAAAATTATTAAATTAATTTCCTCTTAAGAAACAAAAAAAATATTTTGTTTTCATGCATACGATTAAATCTTTAAAGTTTTCTAAGCATGTTTTCATAAAATGTTTTTGCGTCTTTCTCATATTTTAAAATCCAAAAACAAAAAAAAGATATCATAACTAGTTTATTATTATCCGTTAGAATTCGATCAAAATATCAAAAACTCTTCACCAATCATTTTGTTCATTTTAAACTAGAGTTTAGATGTATACTTTAATATTTAGGGGTATAAAACTACATAATAGAGTATACCCTCAGGTATTAAAGATACAAATAAATAAATGTGAAGTTAAAATTTAGCCCTTAGAACGATTAGGATTCACCCTAATAAGGTAGAGATTCCTTCACGAAGAGAGATCTACCTTGAACCTTAGACGAGACCAAATAATAGAAACTTAACCTAGAAAAACAATCAAACAACAATGCAGCTTACTTTAAGTAGGGTGTACTAGGAGTGATGTATTTTTTTCTTGCATAACCAGTCCCTTATCCAAACTCTTACAGGCCATTGTTTTCTAGTAACCATAATATTACGTAGTGACTCATGAACCTTAATCATATGATTAAACCCAAAAACCTTTTATTTCCCAACACCACCTCTCAGAAGGCTCTTCAGCGCGTCATTTCGACGTCGCCTCACTACATTAATCTTGATGAGGAATATTGTGCTGGGTTGGCAATTGATGTCCATTGCAGACATGACTCTTTACCACTATCTTTTTTGGGCATGGCTTTAGGGTCAAATCCAAAGCGAATTTCTACTTGGAAACCTGTGATTTTTAAATTTCGGAGTAGACTTTCACTTTGGAAGGGTAAATTGTTGAGCATGGTTGGACGCTTATGTCTAATAAAAAGTGTTATCATGAACTCCCTTCCACTATATTTCAGCCTATATTTCTAATGCCAAAAGGAGTATGTAGGGTGCTAACATCTATTCAGAGGAGGTTTCTATGGGCTGGTATGGCTAAACAAAGGAAGATTTGTAAACTTCTGTGGCAGATTGTTACCAAGGAGAAAGTTAGAGGAAGATTAGGAATTGATTCCTTGTTGGCTGAGAAAAAGTCAATGTTGTACTAGTGATTGTGGCATATGAGTATTCCTGGAAATGACAAATAGAAAGATTTGATTTGCAAAACATATCAACTGGACTTTCAGAATGGGATTCCAATTTTTAAAAAGTAGCGGTTATCTAGTGTGTGGCAGGGAATCATGTCCATAGTACAATCTAATCATCCAGCATTTGTGGCTCTGCAAAGCAGTTGTAGTTATGATGTTGGGGACAGAACTTCAACACAATATTTGAGTGATAAATGGATAGGGAATTCAATCCTCAAAGACTTGCATCTAAGATTGTATGTGCAGTCTTTATCAACTAATGCAACAGTTGCAGCAATGGGAAAATGGTCTGAAGGTGGCTGGAGTTGGGAGAGTTGAACGAACGAAGAACTCTTAGAAGCTTTGAAATTCAACAGGTCACTTCCTTGTTAGATTTATTGAATTCCATTCAACTGTGTCAGACCAAAAAGGATGTCAAGGTATGGAATCTCACTAAAGATGGAACACTCACTGTTAAATCTTGCCATCTTTTGCTAGATCGTATATACTGCAGTGGAGTCAAACCTTTTCAGTGCAATGTTTGGATCAAGATTGTTCCTCCTAAGATTCAGTGTTTCATATGGTTAGCAGTGCAAGAAGGAATTTGTACAGGTTCTTTTCTATTAAAACACCAAGTGTTGACAGCAGCTCAAGCACTTTGTCCATTATGTAGTTCTGCAGTTGAAAAAATAGATCATATGTTGATTCATTGTTCCTTTGTCTTGCGTTTATGGTGCAAAATAAAGTATTTTGCATAAAGTATTTTAACTACCAGGAAATTGACAAATACAAACAGAAATACAGGCATAATTTTTCCATCGAAATATTACGATGACATTTACTGACCGAGTTTTCCATCACTAAATTCATCAGTAAACACCGAAAAGAATATTCTCATGGTATATATCGAGGGAATCACAATGGAAAAAGAAGGAATAAAAAAAGACAAACAATACAATGACATGTAAGTTTTACAGACGACGATACTGATGGAATTAACCCGACGGTAAAATTCGTCCGAGTAAATACCGATGAAATTTTTCTGTTGTTATATGCTGGTGACATTATGAAGGGTATTAAAATGAGATTCAATAAGGCAAATCATACGGTAACATGACATTTCTACCGACAGGATTGCCGACGACATTACCATCAAAATAATTTTGTCGATCAATCTGTCGGTAATATTTAATTTATGACCTAGTGCTCGACCCTCCCCTCCACCCTAATCTGAACACAATTCAACCTCCCACAATAAATTCAGCCACCACAACACTTGATTTGTCAACATTTGTGTTCTAATTCAAATTTTATTGAGGATTCTCCACCTTAAGTAAGCAAATCTACCTTATTTTTTTTATTTGAACATAATTTTAAAATTTTAATTTTTTTGCATATTTTTATAGTATATGAATTTTGTTTGGGTGTTTACTTGTTTTATAGTTTTTCCTCAAACAAATTTATTATATGGATTTATGATTTGTACATGTTAGGGTTTGTTTTAGATTTTGTAAAATTATATTTGTTTGTAAATTGATTAAACTTATGTAGAATTTTTTACTTAGGTGTTTTGTGATGAAATAAATAATAGCTTATTTAACGGGTCGGTTTTATATTTTATCAATTTTATTGCCGAGTTGTAATTTTTGGTAAATGTGTACAAATTTGAATTCATGTGGATAATTGATAATGAATTAAGAGAACTATTAAAATAGATTGAATAAACTTGAGGTAAACTAATATTTTTGCAAATTTATATAGTTAACATAGTTAATTAATATATATTGTCATCATTATTTTATATAGGTTTGATATAAGTAATGGATGATCATTCATGAATATATCGAAATTCACCCCAAGGGTTGCGGTGATGGATTATTGTAATGTGGTTTAGGGTTTTATTAATTATGCAATATTTAATCCAAGAAATATTAGTAGAGGCAGTATTAGATGTTCATGTAAGAGGTGTAAAAATAAAAAATTTATTGATCCAAATGTTGTAACGATGCATCTTCTACAAAAAGGGTTAATAGAGAAATATTTGTATTAGTATGCATACGGAGAACCATATGTTCCTCACAATACCATGGTAGAAAGGATGGTTGGGTCAACTTTCAGTGCTAGCAACGTGCATGAAGTTGTAGATGACAATAGCAATCCTTATAGGAATATGGTTATGGATGCAATGAGAATGAATTAGGGTTACGTCGGTCAATGTCCAATCATACATGAAGAAACTAATGTAGACGCTGCTAGGTTTTTTGATCTTTTAAAAGACCTTGATAAACCATTATGGGATGGTTGAACAAATCATAATAAATCATCGGTCGTTGCACAGGTGTTTACCATCAAATCAAATCATGGGTTGAGTAAGGTTGGTTATACCGAATTATCGAATGAACAAGCATTTTACCTGCTAAGTCCATGATGAAACCCTTCGGTCTAGAATATTAGAAAATTGACATGTGTCCAAACTTCTGCATGTTGTGCAACCTTGAAAACACAGAGCTGACAGAGTGCAAAACATATGAGAATTCTTGTTATAAACCCAAAATTAGTAAGGGAATGACTCTTATCACATATAGAAAACTTAGATCCTTCCCCATCACACCTAGACTGTAGAGGTTATTCATGTCACTAAAGACTACTGAGCACATGACGTGGCACCAATCATATGGTGAGGTGGATGGAGTGATGGTTCACCCTTCTGATGGTGAAGCCTTGAAACACTTTAACAATGTGCATCCTCAGTTTTCAGTGGAATCAAGGAACATGTGTCTTGGGTTATGTACAGACGGATTCAATCCATTCGGGTAATTTGCTTCTCCTTATTCTTGTTGGCTAATTATACTCATGGTTTACAACTTAACACCGAGAATATGTATAAGGCCGAAGTTTATATTTTTATCTACGGTCATACCCGGTCCTAATAGTCCAGGTCAGAATATAGAAGTTTGTCTTCGACCGTTGATTGATGAGTTGACATAGTTGTGGTCATGGCTTTGACTTATGATGTATCGAGGAAAAACAAATTTAGATGAAGGCAGTTTTGATATGAACTATCAATGATTTTCCAGCATATTGAATGGTTTCTGGTTATACCACGCATGGAAAACTAACATGTCCATATTATATGGAAAATAACATGGCATTCATGCTAACAAATGATGGTAAAAAATCTTTTTTTTACTGCCACCGGTGGTTCTTGCCAGCAGATCACAAGTACAAAAAGGACTTCTTTGTTGGCATAGTTGAAACGGATGTTACACCGCCATTTTTTTGGGTGAAGAATTGTACGACAAGGTGTCAGAATATGGTGACATTGTGTTTGGTTTTCAATCTGATAAGCAGAAGTTTTCTAGTTTTGGTTTGATCCATAATTGAGTAAAGTGAAGTATTTTCTAGGAGCTTTCTTATTGGAAGACCAATCTCCTTCGCCATAACATTGATGTCATACACATAAAAAAAACATATTCAACAAGATTATGGATGTGAAGGGGAAAACAAAGGACAACATAAAGGCTGGAATGGACATAGCTTTGTTTTGTCACTGTAAAAATATGGAGTTGGTTTATGTTGGGTTATGGGTCGCAAAGCCTAAAGCCAACTTTGTTTTAGACAATAATGCATAATTACTTATCTACCAATGGCTTAAGAGTTTGTATTTTCATAATGGACATATCTCGAACATATTAAGGTTGATTAATTTGGATGATTGTAGATTGTATGGAATAAAGTGTTATGACTGCCACACGTGTTTATGCAAACACTCATTTCATTAGCTTATCAAGATTTATTGCCAAAAGGGATATGAGATGCTCTCACGGAGATCAATCATTTCTTTAGAGATAAATGCTTCAGCAAGTTCCAGACACAACACATGGAGAGGCTTGAAATGAATATTATTATCTAGACAATATACATATTTGAGATGATATTCCCTCCATTGTATTTTGACTCGATGAAGCATCTACCCATACATTTGTCGTTTGAGGTAAAAGTTGGAGGCCTAATCCAATATAGATGGATGTATTCATTCGAGAGGTTAGAGATTACACATATAATTTAATTAATTTTTTTTCTATAATTCAAAACATTCATTTAATTTCATGTAGGTACTTGTTCAACCTTAAAAGGAAAGTTAAAAACAAGGCTCATGTTGAGGCTTTAATATGTGAGGCCTATATTGTTAAACAGATCTCAATATTTATCTCGTACTATTTCAAGCCTCAAATGAGAACAAGAATCAATCAGGTTCCAAAGCAAAATGATGGTGGTGAAGTACCTATGAGTGGAACTTGTCAATATTCTCCCATCCTGAAAGATATTTGTCTGAAATAGAATTTAGACAGGCACATAATTATGTGTTATTTAATTGTTATAAACTGAGACCTTTTATTCAGTAAGTATACTACTTAAACCCTATTATTAATAAACAATTTATCTCTTATAATATCATAAACTGATACATTATTGAATACCTCATAGGCAACATCGTCAATATTTATGTCCTAAAACTCACAGCTGACTGAATCCCAAATCTTTTGATTACAAGAGAAATAATTTTCCACGTGGTTCAGAACATATGTAAGTACTGTTTAATTATATTATCTATCAAGATACTTAATTTTATTGCACATTTCTCGTTAAATATTCATGGTTGGACTTCTTCATGTACTAGGTTAATAAATTGGAAGGGAATGCTAATGTTACTTTGTTTTAACCGAGTCTGGATCCTGAAAGAAAGGTGAAGTGCTACAACAAGTATTTCATCAATTGATACATGTTTCATACATAAGAATATGAGCTTGGTAGAAAGACATATAACAATGGGGTTTGTGTTAAGGGATCGACTTCTAATGAATTTGAAGTTGACTATTATAAAAACTTAAAAGAGGTAATTAAATTACAGTATCATAACGAACATAATAGAGTATTTTTATTTAAATGCTCTTGGTATGACACCACTAACAAAGGAATTAGAGTAGATACCCATCATGATTTGGTCGAAATTAATTCAAAGGCTAGACTCCACAATGTCGATGATGTCTTTGTTTTCACCAAGCAATGCAAGCAAGTTTATTACATATACACTCCTTCCTTTAGAAATGATCGTTCAAGAGTTGGTTGATTATCCGTATTAAAAACCAAACCCAGGGGTCGTGTCGAGGTTGTTCAGGATGGGAACGATGAATCAAATATGGGAGATGATGTCTTTCAACTTGGTAAGTTAGTTGATCCATATCGAGTTGCTCCGTCAATTGACTTAGAAGAAAAATCAAATTTTAACATCACCGGAAATATTTTTATTGATGTTGACGCTAAGGAGTTGAATGTTGTTTTTAGCTCCAACGGACTTGCACAAGTCAATGAAGATGATTATAAGGATGAAATCGTCATGGAAGATTGCGATGGAAATGACGACGAGTTAATTGATGAAGAAAAAGACAATTCTGATTAATTTGCAAAACACAAAAGTGTAATGCCATAAACTATAATGTAATATATATGGACGAAATTCACTTAAATGTAATGACAATGATATTAATTTATTTTTGAATTACAAGAAAATATTTATTTTATTATTATGATGTAAACTGGTGTTATTATGTTGTATATTGATTAGTATTTAAAAGTGCATTCTCATTAAGGCTTTATATCATTATATTATACTAAAGTATCATTAAATTCCCTAACTAAAGCATGTTTTATAATAACAAGTCTGATAATATAATATATCTTTAATTTATAGTAAATGCTTGTTTTGAATGTAGGTATATCTCACAATTCAAAGGATTGATTGATGTGATTAACCATTGAAATTGAGAAAACAAAGAAAGGGCTAAGAGAAGAGATGCTGGTTCAAACTGGAACACCATTTGGTTATTGGATCATAACTGGAGTTGTAGACCTTGGATTTAGGTCTGCTTTATATTTATGGAAAGCTAAGACATTGACCTAAAACTTTCATGGGAGTCCAAGACTCAATTCTGCTGTTTTCAAGTTCAAATTTTAGCAACAACGGAGAAGTCGGAATCTATCCTACAGCTCAGACACTGCTCACTGTTTAGCTCATATCTTGAGTTCTAGAAGTCCGAATGAGCTCTGGTTTTTTTTGTTGGAAAGCTGAGACAATTGCCCACAACTTTCATGAATTCAATGGGCTCTAATTTTGATGTTAGAAATGATGTTTTGGTCAGCAAACAATATCAATAATCAGCCAACAATATCAATAACCAGCAGCCAATAATGTCAAAAACCAACCACCAAATCAATGGTTGGCCACCAACTATTTTCTTAGTCAACCAATCAATAGTTTTGAATTTTAGCCTATAAAAGGAGGCATTTGCCATGTATTTAGTCATCTTATTTTTCAGATCAAGATCATCTTCTTGCTTTCTCTCTTTGTAATGTTCAAGTTTTCTTTCATGCTATATTAATCTCTTGTTTATGCCTTTTCATTTCCTTTCCTATACTTAGTTAACTTATATCATGTTTATGTTCTTATATTGTTTATTTATGTTTTTCTTCTTCATTATGTTTAGCTAAGTTAATTATGTTAAGGTGAAAAGGTAACACTAGTGGTGTTAGAATAGGTATAATAGAAACTCAACATGGATTTTAATGTTTATATCCAAGAAAGATTGTTATTAACATGTTTTATCTTTTTATCTTACTAATTCTTAATACCTTGCTTGTTAAATGGTTAGTCTAAATTTGTGTTGTATAACACTTGGTACATCAAATGCTTGATCCTTCATAGTCTTCGGCCGACATCGTTATTATGATAGGAACTTGATTTGTTGTTAACAAAAACTAGCAACATGAATGCCTGATGATATTTATAAGTATGGTGTTTCTTAGATAAGATGATTAATATGATCATGTTAATAATTTATAATGAGCTAATAACGATAAATCATCCAATTGGAACCTCCTTTGTGTGTGGTTTCTAGTTGAGTAATAAAAAGAGTTTATATCATATTTATTTGAAATACCATTAGTGAATCCTCTAACCTTGGCATATGTTTTATCATTGTTTAATCCTTACATCAATATTACATCTCAAAGTTCTCTTCAACATCGATATCATTTTCATCACATCATCATCACCATTATTATTATTATTATTATTATTATTATTATTATTATTATTATTTATAATTTATATAGTTTACCTCCCTGTGGTTCGACCCCGGTCTTGCCAGGTTATTTATTACTTCGACACTCCTGCACTTGGGATAAGACATCAACTCTTTGATCGTGTCATACATGCAACTATCAATTTAAGTATTTGCAAGATGAAAGGATAAGGAATACAAATATAATTTGGTATCAAACACTGTTTCACACTAATGAAAATACCGACGATTTGTTCATTACACACAGGTATACCGATAGGCTGTGTCTATCAGTATATTCTAGTAACGATGGGAACTGTTCCCCTTCTCCCTAACATTGTTCATGGTGTTCATTACACATGAGTATACTGAAGGGTTGTGTCTGTCAGTATATTCCAGTGGTGATAGGAATTGTTCCTCTTCTTCCTGACACTGTTCATGGTGTTCATTACACCCCGGTATATTAACGGGTTGTGTCCATCGGTATATTTCAGTGGCGATGGGAACTATTTCCCTTCTCTTATGTATTGTTCATGGTGCTTATTACACACCGATGGAATCATCGATAGAATGAGATTTCCAACGCGTTGACAATTAATGCTCTTACTAACTAAGTTACTTATTTTTACAGGTTTCCCAACGCCAACGAAATCACCGATGAAATGGGAATTTCAATGCAGTGGTAATTAATGCATTTCTGACTATTAATTGTTTACTTATTTAACCGATAGAATAACGAACAAAATTAAAAAAAAAAACTAGAGGGTTTTTGAAATTTTTAGTGTGAATTGAAAATTTTAATTTTACTTAATAGACGGAATCATTGATAGAATATTTAAAAACAATAATATTTAATTTTTCATTTGGAATTCCGTCCGTAAAACCTAATATAAAGCTCTTTGGGCACATCAGACAGTGCTTCATTTTGTTCTCTCTTCTCCTCTCGAACCCAAATTGTTCTTCTCTTTTCTCTTCTCTACTCCTCTGTCTCTCAATCCTTATAGAAATCAAGCTTTCTTTCTCTCAACACAATTAACCTGATATGTTGTCTTTTTTATTTTTCTTTTTTTTTTGTTTTTTTAACAATTGTTTTCATATTTTTTGTTTCTTTTGTATCACACCTAATTCAACTCTGAAATTAAGCATGCCATTAAGATCAGAATTTTTAATTCCTTATCCATTATTTTTTGTTGCATTATTTTTTGTTTGTCTTTGTTTTTGTACAATTATTTGTTCTTAATAATTTTATGAATTAATAGTTATGTTGAATTTTAGTTGTTATTGAAATAATTTTTGCATTATTTTGTTGAATTTTAGTTATTTTTTTTCAAATTTGTTGTTCAATTTCAATTAAATATATATGATTAATTTTAATTATTATTTTGTATTTATTCCATTTAGAATATTGTTTTGTGAATTTAGGATCACAAGTATGACCATTGAGAAATAATTGTATTGAATAGAAGTTGTTATTGAAATACCTTTTTCATTATTTTGTTGAGTTTTAGTTATTTCTTTGTTTAATTTTGTTAATTTTTAATTAAATGGGTAGGATTAATTTTAATTATTATATTGTATTTATGCCATTTCAAAATAAATTCTTGTAAATTTAGGATTAAAAATATTACCACATAGATAATGAGAATTTTGTACGAAATTGAATTATTCAAAATTGTTGGTAGAAATTGAATAAAATCAACTGGTTTGCCACATATATGTTGTCTATTTACAAGGTTAGAAATTTTGCGTAGCTTCCCGTATAAGGGAAATGGTGCTAATTTGTTTTTAAAAAAAACTAGAAATTGTTTATTTATTTTTTTTGTAAATTTATGTAGATGCTCAAGGGAAAGTCTATTGCACATCATTAGGACATGATTGATGCTAGTTCTTCTAGTTGTTATAATGACAACCACAAGTCATTAAGTGCCGACCAAGAAGAGGCACCTGAGGTATAGACAAAGACTCACAACGCAACTTCATTGAGTGCGATACCGTAATGTCGAGGGAGGGTCCCTTCACAACGAGATCCATTTACCCGCAAATACGAGGCCCACTAGAAGGATGACATTTCAATGTAAGTTTTTGCTTTCACAGCGACATGTTTAATAATTTTTTAAAAAATAATGTTTCATTAAATTTATCCAATTTCAGGTTTATAAACATTAAGTCTGCGAGAACAATAACATCGGCATTTAAATCATCGATGAAAATTCTATTGTTTCAATGGAGTCAGGTTTCCAAACATCCTGAATGAAAACCGCAAGTTGATGCATGGTTTTTAAGGTTTAAGGTTAGTACTAACTTAAATTTTTTTTATCATGTTAATTCATTTACTTTATTGAAATTATTGAGAATCACGCTGCAACTAGATAACATCAAAATCAGGATAATTGTTTTTATTCCAAATATTAAAATTTATTTGTTATTTACTTATAGATAATTCATTTGTACCATATAGGTTGCGTGATTTTTTGTACGAGGCACAAAAGAAATTCAAATAATATGCGAAAGAAAGTGTTCCACCAGGCTGGAATGATATGGCAGTTTGGAAGGATTTCAGGTCGCCATGCATCTTAAAGACTATATGGGCGGAATACATTTAGCATGTGACGTCCACATATTTCACGCGACGGTCACAGTCTGGTGCAGGGAACAAGAGCCAAGTCAATGGAGTTTTTAATTTGTTGTTTTTATAAATATATTTAACTGACAATATTTTTATCTTACAGCCTACGGTTCTTGGATGTGAGCCAAGTCAATGGAGTTTTTTTTTTTAAACGCGTGTGCAAAGTGATGACCGCCAAAAAGGGATGCAACAATTCATGGATAGCCGAGCTCAACACTTTTTTCTTAAGTTATTATTTACTTGAATTTGATGAATTTATTATAACAGCCGGTTGGATATTGTGGTTGGAAGATACGAGGATGATCCTTCAACCCACCCGGATATCGATTTGGATTTGTGGTTAGAGGCAGGATCGTCTAGTGAACCCAATAAGAATTGGGTGTATGGACTCTCTAACACTATGATCGAGAACTTCCAAACAACCCGTAATGTTTCGATTGTTTAATGCTCACAATCGGTCCTGAGTACTCAATCACCGGAGTTCGTGGCCTTGTTAGATCAAAGAGTACAAGAACGTACAGTCCATCTCAATGAAAAATAGGAACGACTCTCTTCGGATTATGAAGAACTCCATCGAGTGGTAATAAAGATGAGATCATGGATGGGGGGTACATGTGCACCCACTATTTGGCCCCATAATCCTGGTGATGACCAGCCTCCTCCAGCGCTGCCTCTATTTTAGTTTCATTGTATCTGAATGTACAAATGTTTAAATTTGCAATAAATATTTGATTTGATTTATTTTAATTATTTTTCTACTTTTGTTTAATATATTTTTTTAAAAGCACATTTTAAATAATTATTGATGGTATTACAAATGAAATAAGTCTGTCGGTATATTCCAAAGAGTTGGAAAATAATTACAGAAAATGTCATTTCTACTATTAACGACGAAATATGCTCGTTGGTATATTTCAGAGAGTTGGAAAAAAATTGCTGCAAATATCACTACAACTGTTAATTCACTAATGGAATTACCGATGACATTCTATCGGTGATATGTAATTTTACTGATGAAATTACATACGATTCTCCTATCGGTGATATGCTAAATTGTACCGAGGGAATTGCCAACGAAATAAAATGGTATTTTTTTTTTTGCGCACATGTTTGGTTTGTAAAGCCATCGGTAAATTTATTAATGAGGGACTCACTGACAGACCAGAAATTACCGACAAGCATTTTTCCAAATGACGTTCCATCCGTGACCCCGTCAGTAAAATAATCACAAACGAACAGTTAGTATAAATACTAATATAAATTTTCATCGGTAAAACTGTTAAATCTGGTAGTGTTTCATAAAAAAAGCCATCAGCTTTAATTTCTCAAATGCGAGATTTTTATTTTGAGAGTATTTCCCTACAAAATAACATTGTTATATACCAGGAGAATATTTTCATTGATGTTTACTAACGGATACAGCAAGGAATTATTATGTTAGTAAAGTTCACCATAATCTACCGACAAAATAATTTTGTTGATTTTTCCCTTTATATTTTCTAATTTTCTGGTAGTGTTCTAAACTAGTTAAGAATTAATTAGTAAAAGGTCTTCCATATATTGCATTTAATAAAGAAAAGCTATGTGATGCTTGCCAAATGGAAAAACAAGTGAAAATTTCATTTAAAAGCAAGAATTACATCTCAACCGAAAGACTATTAGAATTGCTACATATTGATCTATTAAGACCAACTAGAACTAGAAGCTTAAATAGTAATATATATGTGTTTGTGATTGTTGATTATTTTACAAGGTATGAGTTTTGTTTTTAAATCAAAACATTATACCAGGAGAATATTTTCATTGATGTTTACTAATGGATACAGCAAGGAATTATTATGTTAGTAAAGTTCACCATAATCTACCGACAAAATAATTTTGTTGATTTTTCCCTTTATATTTTCTAATTTTCTGGTAGTGTTCTAAACTAGTTAAGAATTAATTA
>Ga0307517_10004843_pt1 | contig 20529 bp, 9 predicted proteins | sample 23_EM_MG_FD_194515 | JGI IMG/M metagenome (GOLD analysis project Ga0307517, IMG submission 194515) | Populus trichocarpa ectomycorrhiza microbial communities from riparian zone in the Pacific Northwest, United States - 23_EM | ecosystem: Host-associated > Plants > Roots > Unclassified | place...
CATAATTACTCTTGTTTCATGATAATACTAAACGTTCGCAAGTGAATTTCACTTTAAAATCATGATTTCATATGTATTTTTAAAATTTATTATTGTAATGTTTTTGTTTTTATTTTTTTTATGTTTAATGTTACTATTGGTCTCATTTCTTGAGACAAATAGTAACATTCGAGGGGAAATTATGAATCTCCTTCAATGTAAAACACCAACATTTGTTGGAGTTATTTTCAGCTTTTAAAATTTAATGTATTTAATGTTTTTAAAAGTATTTTTTATTTGATAGTGTATTAAAATAAATATTTTTTCAGATTTTTTATGTTATTATATTAAAATCATCGGAAAGAACTAGAAAAAAAATATTTTAATATCTTTTAAAGTGAAATATATTTTTAAAATACATCTAAAAATAAAAGCTATTGCACTCTCCTAAACTACTACAATGTTTATTTTTAAATTATAAATAATGAACAATGTTTTTACAAAAATATTTTTTAATTAAAAATATATTAAAATATTTTTTACATTTTTTTATATCATAACATTAAAATTATTAAAAAAATCTAAAAAAAATAATTTAATATTTTTTTAGAAAAAAACAAAATAAAAACAGGGGTTTAATCATGTTACCAAACATAACATTAAAAACAGGAAAGATTCTATTTATAAAAATAACATATAGAAAGCCATGCCAAAGTCTCTATGGACATAGCCTATGTTAGGAATACCTTGTCATACATGGCGACTTTTTTTGATAGTTAGAGAGAGGCAATTCCCATCCCCCACACAAAAGGTTGTGGGAAAAAGTTCTATTTGTACAAACTGCGATGATGGCGATGATGATGCCTGCAATCTCCAACAGGAGCAACAAGACCAGCTCTAACACAAACAATAACAACATTAACATTTTTCATTTCCTTTCTTTCCTCTTCACAGTTCCATATCCCTCTTCCTGTCTCTCTCTCCCTCTCACTTTCTTTTTCTTCTGTTACTAATTCGCTCTTCATCAGTTTACTCATCACATGGCATAACCATGACCAATCCCTACTCGCCTGTCTATCACATCCCATGCAAGTATAGTGACAACCCATGATATAAAATCGGAAAACAAGAAGCCAACAAGGAAACTAAACAAAGTTATGGAGAGCAAGTGCGGTTGCTGGCCTGTCTTAAAACGTGGGGTTAGAGGTTCTCGCAAGTCCTCTGCCTCTAGAGATTCTGCTAACTCTATCCCTCGTACTAGTCTTGTTTATGATGCAGGTGTGTCTTGTAGCTTTTCATTTCTTTTGTGATTTTGAGCTCAAATTGTTGATTCTAGGTGTGTATCAAAGTGTTCCATGCTTATTTTCTAATGGTCTCCTCTGTTTTGATTCTATTATGTTGATTTATTGTGCTATCTGATCACTATAGACTATGTAGTTGGATTCTAAAAGCGGTCGAAAGTTCGCTCTCTTTGTTGAAGTTTTGAAATTTGAGCTCAAAATAATCTCAACCGGCTTTCTTGTATTCTGTCAAATTATGGTAAGCTTGATATTAAGACTACAGATCTCAAGATGGGTTTTTTTGTTGATTCTTTTTCAAAGATCAACTTATTGATTTGCCGGAACTAGGAAATGCAAGTTCCATTTTCAATTCACAAGGTTATAATGATCGAAAACTTGACAAAAATCTCTTATTTACGAGTCACAAAACAGAATTTGAGTTTCTCCTGCTCTGCTCAAGATGAATTTTGTATTCCAAATTCCAATGCTCTTTGTACTCAAAACCAATCAAACTGGTAATAAAGTATGTAACTTGTGAATGAAAGAGGGGTCTCACTTTGATTCTGGTGATGCAGCTACTGAAACAAGATATCTAAATGCAAGCAATCGAGAGTTATGTGCTCCTAATGAAGCTCAACTATCCTATGACAATCCTCATCCACCACCCACAGATACCAAATCTCTATGCCAGTCACTTCAGTTTACTTTTCAAGAACTAAAATCAGCAACCGGGAATTTTAGGCCTGATAGCATTCTTGGAGAGGGCGGATTTGGATACGTGTTTAAAGGATGGATAGAGGAGCATGGGACAGCACCAGCAAAACCTGGGTCAGGAATCACAGTTGCGGTGAAGAGTTTAAAGCCAGATGGTCTTCAAGGCCATAGAGAATGGGTGGTTAGTAGAATATCTGCTTTCCTAGGGTTAGTAGATTGATGTCATGGGGTTAGTAGATTGATGTCAGAAAGAAATTGTTGTGTGGATGGGTAGAAGTAAGAGTGTGACATCATGACAATTTACCTTATTGCAGGCTGAAGTTGATTTTCTTGGACAGCTTCATCATCCTAATCTTGTTAAGCTTATTGGTTACTGCATTGAGGATGATCAGCGGCTTCTTGTTTATGAGTTTATGACACGAGGAAGTCTTGAAAATCATCTTTTTAGAAGTAAGTCTTAACAATTTCGTTGCCTTTTCTCTGTTCTCATATAATCATATTTCTATGGAAGATCACTATTTCTATTTCAGAATCTTCCTACTAAATGGTTATAGGCTTAGTTTTCCATCACATGATACATGGAGGATTGTTTTCTCTCCTTTGAAATCCATTTCTCCTTGTTCTTTGTGCCATTTTCTCTCACTAAACTAGCTAATAATGTCATGATGTGAATAGACTTGTTGCGTAGCCTTGGAAGACGTCCATTTTTTTTGTTTTACCTTAAGGACTGTACCTTATAGGTTTTATTCTAGGATTCATAGTGATGGAAGGTTGCTTCTGCATCATTTTATTTGATCGAGTTTCATACTGAGTTTTTATCAGTTATTTGTTTTGTCATTGAAATTGGAAAGGAAAGCACTAGAGACAAAACTGGTCTAAATTTATCTCACAGTGAATGTCATGATTTACTGAATCAGCCAGAAGAAATAAACTGAAAATGTGGATTAGCTACTATATGAAATTGTTTGGGATTTCTTTGAAACTGATGTTATCGATGTTTTTAAAAAAATCTCAATGGTTTTTTTTTTAATTTTTATTACTTGTTCATTTTCTAGTTTTATGAAGAAAATGCTGATGGTGAAATAATTTTTGAAGGGACAATACCTCTTCCATGGTCCAACAGGATTAAGATTGCACTTGGAGCAGCAAAAGGGTTGGCCTTTCTCCATGGTGGTCCTGAACCAGTTATTTACAGGGATTTTAAGACATCAAACATTTTGCTTGATTCGGTATGTGGTGACCCATATCAACGAATGGCTGCATTGAATCTTTTTCTAGACTGAAGTCCTAATATGGAAATTCTTTTACAGGAATACAATGCAAAGCTTTCAGATTTTGGTCTAGCAAAAGCTGGGCCTCAAGGGGACAAAACTCATGTTTCTACCAGGGTTGTTGGGACATATGGCTATGCTGCTCCAGAGTATGTGATGACAGGTATGGAAGCTGTAATATCTAGTTCGGACCAAACTCTTTTGAAATTATCACTTGTTCAACTAGAAAAACAAGTTTTACTTCCTATATAAAAGAGGAAAAGCACCAGCTGATGAATGAAACTTTGTCGAAGCATCTACCTTTCTATTTTAGACCGTAAGTGAATCATCGAATTGGAGGTTTAAATACAGTACCAGATGGTACATGTCGATCCAACTATAACAAAAGCAGCTATGGAATTCATGTTTCAAGCTTGGATTCAGAACCTGTCCTTGATGGGGATCTAACAAAATTGCACATTTGGCTCCTTTTTTCCCAGGACACTTGACATCTAAGAGTGATGTTTACAGCTTCGGAGTTGTGCTACTTGAGATTCTGACAGGTAGAAGATCAATGGACAAGAAGCGACCTAGTGGTGAACAGAATCTTGTTACATGGGCACGGCCTTATTTAGCTGACAAGAGAAAGATGTACCAGCTAGTGGATCCCAGGTTGGAGCTAAATTACTCCCTTAAAGGGGTCCAGAAAGTTTCTCAGTTGGCTTTCAGCTGCCTCAGTAGGGATTCATATTCCCGCCCCACAATGGATGAAGTTGTGAAAGTTCTCACTCCATTGCAAGATCTTAACGACCTTGCCATTTTATCATACCACTCTCGTTTGTCTCAACAAGGGAAGCGCAAGAAGAAGAGCGAAGGAACACAAAAGCATACGAATGTATCATCCAAAAGCATCAGAGATTCTCCCTTGAATACAGGCAAGCAGCGTTTTAGATAAAAGACAATCAATTCAATCTCCTTGATTGATTCGACTATCAAAAAAACAAAGGTCGGCATTCCGCCTTTGTATATTGGCTATTCTGAAGGGAATATTTGAAGTTTGTTGTATGACATTTGGGTGTTCTAAGATTTGCTGAAGCCGGAAATGCGTATGAAGAACGGTAAATCAGCTTCTATAAAAACTTACATTTAGAGAGCTAACAATCAATTCGGACCTTGCCCGCGAATTGCTGTTGCTGTAATTGAGATATAACTTGTAATCAGATGAAACCTTCCACTTCTAAGATTTCTGTATGCTGCTGTCTGGATGTCAATTGTTTAAAGGTTTTGGAGGTGCACTATGACTTCATCACAAGTATCTTTCATTGATACAGAATTAATCTTCCAAAACGAAAGTTTTGGAGGTGCACTATGACTTCATCACAAGTATCTTTCATTGATACAGAATTGATCTTCCAAAACGAAAGTTTCAATCCCTGCCCGTTTTCGATCTTGCTTTAGTTGGGAACCACAAAAGACCTTTCTGTCGAATAAACCTTGTGCATCTCGTATCGATATGTTCTAATGGTTAGGTAATGAAAGTTCAACTGAAGTAGCTGGAATTTTCCGTGCAGCTCCTGCTTAGGGGACTTTGTATTCCTGCTTAATAATGGGTGCAACCGTGCAGGCTCTAGCCTGGATTGGCTATATATAGAAGCTTGCAACTAAGCTATCATATTCAAACTAGAATCTCATTTTGCTTTTAACTTACAATTCACAGAAAGGTTACAGTAAAGGTTTCAAATGACGTGCATTTTATCATATATGCATGCACTCACATTAGAATCTTATCTTGCTTTAATTTATAATGCCAGTCATTTCTTAAAAGGATACAGTAAAAATTCTCTTTGCTATGTGAATAGTACAGCCATCAGCAACTCCTTTTTAGAATATGCTTGCCATCAGCAACGAACACCATGGCTCTACCTCCAAGTTGTCCATCTCTTTTTTTTGTATGAGAGCACTAAGGCCCCTTTTAGGGCTCTAATTTTCTTACTAAATAGTAATCACTCGCACTGTAAAAGTAATTAGTTACTCAAATCGAAGGTAGTCCGCATGTTAATTTGAAGCCAGCTAGGATACAACATTGAAGGACATAAAGTGAATCAGTTGCTATCACTCAACTGATAGAACTTCAGCATTGATAATGTTCTTATGACTAGTTACCTCATATATATACGAGAAAATTTATGCTGCTAGTACAATAACTATAGTAATATGCTATTAGTTATTTCTTGAAATTCATTTGAAAAAAAAGATAAAGATAAACAAAAAAATCTTAGGCTGTTCAGAGCAAATGAAGAAATTGCATGATTGGTATGTGACAGGGTTCAGGATCAGCACCTTACAATTTAGCCCAACTAATTGCATCATTTATTGGCCTAGGATTGCAGAACTTACACCCCATGGCACCAGGTCTTGGCATAGGACGGACACTAGATAAGAGCCACTACACTTACCAGCCCAAAGTTTATCAGCCCCAAATCCTCTCCGGATCTCCCAATTCCAAACACGAATATCTCTTCTTCGGCTTCTAGCACTACACTACATGGTTCACTATTTTGCTTGACCTAGGAGGTGTGATGCAGTCTCTGAGAAGCTCAGTTAATCCAACTAGCCCAACACATACACATCTCCATATATTTAGCTTTGAAATGTAGCAACACTATCCCGAAGGCACAGTAATGCCTAGACAGACATGCCCGAACAACATAAAAGCATGTTCATACCCTATATATAGCCTAGTACTTGACACCATTCTTTCTCATTCAACAGTGTAACATCAATTATTAAGGGCTATTATCTTGAATAATTGCCTCTAAACTAGGTCATATAGTGTTTTCCCATATATACCCCCTTTCACATGCGTGGTTCATGGGTATAAAAACATCAATGAACCACTAGGTAGGCAAGGGAGGATGATCAATTTCATACACACACAAACATACTGTCTTCTCGTTGTACTTGCAATTATCATCTTCATCAGTACACTATGCTACATTCAATATATAACATTTAAGGCTGCTTTTCTTATATAGCTTTACTTAAACATCAGATAATCTTCTAGGCTCAATAAATAATTTGTTTTGCAGGTGTTTACGCCTTTCAGCTCAATTATTAGCCGTGAAAAGAACCAAATCCAGTGAAGATTGTCTCAGACCTAGATGGTATGATAGTTCACAAGAGTTGGACTAGTAAAATTAAAATTTGATGTGCATTCGGCTGTTTGCTAGGTCAACTTTATTTTGTTTCGAATTCACAGACTTCCATTTTTGCAACTATAGGCTTAAAAATTTGTTCCAAGAGAACGAGGACAGCTGACAAATTTTGGTCGAAACTAAACCATCAGGGCTTGCTGTTATGTTCTGTCCAAACATAGACTGGTTATATAAAGCCATGGCCACCTCCAAGATGTCTTCTATAGTGCTTCAAGCTGTAGGATATGCTCTACGCAGGGGATTGTTATATAAATCTCCTGGAAACAAAGTTGGCAACTACTCATAATTAAGAACATAAGCAGTGAAGAAATTCTATCAGCTCAGTAATAACTAATAAGCCATGCTTATGCATTCAGTATAGCTTGGCAAATATCATTACAGGCTTTAGGGTTTCTCTTGCTATCTCTTTCTCCTGTCTCTCACAGTCCTCTCTTTGGTTATGTTTAATTCACCAAAATGGTCGGCAGGAGCATTTTCCTTTCCAGATCTAGAATTCGCGTTTTTTTCTATCTTATTTATAGTTTACCTTGAATTTCCACTCATTTTTTAGGTTTTTTTCTCGTCACATGCCTCTTATGTGAGTTTTTCCATGTCTCTCGTAATTTGTCAATAAGTTATGTATTTTTTTTATATATATAATGATATAGTAGAATTAAATTAAAACACCTTATGGAAACTGAAGTAATAAGAACTTACAATTTAAGTATATATAAAAAGAAGTAAATAAATAAAAATCCTCCAATTCAAGACACATTTATAACTTTTAATTAAATCAGAACTTATGTAACTGAAGTTTCTAACTGAGAATTTCAATCAAAAAAACCAAACAGTGAAAGGTAAGATAAAAAATCACATTTCAATTAGAAATCTTGAACTCGAAGATAAGTCAATTGCAAACTAACCAGATAGACCAATAAAAGTCTTTGTAGAGAAGAATAATAGCCTCACACTAAAAATTGCTTCTGACTGGATAAATAATTTAAACACCCAAACCAATGCATGAATCTATCCTAGAAATTCCATGTAATAATACAGTGATCAAACGGATGATTAATAGTCTCAATCTCCTCACAACAACAACAAAAAACACACAGAGAATCCTTATAATTAATAATCTTCCTCTCAGCTAAAAAACCTCTATTACTGAGACAACCATTAAGCAGAAGCCACATGAACACAAAGGTGCACAACATTTCCAGAGCAAAACAGAAAAAAAGCCCCTAAAATAGATAAATTATCTATAAATTTATAACTTAAATGAATTGAATAAGTACGGAACTATCAAATTTTCATACCCTTTTATTTTCACCTCTAGAAAAAAATAAACCACACTCTACCTCTACAATTAATCTTTTCCACGTATAAAGCTCACGGCACCTGAGACTCTCCTCCAAGTCAAGTCGACCAAATTATTAATCAGGTTATACACATCTGCAAAGTTAATTGATTGCTGAAAAGAAAGATTAAATAATATAAGAAATAAATTCTGAAGAAGAGCTGACATCACCCACCTTGAGCCCAATGCTGGACTTATTGCTATGCTTTTGCTTATGGAGAAAGCCGAAACAATGCCACGCCATCAACTTCCAATAGATATCTATCAATTGGTTATATATATATATATATATAAAATCATCAACTTCTTAATACATTTTTATTATTTGTTGTAGTACCCTTAGCATATTACTAACATTATAATATACAAGTACTACTACTAATAAATAAATTATACCTCAACTTTAATTAAGAAAATAATTAATATTGGTAAAATTCTTAAAAAGAAAATATTAAATTTCAAAAAATATTTATTTAATTTTTGGAATGAAAACTGAAATATAGGTTAATCTTTTTTTATTATTTTTATATTTAGACACTATATTGAACCCTAAATAACATAAAATAAGCTTATTAAATAACTCAAAACTATAATTATAAATCTACTATATTTACACTTTTTTTTTTGTATTTTCAATCTAAATTACTTTGTACATCTTTTCGCATAGGAAACATGGTGGTGGTACTGTGTTCTTTTAGGTTATACATTAAAAGTTACATCGCTTTTATTATTTGTTTTGTATAATCCAAAATAAAAATAATAATAAACAAGAAAAAATAAAATAAGAAACACAAAACACAAACCTTATTGCATAATTTAAAGTGAAAGAATTCCTCAAATTAATATATAAAAACAAATCCTAAAACATAAAATCGTTATGATCACGTGGTATTGAAAATTCCAGAAAATATTGTATGGCGAGTATACATCCTTTGCCACATCGTAATCTGTCAATCGATTATTACACACCCGAGTCAACATATCAAAATTTATGTCAATTTTACTATTACAATGACTGGGCTCTTTAGGCACTATGAGACAGACACATGTAAGGAGTCCTGTAGACGATGAATGCTATAATCCTAGCAAATAATTACAGCTTCGCCAGCCCAAAACATGTTAGATAAATCATAGTCAAGTGGGATCATGCAAGACTTGAGTCGATCTAGGTTCACTAACTAAAAGTAACATGAGAATTGACACAAATTCCTATGGAGTAGCTAGGAGTAGATGAATGTTATGGTCGGCCATGGAAATTGGATCATTACTATTATTAATATTTTCTACTGCTGTTGTCTGCTGCTAGAGGTTTCAAGGGCCTATTTTCTGAGTTCTCCGGAGGTTACAAGCAATAACGCACATGAATTAACTTGTGCTGTTAATCAAGATTGAATCCTATTCCCGAAAGATTTTAATGGCACAATCCATATATTAGAAAATTAAAATCTCTAGATTTCTTGGCGGGTATCATCAAGTACCATTTCCCTGGTTATATGCAACAATGCACAGTAATTAACTCTACAGATTGGAAAAAAAAAAAAAAAGAAGTTTCGACAACTAGGATCATCTTTAGACTAGTTTGTATGTAAATCGAGATTAAATCTTATTTTCAAAGTATTTTAATGGCATAATCCTCGTATTGGAAGACATATCTAGATATAACTTCAAAATTTGAACTTAAAAGGTTGAGAGGGGAATAAATCTCCTTAATCATATGTCTTGATTACTAGCTAGGGTTAGAAGGTGTGAAAGTTGACACCTTATTAATTAGGTAAGAAAGACGAGAATAATACTTATATTGTAAGTTTTTTTTTTCAGTTATCATCTTCTTAATGATGCTATTTTAATTTAATTCTACCCAATTACTATATAAAAAAAAAGAGAATATAAGGGCTGAATTAAAGGAAGATATAGGTGATAATTCATGTCCAAAAACCTAAAGAAAAATTTTCTTAAAATGACCCGTCAAAGAGCAATACGTACGTACTAATAAATCTAGACCGTTCCAGAGTTCAATCTAGAAATCAATCTGCATTAATTAGTTTGTTTGAAGCTGGACGGGAACTAACCTAAAAGATAATGGCCGTGGAAAAATCATGCTGGCTTAGCTAGGAAGGGCCCAAAGGGGGGTGAAAATTTAGACTAGTAGCTAGAAGGGAGGGATAAAAATGCAATAGTGATCACTATTTTATCTACAATAATAATGTGCCGACAGAAACCAAATAATGCAACTCACTTTAGAAGCTTCATTGGCGTCCAGCAAAGCACTTCTTTCGAAATCAGCATGTCTTTTTCATTCAGGGATTTCCTTTTCTTTTTTCTCTACCAAGAAGAAGAAGAAGAAGATGGTGTTGAAGCAATTATACGTACGATCAACTAGCTAGATAGGTCATTACCATATTTGTACATATCTCTATATATATCCAAACCCTAGAATTAATGAAGCCATTTATGTATGGTTTAATTTAAGTTTCCCATTAATTTCTATAACAAATTAATATATAGAAACCTCTTTCTTTGTTGGAACAGTGCCATATTGTACAAGGTATTGCTGAAAGTTATTAAGGTATAACGAGATTAATTGTTTCTTATCCTAAAAATGATTCTATATTTACAAGAATTTATATTGAATATTCAGGCTTTATATGCACAGAAAAACCTAATTATGTTTACTTGCATCTATCAAACTTCGAATTAAATAAAGACAAATCATTTGTTTATTTATTTGTGAAACAATATAAAGAATTAAGGAATGTAACATAAATAATGTTGTTTGAAAATATTAACAATTCCGGCCAGTACTAACTTTCTGTTAGTTAGGTTGCGTTTAGTTAAGTTAGTGAAGGATAAATAATATATTTGGTTGAATAAATAAATATATAAATATAAAATAAATTTATTATTGAAATACTTTTAGAATGAATTTCTTTATTCTCAAAAAAATAAAATAGATTCACACTCAAAACATGAAGTATTAGAGGAGATATCGCTACTTTCTGCCTCACTAAACGCTGGAAAACAGAAAACAAGGATGGATTGATGAATACTATGGCTAATCTAAAGATTTAATTTAATGGGGGATTTAAGGACTCAGCTACTAGTCTATAACCTATCTATTCTTCAATTAAAGTAATTAAAGTAGCTTGTACGATATTCTACTTTCGAGGACTCCTATTATAGATGTTAAACTAAGAACTTATTGTTGTATTGTAATAAAACTTAATAAAATATTAATTAACCCAACAATTCCCTTAAAACATGGCTTGATATCCCATAATGTTACCTTTGAAGATCTCTCCTAGGATTCGATATTTTATGGAAGTGTATATATATAACTCATACACATATATACTAGCAAGCTCTTTTGCACGTAACTTCAATGTCGAGAGAATTGTCTGTATTCAAATATTTTAATCTTCTAGTGTTTATAAATAATTGGACTATATATAGTGGACTAAACATCCCGTAAACAAGCTATATTAATTAAAGATCCTAATTTATTTATCTATCGATATCAAAGAGAGCAATGGAGTTACATACCTTGTGTACGTACCTAGCTCCCGATAGAACTTAATTCTTGACCTGCATGCTGAATTAGTACAAGGGGAAAATGTACCTCGTCTGCTCAGAATTAGAAGAATAATTATAGTTATTTTATGATATAATTTATACTATTATTTTATAAATTTTTTTAAATAAAAGTTTTTATACTTAAAATTTACACATATTCATATTATTTTATATTTATTTTTTATTAAATAGAATAAAAATGATGACATTCAATATAGTAATTACTTGATTAATAATATTTAAATAAAATATTAAAGAATCATTTCAATTCAAAAACTTAATTATCAAATAAAATTTTAAAATATATTTTATATTATTTTCTAGTAATAGACCACGGCGGGAAAATGTATCAAATTCATGTATTAATGAGAAGATAGATCAAAGGTTGGAGACATCCGTTTTCAAAAAGAAAATTTTGAGAAGAACATAGACAGAATATACTTTGAGGTGAAAGCTGGAAAAGCAAAGAGCTCTGAAAAGTGATATTGGCGCGGCTCAATCTGAGATCGGATTTTACTTTCACTCGTGTAAATCTGTCTTCGGATTGAACCTCACCAACATCGCTTTCTTTTGTTTCCATAGCATCCAGCAATTATTACAGTGTCTCTTCTTATAAGAAGAGGCAAATGATTATGCAAGAAGAAACATGTACACACAGACACCATGAAAAATTCATGAAAAATAATGCGAACATGGTTTTAGCTTTTATAAAGTCGCAGGCTCGGTACCACTTAATTACCAACTAAAAGGGAAAAGTGTGTACTTGAATAAAGAACTAGCTAGATATGGCCCCAAACTACTTTTCAAGGGACAATAATATGATCATTTAGGGTATCTAGATCTCTTGGTAAGAAAAAGGATGGTGGATTGGTGGAGTAAGAGGTGGAGGTGGTGATCTTGTTGGTGGTTGTAGTCATGGAGTGGGATCTTGATATCATGATCACTTATGATATATTCCTTGAACTCAGTCAATTAACTTCAAGTCTTATTTTCAAAAGCAAAAAGATCCAAGACTTTTTAAGGGACAAATAATAAATATATTCCAAAATATTTATCAAACACGATCGAGTATGAAAATATATCGATTAAAGCAAACCCTATTATTCAATTATAATTAATTAAGTGGGATTCAAAAACAATAGGGGAGAAATAAAACAACAGATCAAAAGCAATAGCAACAAAATAACTACAACTTATTGTTAGTTCCAAACAAAAAGAAAGAGATTATCGTTGCACCAAGAAGAAATTGAAAAACTAGCTATAAAGAGTTGAGCTTATGTTAATAGAGATCAAGTGGGGCGATGCTAATTTGATTAGCATGATCCAGAAACAAAAGCTGGCTATTGGGTTGGATCAGTCAAGATATCATATGGAATGTACAAGCAATCAACTCAACTAAGGTTTGAAGAAGAAGAAGAGAAATAACTAACAAGCTCATGATATTTCTTGATGATGTATAGAATTATAGGAAGAGAAGTCGAGTGATCAAGGCCATAAAGAAGGGACCTGGGACTCGGGGAGAAAGGGAGAGAATGGAGTGAGGAGGCAAGGTGTGGGGGAGGAAGAGAATGTATACTGGTAGGTTTTGCCTCGGGATGAGAAGGTGAAGAAGGTGAGGGGAATGATGTCAAGGGGAGCAACTTACTTTTAGGGTTTCTCATGCTTAGTTTGTACTCAATAAAATCAAACGCATGCCACCTGAAATGTTCCTCTTCACCAAAAAACCCAAACAACTCCTTTTGATTGTACCTTTATTTTAAGAATATATTGATTATATTTTAATACCCGTCTTTTTATATCATCATGCCTTGCATTCCATTTAATTAAATTAACCTTATTGTATTTTATGCTAAAAAGGAGAATAAGATACTTGGCTTATGTGTACCTAAGCATAAACAAATCCTCCTTATGGAAGCCTTATTGTAATGGATAAGTCGTTGAAGAGAAATATCTTAGAATTGAACCACGGGGAGAGATTGAGAGAATTGAACCCATAAATATATTTTCCTAGGCTTCTTAGTTTGCTTTTTTATATATATATAATTTAATTGATTTTGATTTAAATACGTAACTTAATAGGGTAAGGGCTGAGTAACTAATGACAAGACTATTCCATGGAAGGACTGACTACAGGTGTGTAGGCTCTTCCCACAAATTAAGAGACTATCCACTTGGTCACTTGCTACTTGGTAGTGCACAAAATAAGTAGGTAGTCATCGAGAATTCGTACGTAAGAACTAAAGGTGGTCAAAGCCAAAGCCATATTGTGCAAGAAAGAGAGAGAGAGAGAGAGGAATATTGGAAACAAGAGTGCAGAATGTCAGCAAAGAGATTGTCGAGTAGAAAAAAGTTTCCTTTGGAAGGGTTCGTACGAAGCTGATTTTAGCGGTGTTTGCAAATGTTGCATGGTAATTTTTTAAAGTGTTTTTTTTTTTTGAGAATATATTAAAATATAAAAAAATTTATTTTAAAGAAAACACCATTTAAAATGCAATTCCACGCTCACCCTATGAAACTCATCCATATATTTTGGTGGCGAACAGGCAAAATTGCCAACACCGCAAAGCGGAGACACCGGCGCTAGAGAAGCCCTGCCCTGGGCCTGCACCAAGAGACACTCTTCTTGGGTTTTGCTTTATTTCTTTTAAAAGTCTCTTGTCTTTAATTTAAGGGGTCACTCTTGGCCCTTCTCTTGGGATTTTGGGAAGTGTAAAAGACCCTTTTAATAAAAGAGGCTTAAAGCCTCATGATTTTGGGCGATAAGTTCGCGTGCCACTACCCAAACACAGATTCCCCCACGCCTTGAACCATTCCCACACCTTCTCTTCTCATATTCTTCTTTCCTCACCAGATCCTAGGTCTTTCTCTTCTATTTTTGCTCTCTTTACCTATACTAATGACTTGTGAGGTCAAAAGCAAGCTAGCGCAATTTTGGCTTTTCTTTTGATTATTCTCCTTTCTCATACTTGCATAAGTACCGACACTCCCTTTTTACGTGTGTGATGAAAATGATGTTTTACGGGCACAAAACTTGAATGCTAGGTCATGTCAAGATAAAACAGCATATTACATGTAACAACAACACATGAAGAGGCCGATGAAGGCTTGTTTGGTGCATGTTGTAAAGGATTAGAAACATGTCGGCCGGGATCATGACCTGATTCTCAATAGTTGACATTCAATAGGGATGGATGTTCTTGGATTGAGTTTAAAGACACTTGAGAAAATGAAGTTTTTCAATGGAAAAACTCCCTTGATGCACAGTTCGAGCAACAAATGAAAAGTGAAAGCATGTGTTCCAAAGTCAAATTGATGATTCTTGATTAAAGGGATTGGGCAAAGAGACACCCATGTTCTATTCGTACTTGAGATTTTCTACAAGCTTTTTAATGGGCCATGTTGGCCTTTTTGTTCACGAGGAAAAGCAACATTACAATATTACAAGAAATAAACTAATTCGGCTGGGATTTTTTACCATCTCATTCATCGTGGATTTACACTGTTTGCCTTCTTCTTCTTCTTCTTTTTATCCTTTGACCCCCCCCCCCCCAACTATTTTCTAGTAAGGTCCTTTAACAACAATTGGTTGAAATGAGATTTGCTCTTGATATTTTGGTTTGATTATCTTCATTAGGGTTCTGTTCCTCAATAATTTCTAGTTAAGTGGGCATAAGCACCAAATTGAAAGAAAAAATCACAAGGGACATACTACTTGAACATCAAAATATATAGCTTTCTTTGACTAGCTATCCATTTGAAATATTTAAATTTGAACTGGAGATGATGAAGAGTTATAGGAGCACCGCCATATTTATGATGAAGAGTTAGTGATTTTGAACACACGGGGCTTGTAGCTCAGTGGCCTTGGCAGGCCTTGCACTGCCTGAGTGCCCTGGTTCGAGCCCTCATGTGTACCAAGTACTTGAGGGTTTAACTGCTGTGGTCCATCGTGGACTTGTTCCGCCCCCCTCCCGGGTTCGACCCTCTATGTGCACGCTTGTCACCCCCGCGGTGCCTTACCTGCTCCTGGGCTTGCAGGATGTCCAGTGGGCCGTGGGGAATAGTCGTGGTGCGCGTAAGCTGGCCCGGACACCCCACGTGAATAAAAAAAAAAAGAGTTATTGATTTTGAGCATGAAATAAGGATAATGGAAGTGCAAGAAAATTGAAGCTTTTGCAAAATGGATGATGGGTATGTTTCAATCATATGTGGCAATGAGGCCAAACTCACTTGTCAGCTTGTGGAGACAAGAAAGAGTACACCTCCCCCCCACGAATTCGAGTTGCTAACTTTCTCCCTTTATACTACAACTCTCCGTGTATCAGACTTTTCTGTCCACACATGCGCAAAATATCCAAAAAATGAACAGAAGAAGCTAGCATTTTACCCTTCAAAAGATTGAATAACAAATAATTAATGAATCGTGTGCACTGCTCAGTGCTCATCCTTCCTTATCCTGAGGGAACATTCTTCCACCTGAACAATCGCACTACAGAAGCACAACCTTGTCTGCTTGACCGAAAAACAGCAATTATGTTTACTCCACTGTGAGATTTTATAATTGTGGTAGTTGATTTTTAAAGTGTTTTTTATTTAAAAATAAATTAAAATAATATATCTCAAAAATTAATTTAAAAGAAAAAAAACAAAAATGTTCAAAAACGTGTTTTTTTAATGGAAAAACATATACACTGGGAGGATGCAATAAAACATGTTACATGCAGTCAGAGTTTATGGCATAGAGTATGATAGTGAACAGCATATGGCCCCAATAAGTTCTAATAGCCCACACATTTGGAGCAAAGTCTCTTTAGAGAGAGCAAATTCTCTAAAAGCTCACACTGGTGGTTGATCTCCCACACAGTTTGCTTTTTGTTACAGGGTTCGAGCCTGTGATCTTTTGGAGAGGGGAGGACATGGGTGTTAGTTGAACTACAAACTCATTGGCGATTTCACACGCAATTGGTTTTACTCATTGGTGTCGTGAAATAATTGTAGTGACAACTCAAAATCAACAAAGTTACATGGGTCATGCTTGGTATGCATGTGCATGTGAGAGGGAGGTGTGGTATTTATCCAGGGATCAGTTCTCTTTATGCAGTTTGTAAAAGAAATCCACTGTTATTGCTCACATTATGCTGTAGGTTTAATCAAACGTTTTTTTGAACATGAAAAAACATTCAGGTGTTGTTGTTAATATGATTTTTTTAAAAAAAAATTATTGTATATATAAGATTAAAGTAAAAAAAGAGCTTGATTTTTCATTTATTCATTGATATATACAGGGATGTTCATTAAAAAAATAATAACTAAATTGAATATGAAATAGAATAATAAGACACTTTCATATTTTTGCCAACCACTTTTTTTTTTATTAATATTTTATACTTTTGAAAGACTAAATTATCCATAAATCAACTTGATAACAACAAAAAAAAATACAAAATACAAAGACCAAAAAACTCCTTAAAAGGAAGGTTTAAGTTTTTTTTCGAGGGTAGTTTAGTAATTTAATTGTGCTAAATTAAAAAAAAAATTGTTTAAAAGACTCCTTATCCTTATGCAAGTTAATGTTATTTTGGTTGCAAGCTAATTAATTCATTATATTATTCATAACCCAGTAACTATTGTTCCCCTATAAAAAAACCAAATTACCCCTCAATTTATAGGTTAGTGGCTTTTTTGCGGAGACAAAGTGGGGAAAATATTGCAGTAATTTCTCAACCAGGCTTACTTTATGTTAATAATAATAGTAATAATAAATTAAGGCATTTGTCTGCCAAAATTAAGGACAAGGGACGGCAAGCCCAATAAATGAAGAAAATAGCTTGAGTGAGATGAAAATATTCAATGGTGGAGCAGCCAACATCTTGCATATTATGAAGAAAAGTTATCTACATAAGACATGTGGTACCATTCCCTTGTGTCTGCTATAACTAGAAACAAAAAGTTGGCAATTGAATGAAGGCATTAGTGATCTGCCATTTGAGCAATTTTCCCCCAGTATACCTCTGCTAAGCAGCAGTTTCGGCATTTATTGCCCTTTCAGTTTGCAGTAGGCATACAAGCAAGATCCAAAGAAACCAAGGGACTGGCCAACAACGTTCATCTGAAAAGGTAGCATGACACCAGTCAACATAAGAATATCTGCCATTATAAGACTGCTATGTAAACAGCACAAAGAAGTTAACAGTTCATTCTCACCAAGTCAAATGGAAGCCCACCAAATAGTATCCAGCCAAATCCAATGGTGAAAAGATCCTATAACAGCACAATAAGAAGAAATAGAATATGAATTATGATATGTTATAGGCTAAAGACTAAATGCTAACAAGCATAAAAGGCTAGGAGAAAAACTAGATAAATTGATTATAGCTCCTGCCCTGTTCTTGTCTTCAATCATTGAACCTAAAATTAGGCTCAGTACTATACCCTTTTGGCTCATCAGGAGATTCATGCTTAATGCAGATATTCCAGCAGTTCTGGCTTAATTAACTTGGTCGCATCAAGGGATGTTGGCTAGAAATGTTTATGAAATAACTTAAGATGCTGCATTATATGGTTTTTTATTGTAGAAAGTGATTACAAAATCCAAGAATCTTAGGCTCTAGCATCTTCCCTGCTTGCTGCACTTGTTTAGAACAATTTGATTTCACATGGCACAACTTACAAAAAAGACTCATAACCTCCTTGGTGTTATTTCAGATCCATTACACCATATGCACTTTAACTAGAATAGCAAATGGAAGATAAGAATAAACTAGATATCAGTCACAGAAAATTCTGCCTGGAAGAATAAACAATACAGCTTGAGAATAGCCCAGGAAAAGAATGACAAGTTATCGCAAGAGTTCTATAATTTGATTGTTTAAGAGGTTCGATTTCTACTACATGAAGAAATACACCACATGGAAGCCACTGGCTTCATTATCTAAAATTAGTGTAAAAATTCAACAAGACAAGCGAAAATGTTGCACCAGTGAAATCACATCGGTATTGACTGTGGTGTCATTGACATGAATTTAGGATGCTGCAAGGTTAACAAGAGGCGTGCATTTTACATACCTTCAAATTACCACAGATAGTCTGTGTCAAAGCTGAATTTAGTGTTGTATTCATAAACACAAAATAATTAATTAGGAAAGCCATGATACAGGAAAGAAGCATCACCACCTGCAAAACATTTTAATGCAGCAGTTTCAGACACAACTGTTAAATGAATAGCGATGGAAGGATATTCATGTCCATTGCTCTGAAATTTTGTAGATGCTGACATTTTAGCCACAGATTGTTAAGATGTATATGACGCAGAGGAAGAAAATATTTCTTTAAGAATCTCATTTTCCTTTTTTCTGATTTGTTGAATTGCATGATGTTGAAGTTTAGTTAAGATACAACATGATCTTGGATAGAGAAACCTGGAGGAGCTACGATATGCATTTGACAACTTTTGTAGATGATGTAGCAGTAAGGAGTTCAGGCAAATCTAGTAACTTCGCTATATCTGCAGTCTTAGAGCTTTTAAGATTGTTAAGATTGGTTTTTCTCAAGTTCTCAAGACAAGAATTTTCTAAATCTTAGCAGACAAGTTTCGTTCAAACAAAACAAGATAGGGATGTTGTAAATCTTAGCAAAGTTGGCCACTACAATGGAGCTGTACTAGCACAGCTATAGTGCGCTCTCTGTGTCCTTGTCAAAAATAAAGTGAAGACTAGCTAAGAGAGGGAGAATTGGCTAGCTTCATAACATGATGAAAAGATGCAATAAACATATATAATCATGTTGATTCATATACAGAGAAAGAAAAAATAAACGCGCATGATTACCCACAGGACTCGCATGTGCTTGTTAAGGCCTGTTCATCAACATATTTTACCAATATATTTATCAACCATGCACTTTAAAACCTTTAAATGTACTTTCTGATGAAAATAAAGAACCTGAAATCCTGGCGAGAAGAGAAAGGGAAAGTTCCTCATTGCTTCCAAATCTCCTCTAATTGATGTCCAGAACAGCAAGATTGGTCCACAAATTATACCTACAAAAGTTAGCATGTGAAATTATGCACAAATTAAGGTTAGTCCAATCTATCAAAATGAATGTGGTCCTCTAATCTTACCATTGCACCACATAAGACCAAAGCTATTAAGGCCACTAGATTTACCTGAAAGGCGTTGCATTGTATCATAAATAAAACAAAGCTTTGAAACCTCTTAGTAATCAATTGTAAATGAGAAGAGTGGACACTTTATTACCAATTCGAGCAATAGAAGCAAGATATACTGCTGTACAAATGTTTGCTACAAAGACAACGGCATAGCCATAAGCATCGAATGACAAATCTCGAGCTCCAGCAACAAATGCACCAAGTATGATTATCCCAACACTGATGAAATCCTAGATCATACAAGATATTAGAAACAAGAAAACCCAGATCACACTGCTATTATAGCTTAGGATGGTATAACTACTTAAACCATACAAATTTATATCATGTGGTCATCATTCTTTAACTGTTAAAAAAAGTTTGAGTGTGAAGAAAATGACACCATGTTCTTCTCACATAATAAGACCTTCCAAATTTGATTGATAAGACCCGGTTTGCATGCTGCGAGATTTTTGTCACATCAGAAACACGTTGTTCTTAGAAACCTTAGAAATATAAACTACACTAAACAATCAAGTAATACGAGCAGAAACAGTAACAACAGCAGCAATATACAAGATGCAAGGTGTTTGTCAAAACCTGTGACATTCATTACTTCACCAAATCCATCTTCGAAGCAATGCTGTCTAAGCAACTCAAACTTATATAAAAGAACTCCAATTGTATGAATGATGTGATTTTGAAAGAAAAAAAAAAACAGATTCGACAGATCCACTTGTAATATAAGACCCTCATAAGGTAGCAAATTAAGACTTTGATGAAGCACTGGAAACTGAGATCAGCTCGTCTCGACAATCACTACTCATCATGTCTTTATCGAATGTCTTAATTCATATTACTTTTGTGCTTTCTGTTATCATGTATAATCTTAAAGCAAATCACTCCTTACTAACCAGTTTCGGATTATCATCAACATGGCATATTTAACTTCCGAGCAGTGCATATAAATAGTTGAATGTTTCTTGTTATCGGTACTCATCTTCTAGAGTCCCAATTTCATTTCCATACGCTTACAGTT